>Ga0209101_1000706_pt1 | contig 26868 bp, 21 predicted proteins | sample ConPoolayeCmetaG_FD_185481 | JGI IMG/M metagenome (GOLD analysis project Ga0209101, IMG submission 185481) | Hot spring microbial mat communities from California, USA to study Microbial Dark Matter (Phase II) - Cone Pool mat layer C metaG... ...
GCCGAGACGCCCGCCACCCCGGCTGCCCCGGAACTGACGCGGCGCGGCTTCCTGACCAAGGGCGCCGCCGCGGTGGCGGGCGTCTCGGCCCTGGCCGCGGCGCTCTCGCCGCTGCGGGAGTTGTCGGCCGACGACCTGCCGACGCTCGAGCAGTTCCTCCAGAGGCACTACAAGGAAATGACGCCGGCGGAGAAGGAGGCGGTGCTGGCGCGCATCGCGCGGGAGGTTGAGCGCCGCTATCGCGTGACGCCCGCGGTCACAGCCCCCCCGCCGCTGGACGGCGTCGAGCTCGTCTACGCCCTGAACCTCAGCCGCTGCATCGGCTGCCGCCGCTGCGTCCACGCCTGCGTGGCCGAAAACAACACGTCGCGGGCGCCGGAGATCCAGTACATCCGCGTGCTTCAGATGGAGAAAGGCAGCATCGACCTCGAGTCGTCGGACCACCACTACAGCCCGCCCCAGGTCCCCGAGCACGACTGCTACTACATGCCGGTGCAGTGCCACCAGTGCGCCAAGCCGCCGTGCGTGAAGGTTTGCCCGGTGGAAGCCACGTGGCAGGAACCCGACGGCATCACGGTCATCGACTACGACTGGTGCATCGGCTGCCGCTACTGCGCGGCTGCCTGCCCCTACTGGGCCCGCCGCTTCAACTTCGCCGAGCCCCAGATCCCGGCCGAGCAGCTCAACCCGAACATGTCGTACCTCTCCAACCGGCCGCGCCGTCGCGGCGTGATGGAAAAGTGCACGTACTGCCTGCACCGCACGCGGACGGGACGCCTGCCCGCCTGCCTGGAGGTCTGCCCCACCGGCTCGCGCAAGTTCGGCAACGTGCTCGACCCCGATAGCGAGGTGGCGTACATCCTGCGGCACAAGCGCGTCTTCGTGCTCAAGGAGGAGGTCGGCACGCGGCCGCGGTTCTTCTACTACTTCGACGAGCGCGGCAGCCGCTACGCCGAGCCGATCGCCCCCGTCCCGACGGCGGACGGCTCAGCACCGGAGGCCGGCGCATGAAGCGGTACCTGACATTCCTGTGGGAATGCATCCGCGTCAGCTTCGTCGGCGACTGGCGCTACCACGCCTGGATGACGTTCCTGACCGTACTGGCCCTCGTCGGTCTGTACGCCTGGTGCCAGCAGCTTGTGCACGGCCTCGTCACGACGGGCATGACCGACCAGGTCTCGTGGGGCCTGTACATCGCCAACTTCACGTACCTCGTCGGACTGGCGGCCGCGGCCGCGATGCTCGTCATCCCGGTCTACATCTACCGGAACATGCACCTGCACGACGTGGTGATCTTCGGGGAGTTGCTGGCGGTCGCCGTGATCGTGATGTGCCTGCTGTTCGTGACGGTCGACCTTGGCCGCCCCGACCGGATCCTGCACCTCTTCCGGCGTTTCAACTTCCCGGTGTCGATGCTGACCTGGGATGTAATTGCGCTGAACGGCTACCTGCTGCTGAATCTCCACATCTGCGGATATCTGCTGTACTGCGCCTACTGCGGGCGGCCGCCGTCGAAGATCTTCTACGTCCCGTTCGTGTTCATCGCGATCGTGTGGGCGGTGAGCATCCACACGGTGACCGCGTTCTTGTACGTCGGACTGGGCGGCCGGCCGTTCTGGAACAGCGCGATCATCGCGCCACGGTTCCTGGCCAGCGCGTTCGCGGCGGGTCCGGCGTTTATCATCCTCACGCTCCAGATCGTGCGCCGCTACACGGCCCACCGGGTGGCCGACGAGGCGCTGCTGACGCTGCGGCGCATCGTGCAGGTCGCGATGCTGATCAATGTGTTCCTGCTGGGCTGCGAGGTGTTCACGGAGTTCTACACCGACTCGGCCCACGTCGCCTCGGCCCGCTATCTGTACCTCGGCCTGTCCGGGCATGCGGCGCTGGTGCCGTGGATCTGGACGGCGGTCGCGCTGAACCTGCTGGCGATGGCCCTGCTGGTCCTGCCGGCCTCGCGCGGCTTGCCGGTGCTGAACCTGGCGTGCGTGCTGGCCATCGTCGGCATCTGGATCGAGAAAGGTATGGGGCTGATCGTCCCGGCCTTCATCCCCACGCCGCTGGGCGAGATCGTCGAGTACGTGCCGACGTTGCGCGAGGTGTTCGTCTGCGTCGGCATCTGGGCCTTCGGGTTGCTCTTGTACACCGTGTTCGTGCGGGTTTCCGTGCCGGTGCTGTCCGGCCAGTTGAGTTACGCGAGGCGTTTCTCAGGAGCGGCGCGCTGATGCCTGCACCGCGCCGAGGAGTCGAACGTTATGACACGCTTCCGATCGTCCCTGTTGGTGGTGTCGGGCGCCCTGGCAGCCCTGACCGGAACCGCAGCCGCTCAGACCTTCGGCCTGAACGAGCTTTCGAAGGAAAGCAAAGCCTGCATCGAGTGCCACAAAAAGGAGTCGCCCGCCATCTACCAGCAGTGGGGCTCCAGCAAGCACTACCGCGCGAACGTGGCCTGCTTCGAGTGCCACGCCGCCACCGAGGGCGAGCCCGACGCGTTCAAGCACGAAGGCGCTTGGATCGCGACGATCGTCTCGCCCAGGGACTGCGCCCGCTGCCACGCCAAGGAAGCCCGGGAGTTCTCCAGCTCGCACCACTCCAAAGGCGGACGGATCATCGGCTCGCTCGACAACACCCTCGCCGAGATCGTGGAGGGCAACCGCGGACTGGTCACCCCCGCTTTTCAGCACGGTGTGGCGGCCTCGGCCGTGCTCGGCTGCTGGCAGTGCCACGGCTCCGAGGTCAAGGTCTTGCCCGGCGGCAAGCTGGACCCGGCCACCTGGCCCAACACCGGCATCGGGCGGATCAATCCGGACGGCTCGGAGGGCTCGTGCTCGGCCTGCCACAGCCGGCACGCGTTCTCGGCCGCGCAGGCCCGCCACCCCGACAACTGCGGCAAGTGCCACATGGGGCCGGACCACCCGCAGCTCGAAATCTACAACGAATCCAAGCACGGCATCGCCTTCCGGGCCAATGTGGACAAGATGAACCTCGGTTCGCCGAAATGGATCTTGGGGGAGGACTACAGCGCCGCCCCGACCTGCGCGACCTGCCACATGAGCGCCACCCGCAATCAGCCCGTCAACCACGACGTCGGCCTGCGCATCAGTTGGAACAACCGGCCGGAAATCTCAATCCGCCCGGAGGTCAGCGACCGGAAGCTGGGGCTGCCCGGCGCCGAAATCGGCTGGGAGACGCGCCGCGCGGCCATGAAGGACGTGTGCCTCAACTGCCACGGCCGCCAATGGGTGGACAACTTCTACGTGCAATACGACGCGCTGATCGACCTGTACCACAAGAAGTTCGCCGAGCCGGGCCTGGCGCTGATGCAACTGGCCAAGCCGCTGCTGCGCCCGGCGCAGTTCTCCAACCCGATCGACTTCACGTGGTACGAAATCTGGCACCATGAGGGCCGCCGAGCCCGGCACGGCGCGTCGATGATGGGCCCCGACTACACCCACTGGCACGGGACGTACGAAATCGCCAAGCACTTCTACGCGAAGTTCATCCCGGAACTCGAGAAGCTCATCGCCGCCGGCCGCAAGTCCGAAGACCCCGCCAAGAACACCGCCGCCGAGGCCTTGGCGGCGAAGCTCGAACAGGTGCTCAGCGCGCCGGACCATCGCTGGTACGACGACCGGCTCGACCCCGCCGAACGCGAGCGCCGCAAACAGCAGATGGAGGAGTTCCACAAGCGCTACGCCAAGTAGCGTTGGCCGGCCGAATGGGGCCCCGCCGAGTGCCGCGCGGCGTCGTTTGACGCCGCCGGGGCACCGCTCTACCATCAGCCGTTCGCCTGCCCGGCGGCCCCCATCGTCTAGAGGCCTAGGACATCGGCTTTTCAAGCCGGCGACAGGGGTTCGAATCCCCTTGGGGGCGTTCCCGGCCGCCGTTGCAATCCCGCCCGACCGCGGCGGGGCCACACCGCCGGTTCCGACCGAGCGACACGCCCGCCACCCGCCGCCCGCCACGCCCTCGCCGCATCACCCGAGCGCCGCGCGCGGCCCGCGGCGAGGCGTCGGCCCGCGGCGTCCACCCCCGGGGGCGGGGCCGCGCTGCGGCGGCGCAAACCACCGCCGCCGGGCCGCCCCGGGCCGACGGGTCGCGGCCGGTCGTGAAGCGCAGCACGCGTGCCGGGCCGCCGGCTGGCGCGACAGCGCCCGGCCCGCCTGCTACAAAGCGCGGAACACGATGCAGGTGTTGTGCCCGCCGAAGCCGAACGAATTGCTCATCGCGGCCCGGACCTGCGCGTCGCGGGCCGTGTTGGGGACGTAGTCCAGGTCGCACTCCGGGTCGGGATGTTCCAGATTGATCGTCGGCGGCAGGGTCTTGTGGCGGATCGCCAGCACGCTCGCGATTGCTTCCACCCCGCCGCTGGCGCCGAGCAAGTGGCCGATCGCGCTTTTCGTGCTGCTGACCGGCACGCGCCGCGCGGCCGCGCCGAACACGGCCTTGATCGCCTTGGTCTCGGCGATGTCCCCCAGGGTGGTGCTGGTGCCGTGCGCGTTGATGTAATCGACGTCCTCGGGCCGCAGGTTGGCACTGCGCAGGGCCGCCGCCATGGCCCGCGCGGCCCCCAGACCCTCGGGGTCCGGCTGCACGATGTCGCCCGCATCGGTGCTGGCGCCGAACCCGACCACCTCGGCCAGGATGGGCGCCCCGCGGCGCCGGGCGAACTCGAACTCCTCGAACAGCAACACCCCAGCGCCCTCGCTCAGCACGAAGCCATCCCGATCTCTGTCGAACGGGCGCGACGCCCGCGCCGGGTCCTCGTTGCGCGTGCTGAGGGCCTTCATCGCCGCGAAGGCGGCGATGCCCAGCGGCGTGAGAGCCGCTTCGGCGCCGCCCGTCAGCACGAGATCCAGGTCACCGCGGCGGATCGCGTGCCAGGCCTCGCCCATCGCCGTCCCGGCGGACGCGCAGGCCGTCGCGAACGACGCCGACGGCCCCTGAAAGTTGAGCGCGATCGCCAGGTGCCCCGGTCCCGCGTTGGCCATCAGCTTCGGGATCGTGAACGCCGAGACCTTCGAGGGGCCCTTCTCGAGCAACCGCAGGTGCTGCTCCTCGATCTCGCGCAGGCCACCGATGCCCGTGCCCAGGTAGATGCCCGCCCGCGTCGGATCGAACTGCCCGGCCTGCAACCCCGCCTGCGCGTACGCCTCCTGCCCGGCGACAAACGCCATCTGGGCGAAGCGGTCCATCCGCTTCGCCTGCCGCACGTCAAAGTGCCGCCCGGCGTCGAAGTCCGGACATTCCCCGCCGAAATGCACGTCGAACTGGGTGTGCTCGAAGCGCGTGATCGTCCGGATGCCGCTCCGGCCGGCGATCAGTCCGTCCCAGTACGCGGTCACCGTGTTGCCGAGCGGCGTGACCGCCCCCACGCCGGTCACGACGACGCGTCCTTCGCCCACTGGAGCCCTCCGCCCGGTCTAGGCCTTGTTCGCGCTGCTCAGGTGCTTGACGATGTGATCGATCGCCATCCCGACGGTCTGAATCTTTTCCGCCTCCTCGTCGGGGATGCTCAGCTCGAACTCATCCTCGAACTCCATCACCAGCTCGACGGTGTCGAGCGAGTCCGCGTTGAGGTCGTTGACGAAGGAGGTTTCGCGGGTGATCTCCGACTCGGCAACGCCCATCTGCTCCGCCACGATCTTCTTCACCTTCGCTTCAATTTCAGCAACGTCCGGCACGAGTCGATCCTCCTTCGCGACCGGGAGCCATCGTGGCCCGGGCCCGCAAGGTTCTAGCCAGAGCCTTCGCGCCCCGCAAGGGCCGGGCACCCGGACCCGCGGATCCGCTGACGTTCGGGCGCCGCCGGCGGCCCGTCGCAGGCCGCAACGCTGTAGCCCTTCGGCAGTGCGCCCCAGTGGTGCCGCGGATGATACGCAGACGCGGGGCCGTTGCCAAGCCGCGCCGGGACCGCCGGTTGGCACCCCCCGGCCCGTCCCCGCGCACCCCGGGTCGGCCGAATGGAACCGTCCAAACCGCAGATGAACGCCAGCCCGCCCACCGTTACCATGCGCCCAGTCGCCCACGGTGAACCGCCCACTGCCGCGACGCGCGCGGCCCGCGACCACGCGGCGGAGCGGGAAGCGTCGGCCGGGCCGGCGCGCGGCGCGCACGGTGTGAGGATGTCTCTGCCCTACCACCCCGGACGCCCGTTATCCTGCCGGCAGGTCCGCGCGCTGGACGTGCTGGCGAACGAACGACTGGGACTGCCCGGGCTGATCCTGATGGAAAACGCCGGTCGCGGCGTCGCGGAGCTGGTATTCGCCGAGCTCGCGACGCCGGCCACGGCCCGTGTGGCCATCTTGTGCGGTCCGGGCAACAACGGCGGGGATGGCTTCGTCGCGGCCCGCCACCTGCGGAACGCCGGCGTGCACGTGGACGTGCTCTTGGCGGCCCCCCCGGAGCGGTCCGTGGGCGATGCCGGCGTCAACCTCCGAATTCTGCAAAGAGCCGGGTTCCCGCTGCTGCGCGCCAACGAGCCGGCCGGAGCCGCCGCCGCCCGGACGTGCCTCACGGCGGCGGACGTGATCGTCGACGCCCTGCTGGGGACCGGTTCGCGCGGGGGCCCCCGCGGAACGGTCGCCGAGCTGATCCGGGCGGCCAACGCCGCTCCCCGGGCGCGGCGGGTCGCCATCGACCTGCCATCCGGCCTGGACGCGGACACGGGCGCGTCGGCCGAGCCGTGCTTTCGGGCGCACCTGACGGCGACGCTGGTGGCGGCGAAGGTGGGATTCGCGGCGGCGGCCGAGTGGGTGGGGCGCGTGGTCGTGCTGGACATCGGGCTCCCGACGGACTGGCTCCGGGCTCAGGGAGCCGTTGACAGTTAGGTATTTGTTTGTATCATATCGCGGGCGATTGCGGGTCGGGCCCGCGGTCGCTCGACCAACCGCCCCCGACGGGGCACATGCGAGGGCGCAGGCCATGTCCGACGCGAAGAAAAACGTCTCGTCCGCGTCTTCTGCGGAGCGCGAGGAGCTCCGTAAGGACGCCCTGTCGCGGGTCGTGCAGCAGATCGAGAAATCGTTCGGAAAGGGCGCGATCATGTACCTCAGCGAGCAGCAGTCGGCGACCGTGGAGGGCGTGTCGACCGGCTGTCTGTCGCTCGACCTGGCGCTGGGCGGAGTGGGCATCCCGCGGGGGCGCATCGTCGAGATCTTCGGTCCGGAGTCGTCCGGCAAGACGACGCTGACGCTGCACATCATCGCCGAGGCCCAGCGGGCCGGCGGGGCGGCCGCATTCATCGACGCCGAGCACGCCTTCGACCCCTCGTGGGCCAAACGCATCGGCGTGAACCTCGAGGCGCTGCTGATCAATCAGCCCTCCAGCGGCGAAGAGGCCCTCGAGATCTGCGAGCTGCTCGTGCGCTCGAACGCCCTGGACGTCATCGTGATCGACTCGGTCGCGGCCCTCGTGCCCAAGGCCGAGCTGGAGGGCCAGATGGGCGATTCGTTCGTCGGCGTGCAGGCCCGCCTGATGAGCCAGGCGCTGCGCAAGCTGACGGGCATCTCGGCCAAGAGCCGCACCTGCGTGATCTTCATCAACCAGATCCGCGAGAAAATCGGTGTGCTGTACGGCAGCCCCGAGACCACCCCCGGCGGCCGCGCGCTCAAGTTTTACAGCTCGCTGCGGATCGACGTCCGCAAGGTCGGGCTGCTGAAGGAGAACGAGGTCCCGATCGGCAATCGCGTGCGGGCCAAGGTCGTCAAGAACAAGGTCGCCCCGCCCTTCCGCGAGGCCGAGTTCGACATGCTTTTCGACTCCGGCATCAGCCGCGAGGGAGATCTCATCGATCTGGCCGCCGACGCCGGCATCCTCCAGCGCAGCGGCACCTGGTTCAGCTTCGGCGAGCTGCGCCTCGGCCAGGGTCGCGAGAACGCCCGCCAGTTCCTGCGCGACAACCCCGAGGTGTATGCCGCCATCCGCCAGCAGACGATCGAAGCCAAGCGCCCGCGGCCCACCCCCGTGTCGGCCCCGGCCGCCGACGTCGCCGCGCCCGATAGTTCCGCGACCGTCCGGGCCCCGCGCGCCCGAGAAGCGCCCGTCCGCAAACCGGCCGCGAGCGTGTCCCGTAAACGCTGAGGCGCCGCCGCCGGCGACCGGAGGCCCGCCAGCGCCGTGCCGCCGGTCCCAATGTTTCGCGCCCGACGGGCCGATGCGTTGGTACACTTGCGGTGGCGGACCCCACGTCGGGAGTCCGAAAACGGGCCGGCAGCACCGGCCGCCCCGGAAGTCGAAGCCCAGTATGTCCGTGCGGAATGCCCTCGTGCGTCCGGACGAACGCCCGCGCCCACGGCGGCCCCTGCTGCTCGCGCTGGCCGTCGGCGCGGTCGCGGCGCTGGGAGCGTCGGCGCCGGCCGCTGGGCCGCCGAAGCCGTCGGAGCCGCCGGGGATCGCCGCCGCCGACCTCGAGGCGCTTCAGCGGGCGTTCGATCAGGTGGTGCAACGGGTGTCGCCGAGCGTGGTGGGCATCCGCGCCTGGCGTCGCGGACCGGCCGACGGCCAGACCGGCGATGGTGCCCGCATCCTCGTCAACGGCAGCGGCACGGTCGTGGCCCCCGGCGGGCTGATTCTGACGAACGAGCACGTCGTGCAGGGCGCAAGCGAGATCGAAGTGCTGTGCTTCGACGGGCAGAAGCTCCGCGGCACGGTCTTCGCCGCCGACCCGCGGAGCGACCTGGCGGTGCTTCACATCGCGCGGCGCGACCTGCCCGTCGCGACATTCTGCGACTGGTCGCAGGTGGCGCGCGGTCATTGGACCATCGCCCTCGGCAATCCGTTCGGCCTGGCCGGGGACGGCTCGCTGTCCGTCTCGGTCGGCGTGGTCGCCAACCTCGACCGCAGTCTGCCCGGCCTGGGCGAGGTGGACGACCGCTTCTACCATGACATGATCCAGACGACCGCGCCGATCAACCCGGGCAACTCCGGCGGGCCGTTGTTCAACATCCGCGGCGAGCTGATCGGCGTCGTCACGGCCATGCACACCCGGGCCCCGTCCGACGAGGGCATCGGCTTCGCGATCCCCATGTCGCCCGCCCGCCGGCGGATCATCGACCAGTTGCTCCAGGGCCGGTCGATCCAGTACGGCTATCTGGGGGCCTCGGTGCGCAGCGTGGCCGCCGAGGGAGAGCACGGGCCCCCGGCCGACCGCGGCGTCATCGTGGACCAGGTGGATCCGCACGGCCCGGCCGCCCGGGCCGGCGTGCGCGTCGGCGACGTCCTGGTCCGCTTCGACGACCAGCCCGTCCGCAGCCCCGGGCACCTCGCGGAGCTCGTCGGCCGCACCGAGGTCGGTCGGTCGGTCACCCTCACGCTGCTCCGCGACCGCGAGGCCCGGACCGTCCTGGCCACGATCGACGCGCGCGACGTGAGCCGCGTGAGCTGGATGCGCAGCGGCGCGGTGCTGTGGCGCGGGCTGCGCCTCGTCGACCTTTCGCCGGACGTGCGCCGCCTGCTGCGCGTCGGAGAGGACACGCGCGGCATCGCCGTCATCGACGTGCTCCCCCGCAGCCCCGGCGCGCAGGCCGGCATCCAGATCGGCCAAGTCATCGAGGCCGTCGGCGGCGAAAAGATCGACGGCGTCGCCGACCTGCTCGCCCGCGTCCGCGACGCCCGCCGCGAGGTGGTCGTGAGCGTCCGCGGCCACGGCGCGCGCACCGTCGCACCCGAACTTTGCGTCGCGCCGGATCCGACCCTACCATTCGTCCGATGAGCACGGCTCAACCCGGCGTGCCGGAGCCGCCGCGCCCGGAGCGTGGTCGCGACCGGCCGGCCGCGGCCCCCGCGCCCGCGGCCACCGGCCGCACCGCGCCGGACCGCCGCCGACGCCGGCTGCGCTGGGGCCTGCGGCTGGCTGTGATCGGGCTGGCGACCGGTTACGTGACGCTGGTGGGCTTCGATCGCTTCTTCTACTATCCCGACGACGTCACCTACACGACGCCGGCCGAGCTGCGCGTCGCCGCCGAGGACGTCACGTTCCGCACGTCCGACGGTCAGACGCTGCACGGCTGGTTCCTGCCGGCCGAGGGCCAACCGCGCGGCGTCGTGGTGCACTTTCACGGCAACGCGGCCAACATCTCCAACCACCTGCCGCTGGTGAGCTGGCTGCCGCAGCGCGGCTACCACGTCCTGATGTTCGACTACCGCGGCTTCGGGCGCTCCACCGGCCACCCGACGCGCGCCGGCACGATCCGCGACGGGCACGCCGCCCTCGACTACGTGCGCACCCGCGCCGACTGCCGTACGCTACCGGTGTTCGTCTACGGGCAGTCGTTGGGCGGCGCCATCGCCGTGGTGGTGGCGGCCGAGCGACCGGAGGTGCGCGGCGTGATCGCCGAGTCGACGTTCGGGCGGTATCGGGGCGTCGCCGCCGCGCACCTCCAGCGACGCGTGCTGTGGCGGCCGCTGGCCGAACTGCTCGCGGCGGTCACGATTTCGGCCGGTCACGACCCGCTCGATGCCGTCGGCCGGATTGCGCCCCGCCCGATCCTGATCATCACCGGCGAGCAGGACGAAATCTGCTTCCCCGCGCTGGGGGCGGAGCTGTTCGCGGCCGCGGGCGAGCCGAAGACGCTCTGGCAGGTGCCCGGCGGCCGGCATCTCGCGCTGCTGGAGGCCGATTACGCGGGGCTGACGGACCGGATCACCACGTTCCTCGACGACGCGGGGCGGTAACGCACGCCGTCACGCGTCGCCCGCCGCCTCCGGCGAGGCCGGACGGTACAGCACGGCGACACGGCCCACCCGCTGCACCAGCTCGCACGGCACGCGGGCCGCCAGCTCGGCGGCGGCCGCGTCGCACGCTGCCCCGTCGTCGGCGCGGATGCGCACCTTCACCAGCGCACGCGTCGCCAGGACCGCCCGCACATGCCCAACGACCGCGTCGCCCAGCGCGTCGGCCGAGACGGTCACGGACGCCTTGAGGCGGTTGGCCGCGGCGGCCAGCGCGCGGCGCTGCGCAGACGAGAGAGGCATCGCGACTCCTCCGAGGCCATCCGCCGATGGCTGGCCAAAGACCGCGCGCCGGGCTATTGTACCGCGCGGTGAGCGAAGCTTGGACGGGCGCATCCACGTCCCTCGAGAATCCCGTCAGCCCGGTCAATCGCCCTGCGGCGGTCGCGGCTCCGGCCCGGCCGCATTGCCTGTGGTTCTGCGCCCGACGCGGTCGGACCGGCGGGCGCGGTCAGCGACCGGACGTTGATTCCGAAAGGAGCCTCGCGCGTGAGCACGCGGCCTGATCCCGAGACGGCGGCCCCGCTCCCGGTGTGGCGCCGTGATCCGATCCTGCGACTGCTGACCAGCATCTGGTTCGGCGTCGGCTTGCTGACCGTCATCCTGGTGTACTCCTCGATTGTTTCCGCGTTACCGCAGGTACGCGGAGCGCTGGAAATGAGCGAGATGGAGGCTTTCAGTCACTGGTTCTTCGTGGCCGTCGTGGCGGCGTTCACCGTCTCGCTGGTCGCGGCCACGGTGTTCCGCTGCAAATGGAATCTGGTCGGCCTGGGCGGCATCATCGTCCACGTCGGTTTGCTGGTGCTCACGGTGGGATCCGTCTGGTACTTCGGCACCAAAATCGAGGGTGACACGCTGCTGCTCTCGCCCCGGGTCGAGGTCATCGCGGAGGCCCCGATGGCAGGCCGCCAGCGGGTCGGCCAACTGTTGGCCGAACGCGGGCGGAACTGGCACGGCCACCTGCCGCCGGCGGACCCCGTGGCCGTGCGCGTGCTGGCCGTCGACGGCGAGGGCGCGCAACCGGTGCGGGGCGTGACCCTGGCGGTGACGGTCGGCGAGGCGACACCGCAGCACGTGGAGCTGGCGGCCAACACGGCCGCCGAGGTGCGGCCGGGGCTGACGGTGCAGCTCCGCACCTTCCCGCCGGTGGTGTCGTTCTATGACGACCGGATCCCCGCGCTGTACTTCCAGCGGGTGGGTGGGCCGAGCAGCCCGCGGCGCTGTGCGCCGATCATGGGACTGCCGTGGCACCGCGAGCGCTACACGGACGACGGGTACGTCGTGCGCGATACGGCGGGACGCCCGGTGCCTTCCAAGCGGACCGCGCCGGCGATCGCGTTGGGACCGCTGCGCGTGCCCACGGGCTGGTTCGAGCGGTGGCGGCTGCCGATCACGATCCGACAGGACGAGATGCCGTTCGACGTGACCGTGACGGGCTACCTGCCGTACGTCGCCTTTGGGGAATCCGACCTGTACACCGCAGACGGCCGGCCCGTCGCGCGGGACGAAATCAGCCGGTTCCCGGCGGAACAGCTCGTCGCGGTGCCCCGAGTCGTTCCGCTGGAGATGCGCCGCCCGGGTCAGGCCCGGGCCCTGTCGGCCATCCGGGTTCGCCTGACCGGGCGAAACGAGCACGCGGGCTGGACCCTCACGCGCTGGCTCCCGTTCCAGAGCTACCCGGACATCGACGCGCCGCCGCTGCGCGTCACCGGACCCGACGGCAGTACGTGGGACCTGCTCTACAGCCGTTACGTGCGCGACCTGGGCTTCGCCCTGACGGGACGGAAGCTGGACGTCACGTTCTTCCCGGGCAAGAACGCGGTCGAGTCCTGGCGCAGCGACTTCATCGTGCAGCTCCCCGGTCAGCCGCCGCAGGCCGCCGCCGTCCACACGAACCACACCTTTACCGCCGGCCGGTGGACCCTCTTCCAGAGCAACGCGGCCGGGGACCACTGGAGCTGGACCGGGCTGGGCGTCGGCAACCGGACGGGCGTCACCCCGATGACCCTCGGCTCGATCCTCGTGACGCTGGGCTGCCTGTACGCGTTCTATGTCAAACCGCTGATCCTGCGGCGTCGCTGGGCACGCGCGGCCGCAGCGGTGGAGACGGAGCCGATCCGCACGGGGGCGGTCACGAACATGGTCGGGAGTGCGTCATGAATCGTCGTTTCACGTGGCGGCTCGCACCGACGCTGCTCGCCGGCGCGGCGCTTTCGTGGCTCGCGCCGTCGGCCGCGGCGGGCCGGCCGCCGTTTGAACCCGCCGCCGGCGCCGTCGAGCTGGACCGGCAGATCGACTGGCGCCGCGCCAGCCTGATCGTCGTGCAGGACGCGCGCCGCTTCAAGACACTCGAGTCGTTCGCCCGCGAGAGCCTGGCCGCCATGTGCGGGCAGGAGCACCTGCCGGGCTTGTCGCCCCTGGCCTCGCTGCTCGAACTGATCTGCAATCGCGCGGCGTACCTCGACACGCCGATGATCCGCATCCGCGACAAGGGGCTGCGGGTCCATTTCAGCGCCCATATGGACGCGGCCCCGCGCAACCGCATCCAGCGCACCGGGTACATGACGCTCCGCGAGCTGGCCGATGCGACCGTGCAGCAGCGCATCGAGCAGCTCGAGGGCCGGTTCGACACGGGCCGGGCAATCGGGCGGGTCCGCCACGCCCAGGCCGTCGCCATGGTGCTCGACCGCATGCTGCTGATCGTGCCGCAACCGGGTGCCGATCCGCTGGCCGAGTGGCACACGCCGGATGCGATCCTGCCGAACGCCGTCGGCCGCGGGCCCATCGTGCCGGGCATCTCGCAGGACCAGGCCCTGATGGTGGCCGGCCCCTGGCATCGCCTGATGGAAGCGTGGCAGGCCCGCGACGCGGCGGCGGCTCAGGCCCAGCTCGACCGCCTCGCCGAGGTGCTGCCCACGCTGGCCCCGACCGGCTCCTATCCGACGGTCGCGCAGCGCGTGGCGGAGGTCCGCTACTACCGCTTCGGCAAGTTCACCTGGGGCTACGTCGTGTACTTCCTCGCGGTGCTGGTGAGCGTCTGGGCCCTGCTGACCGGCTGGCGCGGCCCGTGGATCGCCAGCCTCGTCCTGTTGTCCGCGGCGTTGGGACTCCACGCCTACGGCATCGGTTTGCGCTGGTACATTCTCGACCGCATCCCGGTCGCCAACATGTTCGAGGCCATCGTGAGCTCCGCCTCGGTCGGCGTCGCAGTCGCGCTGGTGTTGGAACTCATCTACCGCACCCGGGTCTTCGCGCTGGCGGCCGCCTTCCTCGGCACCACCGCCCTGCTGCTGGCGCAGTTCCGGCTGGATGGCGACCTCCAGTCCATCATGGGGATCCTCGACGACCTGATGCTGCGGCTGCACACGACCACCATCATCTCGTCCTACGCCCTGATCTTCCTCGCCGCCGTCATCGCGGTCGTCTACCTGATCGGGTATTACACGCTCACCCTTCGCGGGCGCGGCCCGGGCGGCGACGGCGACGGCGGTGACCGCGGCGCGGGCGGCCGCGGCGACGAGCCGGTCGGCCCCGGGCGCAGCCCGGCCGTGGCGCTGGCCGGCGCGGGCGTGGCGGCGGCCGCAGGCCGAATGCCGTTCAGCGCCCGGACGTGGTCCGCGTCGGACCTGCTGCGGGAGCGGCCCGTGCTCGCGGGCGCCTTGCCGGGCGACGAAGTGCGCGGGGCGGCACTGCCGACCTGGCTGCACCAGCTCGACTGGTGCCACCTGATCATCCTGAACATGAGCTTCGTGCTGCTGTTCTTCGGCGGGCTCGTGCTCGGGGCGGCCTGGGCGGACTACTCGTGGGGCCGCCCTTGGGGCTGGGACCCGAAAGAGGTCTTCGCCCTCAACACCTGGCTCATCTACGCGATCCTGCTGCACGTGCGGTACGTCGTGAAGAACAAGGGCCTCTGGACGGCCTGGCTCTCGCTGGCCGGTTGCGCCATGATGGCGTTCAACTGGTGGGTCGTGAACTTCTACATCGTCGGCCTGCACAGCTATGCCTGACACGCGGCGCGGCGCCGCCCGGCTGCGCAGCGCGGCTCACGCCGGCGAAGACTCGTCGTGCTCCGGCAGATCGCGGGGCGGCGGACGCCGCGGGCGGATCGGCTCGGGCGGCGGCACATCGCCTCCGATCGGGACGAGCCGACCGCTGGCGGACAGGTCGAGTGCGAAACGGCCGCCCGGCGGATCCGGGAGCGGCCCGCCCGCGGGGCCGCGGAACTCCAGCGCGGCGGGCGACCAGACGTACCGGGCGATCTCGTCGGACGCGGGGCCCGCGGAGCGCACCAGCGCGACATACGGGATCCCGCGCTCCCGCCGCAGCGCGAACTGCACGCCCGCCCCGGCCTTGAGCACGAGGGCCGGCTCGACTTCTTCTTCGCCGATCAGCACGACGCGATCCGGCTGAAGCACGACGTGCGGAAACAGGTCGGAATCAGCCGACACGTACAGAACCAGCACTTCCTCCGCGACGTCGTCCGCCGGACACATCACGCTCCCGTCGTCGGCGATCAGCAGCGGCGCACGGATCGCGCGCTCGTCTTGCACCTCGGCCAGGCCGAACGCCCACCGCCGCTCGTCCAGACGCAGCAGCCGCAGACGGCGCACCGTCGCGTCGGTCAGCGCCTCGGGCAGACACAACGCCGCCCGGCCCCCCAGCCGCACGAGCCGCGCGGCGGCGCTCAGTGCGGTGCGCTCCTCCGCGAGCCGCGCGACAGCCTCCTCGCGCGACCATGTCGACCACTCCGGCGTCAGCAGCGTGAGCGCGGGGGCGGTCGCCGGTTGACTCGCCGGCGGCGAATCCCGGCGGCAGCCGCCGCCGGCGGCCCCGCTGAGAATGGCCAAGATGAGCAGAACTTGGCGCACCGGAGAACCCTTCGGCAGCGGGCTGCCGGCAGCGCGGCCCCCCGCCCGCATCAGTGTATGGCCCGGCGTCCAGCCCCGCGACGGCCGACGGCCCGCGCGCTCCGCCGCCGCCCTGCCCGGTCGTCCGCCCCGCCGCCCGCGTCGGGTCTGGTCGGGCGGTCGCCCGCCGCAGCCGACCGACAGTGGCTCCTCGCCGCGGCCGCGCGGGCGGCGGTATAATCCGGGCGCGCAATCGGCCGCGCGGGGACAGCGGCCGGCGCGGAGTCGGTGAATGCGTTGGTTGGTGACGATCGTTCTGGCGGGGGCGGCGCTGGCGCAGAGTGCTCCGCCGGACGGCCTGTGGGGCGGGCGCGCGTCGGACCCTGGCGAAGACGCTCCGCGGCCGCTGTTCGAGCAGTTCTGCACGATGATGCGGGCGGTGCGGGCGCTGGGACCGTGGGAGCAGCAGCACGCCTACATTCGATCGGCCCTGGCCGACGTCTATCAGCAGAACGGCTGGACATCCGAGTCCGACCAGTTCTCGTTCCAGCTCATCGACGCGGTCCAGTCGGTCCCGCCCTGGGATTTCCAGCGCCCGATGGACACCCTCTTCAGCCTCGTGAGCGACCGCTATCTGCTGGACGAGGAGCAGGAGCGGATCCTGCGGGAACGCAGCTTCGAAGCGTTGCGTGACGTGTTCCTAGCGCACGCGGCGGATGCCCTGCCGGTGTTCACGGAGTTCGTACATACCCGCGCCAGCGGCGCGGGCTTCACACCGGAGCAGGTCGCCCGCTGGACCCAGTCGCTGACGCCCTTCTCGGAGACCGCCCGCCGACGCTTCACGGAGGTGGTGAACGAACTCCTGCCGATGCTCGACCCGACGCAGCAGGAGCTGTTGCAGACGGACCTCGCCGCCGCCGAACGGCGCCTGGATCGCCTCACCGAGCTGCGGCAGGCCTGGGCGCAGGGCCGGTGGTCGCCGAGCGACTGGGGCCTGGACCGCGACCCGATTCAGCAGCGGGCGACGACCGCGTCGCCGGTCGACGCGGCCGACACGCCGGAGGCCGCAGCATTTCAGCCTTCGAGCCCGGTCCGCGGCGAAAGACAGGCCCTTGCTGCGGAAGCCGGTCCGCCCCCGGCCGGCCAGGATGGCGCCGCCGTGCCCGGGCGGCGGGATGCGACCGCGGCCGCGGATCACGACCCCTGGGCCCGCCACGTCCGGGAGTTCATCGCGAAGTACGGTCTCGACGAGGCGCAGCAGCAGTCGGCGTGGGCGGCTTACCGGTCGGCGGCGGAACGGCGTGATCTGCTCCGCCAGCGCCAGCAGCGGCAGGAAGAAGTCGCGGCGCGGCGCGGCGGCGACAGCGCGGCGGTCGCGGCGCTGCGCAAGCGTTATGACGCCGCGGTGGAGCGGCTCTTCGGACAGCTCAACCGGCGACTCGAAAGTCTGCCGACGCGCGCGCAGCGCCGCGCGGCGGAGCCCGCGGTGAACGCGAGCTGACGCACAGCGTCAGGGGGGCGGGCCGAGCGTGTCGCCGGCCTTGTCGCGGGCCCCGCGGATGGTGGGAAGGCAAACCTGAAACTCGGCGCCGCCCTCCGGGGGGTCCACGAGGCGGATCTCGCCGCCCAGCTCGCGGACGATCTTGCGCGCGACGGCCAGGCCCAGCCCCGTGCCGGCATGGCCCTTGGACGAGTAGAACGGCTGGAAGATGCGCTCGCGAGCGTCGGGCGGCACCCCGGGGCCGTTGTCCTGGACCGCCACGAGCACGAGCCGCGCGGCGGCGTCGTAACGGGTGCGGACGTTGACGATGCCGCGGTCGGGCTGCACGGCGTCGAGCGCGTTCGTGACGATGTTCAGCACGACCTGGTGGATGCCGTCGTAGTCCAGCGGGATGGCCGGCACGCTGTCGTCGAGATCCGCCAGGAGCACGACCTGTTTGTCGTCGGCCTGCTTCTGCACGAGGCGCACGACCTCCTCGACGATCCGGTTGACCTGGAGCGGCTCGAGCCGTGGCTCGCGATCCTTGCTGATCGCCAGCATGTTGAGCATGAGGTTGTAGGAGCGGTCCAGGTTCCGCTCGACGATGCGCCAGCCCTGGGCGGTGGTCGCCAGGTCGCGCCGCTCGAGCCCGCGCTGCACGATGTCCGCGCCGGCCCGCATGCCCTGAAGGATGTTCTTGATGTAGTGCGACAGGTAGGCCACCGTCTCGCCGGCGGCGGCCAGCCGCTCGCGCTCCAGGTGGGACTGCACGAGGCGAGCGTTCTCAATGGCCAGCCCGGTCTGGTAGCCGACGAGCGTGATCAGCCGCAGCTCGTAGTCGTTGTAGGTGTGCCGCGTGAAGGGACAGTCCAGGTGAATGACGCCGAGCACGCGGTCGCGGGCCACGATCGGCGCGCAGATGACCGACCGCATGCCGAGGTTCTGGACGCTCTTGCCGCTCTGGAAGCGCTTGTCCGCGACGGCGTTCGAGCACAGTACGCCTTCGCGCGACTGGACGACGTGGTTGATGATCGTGCGCGAGGCGATGATGCCGCCTGTCTCCGGCTCCGCCGACGAGCCGCGCCCGCCGCGGAAACGCACGACCTCCGGCAGCAGCTCTCCCGACTGCTCGTCGCGCACGAAGATCACGCCGCGGTCCACCTCGACCTCGGCGAAGATGATGTCCATCACGCGGGCGAGCATCTGGTCCGGCGCCAGCAGGCTGCCGATGACGTTCGTCAGCTCGCGCATCACGTTCCAGGCCTTGACGGCATGGGCCGTCTCGGGCGCGGCCATGACGACGCTGTCTTCGCTGGAGGGAACGCTGGCGACGACCGCGGCGTCGGTCAGGCTGCCGGCGTCCAGCGTGACCAGGTCGCTGGGGATGCCGCCGCCGGAGTACTGCTGCACGGACTCGTCCCCGGCGTACACCAGCAGCGTGCTGCCAAGCCGGATCTGGTCCCCGTGCTTCAGACGGGTCGGCTTCTGGACCCGCACCCCGTTCAGGTACGTCCCGTTCGCACTGTTCAGGTCCGTGAGCACCCACCCGCCGTCGCTCAGCGTGAGCTCGGCATGCCGCCGGCTGACGGTCTGGTCGGTGAGCGACGCCTGGGCGCTGCCGCGCCCGAGCACGACGGTGTCATCGCTCGTGCGGAGCGTGCGCCCCTTGTCCGGCCCCTGGAGCACGATCAGCGTGGCCACCCGTACAACTCCCGGCCCGCAGCACCCGCCAACACACACCGCGGGCGTCCACCGCCCCGAACGCCGCAGATCCAGCGTATCTACCGCAAAGCCCGCGGCGGATCAACCGCAACGTTCGGGCGACGGCGGCCGGAGCCGGCCGGGCCGCCCGACACTACTTCTTTACCGTTTTCTCCAGAACGGGCCGCACATGTGAGGCCGCAAGCCCCTTGCTGGTCTGCACAAGCTCGTAGCTGACCTGCTCCCCCTCGCGCAGCGACCGGAATCCGTCTCCCTCGATGCTGCTGTAGTGAACGAAGACGTCCTTGCCATCGGGTCCGATAATGAAGCCGTACCCCTTCTTCGTGTCGAACCACTTCACTGCGCCGTCCGTCATGGCGACAGACCTCCGGAGCCGCCCAGACGTGATCCCGCACGCGGCTCCTGTACAAATCGCCCGGCCTGGCCGAGCTCACCGACCCGGGCACCGCTCGAACGCCACCATCCGAGCCGTGGTCCCGCGCACCGCGCCGGCCGGCAACGAACGACATGTGCCGGCTCCGAGCACGGGAACACCCGGAGCAAAAAGCGAACCGATGAACCGCGCCCGGGCGGCCGCCTAGCCCCGCTTGCGGGCCTCCTCGGCCGCCGCGCGTTGCGCGGCCTTGCGCGACAATTTTACGCGGCCCTGCTCGTCGATTGCAATCACCTTCACCTTGACCACGTCGCCGATCTTGACGACGTCGCCCACGTTGCGGACGTAGTTCTCGTCGAGCTCGCTGACGTGGCACAGGCCGTCCTGGCCTTCCTGGATCTCGATGAAGGCGCCGAAGTCCTTGATGCTGATGACTTTGCCTTCGTAAATGCGACCGACCTGCACGTCCTCGGTGAGCCGGAGCACCCAGTCCCGGGCGCGTTCGGCGGCGGCCGCGTCCGTGCAGGAAATGAACACCGTGCCATCGTCCTCGATGTCGATCGTGGCGCCGGTCTCGGACTGGATCGCCTTGACGGACTTGCCGCCCGGACCGATGAGCTTGCCGATCTTCTCGGGGTTGATCTTGACGGTGAAGAGCCGCGGGGCGAACTCGCTGATCTGCGGGCGCGGCGCCGCGATGGTCTTCTCCATGATGTCGAGGATCTGCAACCGCGACTTGCGGGCCAGCGTCAGCGCCTCCCGCATGATCTTGAACGGCAACCCGCTGGCCTTGATATCAAGCTGCACGCCCGTGATGCCCTGCCGGGTGCCGGCCACCTTGAAGTCCATGTCGCCGTAGTGATCCTCCTCGCCGATGATGTCGGTCAGGAGCCTGTAGCGCCCGTCCGGCTCCATCACCAGGCCGATCGAGATCCCCGCCACGGGCGCCTTGATCGGCACCCCGGCGTCCATCAGCGCCAGGCAGCCGCCGCAGACCGAGGCCATGGAACTCGAGCCGTTCGACTCGAGGATGTCGCTCACGATCCGGATCGTGTAGGGAAACTCCTCCGGCGCGGGCAACACCGCCTCCAGGCTGCGCTCCGCGAGGGCTCCGTGACCCAGCTCACGCCGCCCGGGCGACCCGATCTTGCGCACCTCCCCGACCGAGAACGGCGGGAAGTTGTAATGCAGCATGAACTTCTTGCTGTACTCCTCCACCAGGTCGTCGATGATCTGCTCGTCCCGGGAGGTGCCCAGCGTGCACGTGACCATGGCCTGCGTCTCACCGCGGGTGAACAGCGCCGAGCCGTGCACACGCGGCAGCCAGCCCACTTCGCACGTGATCGGCCGCAGGGCGTCGAGCGGACGCCCGTCCGGCCGCTTCTGCTCGTTCAGAATCATGTCCCGGACGAGGCGCTCTTCGATGCTCGCCACGATCGCCTTGATTTCCTCCGGCGTGTGGGCCGGCGGGAGCACGCCCTCCGGGCAGTACTCGGCCACCGTCTTCTCGTAGATCGCCTTGACCGCGTCGTTCCGCTCCTGTTTGGCGGTGATCTCCTTGGCGGCGCGCAGCTCGGGCAGCACCTTGCTGCGGATCTCCTCAATCAGGGCGGTGTTCCGGGGCGGCGGCTCCCACACCTTGGGCTGACCGGCGCGGCGCTCCAGCTCCCTGAGCATCTCGCAGATCGGCTTGACGCCGTGCTCATGCGCGAACTCGATCGCCTCCGCGACTTCCCGCTCCGACAGCTCGCGGCAGCCGACCTCGATCATCGTCACGGCCTCGGCGTGGCCCGCCACGACGGCATCCAGGTCGGAATACTCGAGCTGCGCGATGGTCGGATTGATGATGAACTTGCCGTCCACCCGCCCCACCCGTACCCCCGCGAACGGCCCGTTGAACGGGATCGGCGCGACCGCCATCGCCGCCGCCGCCGACACCAGCCCCACCACATCCGGATCGTTCTGCAAATCCGCCGCCAGCACCATGACCTGGATCTGAACCTCGTTCCGAAAGCCCTCGGGGAACAGCGGCCGCATCGGCCGGTCGATCAGCCGGCTCGTGAGGACCTCCTTCAGCGTCGGCCGGCCCTCGCGCTTGAAAAAGCCGCCGGGGAACTTGCCGGCGGCGGACATCTTCTCGCGGTAATCGACCGTGAGGGGCAAGAAATCGATCCCGGGGCGGGGATCCGCGGTCACGACCGTCCCGAGTACCACCGTGTCGCCGTAGCGGACGATGGCCGCCCCCGCCGCCTGCCGTGCCACCTTGCCCGTTTCAATCGAGAGGACGTTCCCCCCAATCGCCCGCTCCACCTTGCACTTCGTCATGCCGGTTTCCTCTGCGCTCCGTGCGCTCTGCTCTGCTTGGCCATTCTTTTTCTTCCTAGTTCGTCGCCGGCCACCGGCGGCCAAGCGGCCGCCGGACGCCCGCCGCGCGCACCCCCAGCGCGGGTCCCCCCGAGTATCGCATGCCAACGCTGCGCCGCCCGGTACCCCCCGGGCTCGGCGGCCGGTTCACTTGCGCAGGCCCAGCTTGCCAATCACGTTGAGGTAACGCTCGCGATCGTGGCGGGCGAGGAACTTCAGTAAGGCGGAACGTTTCCCGACCATCTTGAGCAACCCGCGCCGGGACGAGTGGTCCTTCTTATGATTTTTCAGGTGTTCCGTGAGCTGAGTGATGCGGGTCGTCAGAATGGCGATCTGCACCTCGGCCGATCCAGTGTCCTGATCGTGCCGCCGGTGCGCCTGCACCAACTGCGTCTTCTGTTCCGCGCTGAGTGCCATGGCCCAGTCCTTTCCACTTGGGCGTGCTCCAGATGCGCCGCGGGCCGACGGGAGCCCCAGAGCAGCCTGCCGATCCAACAAGCCTCCAGTATAGGTGGGCTATCCACGCCCCGCAACCGCCCGCCCCGGTGTCACCTCGCGCCCGCTGCGCGGTAGGATGGATGCGCGACATGGAGGTCGGGACGATGTGGTGGATGCGACGGACGCACCGCGGTCGGGGGCTGGCCGCCTTGGCATTCCTCCTCGGGCTGCTGGCGCTGGCCAAGCTTCACGCCGGCGCGTGCACCGGCGGGCCGACGCGCTGGCAATCCGTGGGGGCCGTCACGGCCGAAAGCCCGTAACTCGTAATCTCAAGGAGACTTAGATGCGCGGCGGCGAAAGTGGCGATCTGCGGCTCCCGGCCGTCGTAGCCTGGCCGCTCCTGGCGGCCGGTGCCCTCGCCGTCGTCTGGACGATGAACCAGTTGAGCCGACCCGACGCGGGGACGACGCTGGTGTCGGCCGGCCCGCGCATCGAGGACGTGCGGCGCATCGCCCGCCTCGCCGTGCTCCGCGTCCAGGTGGCCGACGTCATCGAGGGGCGCACCGCCGGCGGGCGGGCCGTGGTGCTGGTTCGCGGCGACTGTGACATCGCCGTCGATCTCGACGGCATCGTCCTGCTCGAGCGCGACGCCGAGCAGCGCCGCGCGCGGGTCCGCCTGCCCACCCCCGCGCCCGACCGGCCGCGCGTCGACCACGGCCGCACCCGCGTGTACGCGATCGAGAAAACCGGACTGGCGGCCCTCAACCCCTTCGCCGACCCCCGGCCGCAGTTGCTGGCCGAGAGCATGCGCGCGGCCCAGGAAGCGGTGGAACAGGCGGTGCGGAACCCGGAGTTCGTCGCGCAGGCGAGGGAGCGCGTCGCGGAACTCCTCGGCGCGTTCTACCGCGAGCTGGGCTGGGAACTGACGATCGACTGGCAGTAAGCCGTGCGGCCTGGCGCGACCCGCGCGCACCGACCGGCAGCGCGCCGCGGCGGGTCCGCTTTCCGGATCCCCGATCGCGCGCGGCGGCCGCCCGCCGCGGCGGTCGCGGCGCGACCCGGGGGCCGCGCTGCGGCTCGTCGGCGCGCTGTTACGGGCGCTGCGGCGGCCCGAGGAGGAAGATCAACACGCGGTCGAGTCGCGCCGCCCACGCGCGCTCGTGGTGCTCTCCACCCGGCAGTTCCTCGTAGACGAAGTCGCGGTCGCGCACGGCGCCGGCGGCCGCCAGAACCTCCGCCAACTCCCGCGCGCGGCGCACGTGTACGCTCCCGCGGCCGGCTTCGCCGTCCGGGCTCGGCTGGTGCGCCCCCTCCCCGGCAGCGGCGGGCGCATCGACATCGAACCACAGTCGGGCCGGAGCGGGCAGCGGATGCGCCTGCACGTAACGGATCAGCGCCCCGTCAGCCCAGAAGAGCGACGGCGATAGCCCCGCCGCCGCCCCGAACACGTCCGGGTGACGGTACGCCGCGTACAACGCCACGAGGCCGCCGAGGGATGATCCGACGGTCGCCGTGTCGGCCCGACCGGGGCGGGTGCGGTACGTGGCATCGATCAGCGGCTTGACCGAGTGAACCAGGAAGTCGAGGTACGCGTCGGCCCGTCCCCCGCCGCGGGACGGCTCGGGCCAGGCCGTGTACTCGGCCACGCGCTGCGGGCTGTTGTCGATGGCGACCAGAATCGCGGGGCGGATCCGGCCGGCGCGGATGAGTCGGTCGGCCGTCTCGTCGGCCTGCCACTCGACGCCGGCAAACGACGTGGCGGCATCGAAGACGTTGTTCCCGTCGTGGAAGTACACCACGGGGTAGCGTTCCTCCGGGCGCTCGGCATAGCCCGGCGGGAGCCAGACGGTCACGCGGCGCTGGCCACCGATCCGCGGCGCGGGCACCGCGTGGGTGCGGAACGTGCCCGTGCGGGTGCTCGCCGGCCGCGTGGCGGGGGCGGTCGTCGGCGCACCGTCGCACGCGACATTTCGCGGGGCCGCCGCCGCGCGGTCGGCCCAGCGGGCGACTCGCACGACGATCACGCGGTCGTCTCCGTCCGCATCGACCGCCAGCCGACGATTGGGCACTTCCTCGCCTGCGGGCCCTTTTTCGACCGACTCCCAGGTCCCCGCCCGGGTGAACTTGTACTCCAGCATCGTGCCGGCCGGAAGCTCGAACGTGGCCACGAACAGTCCCGCAGCGACGCGTGGCACCGGCCGACCGCCCGGATCCCAGCCGTCCAGCGACGATGCCAGGTGAATTCGCGGTGGGGCGTCGGGGCCGGTGTCGGGAGTCACGACGACGAACTGCACGGTCGCCGCGGCAACCGTCAGCGGCCACAGGAGGGCGGGCAGAGCGAGTCGGGAGAGAAAGCAGCGCATGTCCGTTCTCGCACGGCCGGGCGGGCCCGCGGACGACGTCCGGTCCGGGCGGCCGTTCGCGGGAGACGCCCGCGGCCGGGCATCGTCGCCCGACCGCGAGGGGTCTGGACGGAGGGCGGCGGCGGGCCCGCTCACCGCGTGAACAGCATCTCCGAGTAGCGCGGCAGCGGCCACAGGTCGTCGGGAATGATCTGCTCGAGCGCATCGGACAGGGCGCGGGCCTCGGCCATGGCGGGCAGCAGGCGGTCGCGGACATGCTCCGCGTGCGCCTTGGGGCTGGCGGCCTTGTGCGCCTCGGCGTGCTCGACGACCTCGATCTGGCGATGCAGCCGCGAAGTCAGATCGACGACATAGTCGAGCTGGGCCTTGGTTTCGCGGGCGTCCGCGTTGGCCGCCTGGAGCGCCCCGACGGATTGGCCCAGCTCGGTCTGGAAGCGGAGGGCGGCGGGCAAGACCTCGCGTTTGAGCATGGATACGAGCGTGCGGGCCTCGATGCCGACGGTCCGATTGTACTTCTCCAGGCTGACCTCGACCCGGGCCTCCAGTTCGCGCCGCGTCAGCACGCCGTATTTCTCGAACAGCGCGATCGCGGACTTCGTCGCCAGCGCCGGCAGCGCATCGGCCGTGGTCTTGAGGATCGGCAGGCCGCGGCGGGCGGCCTCGGCGTGCCACTCAGCCGAGTAGTTGTCGCCGTCGAAGACGATGCGCTTGTGCTGGCGGACCAGCTCGCGCAGGAGGCTCTTGACGGTGGCTTCGAGGCGGGCCGGGCTGGAGTTCCGGCCGACCCGCTTCTCGAGCTGGGTCGCGATGTGGTCCAGGGCCTCGGCGACGATCGTGTTGAGCACGGTGTTGGGCCAGGCGATGTTCTGGCTGGAGCCGACGGCGCGGAACTCGAACTTGTTGCCGGTGAACGCGAAGGGACTGGTGCGGTTGCGGTCGCCACCGTGCCGGGGCAGTTGCGGCAGCGTGTGCGCCCCGAGGTCGAGTCGGCCGCCCCGCTTGGTCGCGCGCGGCGCGCCCTTCTCGAGCTGTTCGAGGATGTCGCTGAGCATCTCGCCGAGGTAGATCGAGATGATGGCCGGCGGGGCCTCGTTGGCGCCCAACCGGTGGTCGTTGGCGGCGCTGGCCACCGACGCCCGCAACAGGTCGGCGTGGAGGTCCACCGCCCGGACGACGGCCAGCAGGAACACCAGGAACTGCATGTTCGTATGGGCCTCGTCGCGCGGATCCAGCAGGTTGACGCCGGTGTCGGTGGCGATCGACCAGTTGTTGTGCTTGCCGGAGCCGTTGATGCCGGCGAACGGCTTCTCATGCAGCAGGCATACCAGACCGTGATGCTCCGCCACGCTGCGCAGCAACTGCATGATGAGCATCTGGTGGTCGGTTGCCACGTTGGCGTTCTCGAACACCGGCGCGAACTCGAACTGGTTCGGCGCGACCTCGTTGTGCCGCGTCTTGAGCGGGACCCCGAGCTCGTACGCCCGCTGCTCGACCTCGCTCATGAACGCCATCGCCCGCTCGGGAATCGCCCCGAAGTAATGGTCGTCGAGCTGGTGCCCCTTCGGCGCGGGCGCGCCCAGCAGCGTGCGGCCGCACAGCCGCAGGTCCTCGCGCCGGTCGTAGAACGCGCGGTCGATCAGGAAGTATTCCTGCTCACAGCCGATCGTCGTGATGACCTGCGAAACGCCGACGTGCGTGCCGAAGATCCGCAGAATCCGCAGTGCGTGCTGGCTCACGGCCTGGATCGACCGCAGCAGCGGCGTCTTGTGGTCCAACGCCTCGCCCGTCCACGAGACGAAGGCGGTCGGGATGCAGAGCGTGGGCGTGTCACCGGTGCGGAAGACGAACGCCGGACTGGTCGCGTCCCAGGCCGTGTAGCCCCGCGCCTCGAACGTCTCCCGGATTCCGCCGGAGGGGAACGAGCTGGCGTCGGGCTCGCCCTGCACGAGCTGATCCCCCGAGAAGCGCTCGATCGCGCCGCCGTCCGCCGTCGGCGTCAGAAACGCATCGTGCTTTTCCGCCGTGGACCCCGTCAGCGGCTGGAACCAGTGCGTGTAATGCGTGGCCCCGTGGTCCATGGCCCACTTCTTCATGCCCGCCGCGACCGCGTCCGCGATGGCCGGATCCAGCGGCATGCCCCGCTCCATCGTGTGCTTGAGTTTCCGGTACACCTCCTCCGGCAGGTACTTCCGCATCACCACGCCGTGGAACGTGCGGCAGCCGAACGACTCGGAAGCCCACGTTCCGCCGTTGCTGTTGCTCTTCATCGCGCCCGTCTCCACTACTGTGCTCCGACCCGCGGCGCCGGCCTCCGAGGCGGCCTGCGCAGACGCCTGCTCGTTTCCGCGCCATCGGATGAAACGCGGGAGCGTACAAAGGGCCCCGCCCGTTCACAAGCGAAAAACGCCGGCTCGCCGACCCCCCGCCCCCGGTCCGGCCGACCGCGGGCCGACTCCCTAACGGTCGGAAACCGCCGCGGCCTGCGCGCCCCGCCCCGCCCCCGGTCGCGCACGGACGTTCGCGCCGAAGCCGTCCAGCCGCCGGCCCGTC
>Ga0209101_1000709_pt1 | contig 26805 bp, 25 predicted proteins | sample ConPoolayeCmetaG_FD_185481 | JGI IMG/M metagenome (GOLD analysis project Ga0209101, IMG submission 185481) | Hot spring microbial mat communities from California, USA to study Microbial Dark Matter (Phase II) - Cone Pool mat layer C metaG... ...
AGGGTCAAGGGATAAGGGTCAAGGGATAAGGGTTAACCGGCTCTGCCCGGGCGAAGCGGTGCTCCACCCCGATCCCCTCCCTGATCCCTCTTTCCTTTTCCCTTATCCCTTGTCTCTCATGAAATGATTTTGCTGCCAAAGGTATCCTGGCCTTCCTTTTGTTTCCAGAGATAGTTGATATAGCCGTTAAGGATCATCTCGATCTCCTTCCCCAGGTTATAGAGCTCAGCATGCTGGCTGTCATCGGTATAGTGCAGATCGTGAGCGGTGATGATGTGATTGATCGTCTCAGTCAAAGAGCCTCGCGCGTAGTAAAAAAAGCGCAATTTGTCTACGTAATGATAACGGCCATACCCCTCGGCGATGTTGGCCATGACGCTCTTGGACGAGCGCCGGATCTGACTGGTCAGGTCGTACTTTTCCTCGCGCGGGAAGCCTTGGGTCAGTTTGTGGCACTCGTTCATCAACCGCCGTGCTAACTGCCACACCTTCAGATCCTCGAAACTCTGAGTCCCCATTATCCCTTCACCCTTACCCCTTATCCCTCCCCTATCTCATCTCCTGCCCCCCGGTCACGTTAATCGCCTGGCCGGTCATATAACCGGCCTGGTCGGAGGCCAGGAAGACGATGACATTGGTCACGTCGTCGTAGGTGCAACCCCGTTTCATCGGCACCTGGTCAATATATTTCTGCCGCACCTCTTCCTCGCTGATGCCCCACTTTTTGGCATACTGGGCATAGAGCGAGTCCACCCACAGCGGCGAATCGAGCAGATTGCCGGGGCAGACGGCATTGACCCGCACCCCATATTCAGCCAGCTCCAGGGCGATGCTCTGGGTCAGGCCGATGCCGCCAAACTTGCTGGCCGCATAGGCCGAGTTCTTGTAGCTGCCCTTCTTGCCCGATTTCGAGTTCACCTGGATGATGACCCCGCTGCGTTGGGCCTTCATCACCCGGGCCGCATGTTTGGCGCACAGAAAGTAGCCCACCAGGTTGACCTCAATGACCGCCCGCCACCTGTCAGCCGGAAATTCATCCACCGCCTCGGCGATCAGGATGCCGGCGTTGGCGACCAGGATGTCCAGCCGGCCAAACTCCTCCAGGGCGCGCCGGATCATCGCTTCAACCTGGGCTTCGTCGGTCACGTCGGCACGGACGGCCACGGCCCGGCGGTCGGTCTGGGCCATGATCTCGGCGGCTACACGCTCCGCCCCCTCCAGGTTCAGGTCGGCGACAACGACGTGCGCCCCTTCCCGCGCCAGCCGGTGGCAGATGGCTGCCCCCAACCCCTGTGCGCCTCCGGTCACAACGGCGATTCGGTCTTGCAAGATCATCACTTTCCCCCCTGTCATAAGAGCATCAGGCGCAGAAACTCCCTCTCCGCCTCCACCGTCCACTCCCGGCCATCCTTCAGCCTGGCATAGACGCCGGGCAACCTGTCTTTCAGCTCAGGCAGGGCGGTGAGGGGCATCTCCCGGATGTGCGGATAGATGACGATCTTGCCCGGGAAGGTCGCCTCCTGCACCGCCCGCAGGCCGTCGCGGGCGGCGCTCAGCGAGCCGATCGCCGCCACCGAACGGTTGGGCGACAGGCGTCCCGACTCGGCCTGGTGGAGCATCAACCGCAGGTCGTCAATGGTCGAGGCTGAATGGCCGATAATGCGTACATCTTTGAGGTACACATCGCTCAGGTCCAGCCTGGCCATTGTGCCGCGCCCCACACCGGCAAAGATGTTCATCACCCCCTGTGGAGCAAGCCAGGTGGCCGCCTCGGTGATGACGGCCGGGATGGGGGCCAGCACCACAATGTTGTCAAAGCCCTGCCCCCGGAAGCGAGCCATGGCCATCTCATAGACCTGACCGTGGGTTGGGTTGAGGCACAGCCACTCAATCCCCCTGGCCTCCGCTTCGGCGGCAAAGGTGGCGTGCAGATCGGCCAGGCGCAGGTCGCTGACATCGGTGCACAGGATGGTCGCCGGGCCGTCGGCGATTTCGATGGCCCGTTGGACATGCATCCGGCCCATCGGTCCGCCGGCGCCGACAAACCAGACCCGCCCACCCGGTCGGAGCGCCGGGCGCACCGGCACCGCGCTGTAGGCCCGGGCAATATCCGGGCCGCGCCCCCCCACATACAGCCAGCGGTTGTAGTGCACCCGGCCCACATCCACAGCCACCTGGCGGGGCATGGGCGTTTCGGCGATGATGGCGAACACGCCAAAATCGGCCAGAAACGGGCTGGCAGCTTCGACCAGGTCGGGGTCGGCGCCCAGCAGCACGATGTCATCTGCCGGTGTCAGCGGCGGATTTTTGATGTCGGGCGCATCCAGCACCGCAATGCCCAACGCCGCCGCCCTCTGCCGCAACCAGGCAGCGAAGCCGGCCGGCACGTCCGTCAGCAGCAGGCGGGCAGGATGGGACTCCTCATCAAACCCGGCACTGATAAAGTATGGCTCCTTGCCCCTTGTCCTCTGTCCCCTGTCCCTCGCTCCGATGATCCAGGTCGTCCCCCCGGCCTTCAACCCGGTGCGATAGGTCAGCCCGTAGGCAGCCAGGACGCAGGCCCACGGTTCGGTCAGGGCCGCTTCGGCGTAGCCGGTGTCCGGCCGGACGGGGATGAGGTAGCAGCCGTGGTCGCCGTGGAGGATGCGCCGGTCAATGACGCCGTACTGCGACAACCCCCCCTGGATCTCATAGCCGTAGGCATAGTTCACCCCACCGACATAGATGTCGGCCTGGACGATAAACCGGTCGCCGACCTGATATTGGCCGCGCAGCCTCTCCCCCACACCGACGACGGTCAGGCTGACCTCGTGGCCCAACACCACCGGGTCGGCCCGCATGTCGCGGTAGATGCGGGGGTGTTCCTGGCCCAGTTTGATAACCTTGATGTCGGAAAAGCACAGGCCACAGGCATCGTGGCGCACCAGCAGTTCGTCAGGGCCGTAGGTCGGCAGCGGCACTTCCACAGGCCGCCCCTGGCGGCCCAGATTGTCAAAGCCGGCGCCGTACAGGGGCCAGAGGAGGTGATGGGCCGGCAGCGGGGCGTCGGCCCGTTGGAATGCGGCCAGTTTGTCAACCACTTCTATCCTTCCTTTCTCGGTTCCAGGTCCCACACCAGCAGCCGATCGGTGCCGTGCGGCGATTCGGCCAGCAGCGTCCCATCGGCGCCGACGATCAGGGCCCCACCGAATGAGCCTTCGCAGGGGAGGTCCTCCAGGGCATTGACCAGGGCTGTCTGCACCCCCACCGCCCGGACGGCGTTGAGATAGACCTGCCTTTCCTCATTGAGCCAGCGGTCTGGGTCCGGAGAACGGTCGGCAAAGCTGCGGGACATGGGCACCAGGAGCAGGTCGAGCGGCCGGTCGAGCCGGGCCGTGACCTGCTCGTGGAACAGGTCGCCGCAGAGGAGCACGCTCACCTGCCGGCCTTCCACTCTGGCAGCGGTCACCTGATCGCCGGTCAGGAAAGGGGGCGATTCCTGGATCTTGCGGTGCACCAGGAGGATATGGCCTCTTTTGTCGAGCAGAACTGCCGAGTTGTACACCCCTGTTTCCACCTTTTCCAGCAGCCCAAAGCACAGGGAAAAGCCATATTTCACGGCCAGCCGCCCCATCTGCTCCGTAGTCGGGCCGGGAATGGCCTCTGCAAATCGGGCCAGATCATCCTCCTGGTACAGATAGCCGGTCAGCGTGCATTCCGGCAGGCAGACCAGGTCGGGCCGCCAGGGTACTGCCTCTGCCAGCCGCCCGGCCAGGCGTTCCAGATTGGCCGCCGGGTTCCCCGGTTCGGTTCGGAGTGGGATCAGAGCCAGACGCATCGGGTCCTTTCCTTCTACTCCTCTGGGACACGGATTGGCGCGGATGTTCCGGCTGACATCGGCTGAGTTCGTGTTGATCCGTGTTCGATGTGGGCCAGCATCTCCGCCGGCGGCAGGGTTGGGTCCAGTTGTCTGAGCCGGGCCAGGCTCTCTTTGCCCGGCGGCACCCGGGCGCCCAGCCGGGTGTAGAATTCGTTGCGCTGGCGGCGGGTGGGCAGATGGTGCCGGGCCCATTCGCTGTGGTAGCCCAACCCCAGTGCCCGTTGCAGGATGGTATGGCCGTAGATGAAATAGGCACCATCCAGAAATGCCTGGCGCAACGGAGCCAGTTCCGGCGCGTCAAAATCATCCACCAGTTTCTGCCCAAAGCTGTTCATCTCGGTGCCGATGTTCAGCGGCAGGTCGAACGCCTCAGCCGCCTCGACGATGCGGTACAGGTTTTGCACCTTGAGCCGTCGCGTTGCCGGGTCGGCGATGTTCCAGTTGCGGTCGGGGATGAGGTTCAGGGCGACCGCTCCCTGGCCGACCATGAACTCCAGCCAGGCTTCGGCATCCTGCTCGGCGGGCGAGGTGCCATCCAGCCAGGCAGCACAGGGCAGTGCGTCGCCGGCCAGCACAAGCCGGTGAAATTCCTCGATAGAGGGGAACATGCCCGATTCCGGCCAGACATACCCCACGCTCCCCTGTTTCATCAATCTGGTCCGGATCAGGTTTTGCAATGCCGGCGAGTCGGGCAGCAGGGGAGCCACCTGCTCCGGCGGCACCCCCAGCCTGTCGGCCCAAAACTCTGCCGGATGGGCGACAGTCCGGCTGGCGGCGTGGAGGTAGGCGACGACGAGGTGCCGCTCGGTGGGGTGACCGGCCGGGGTGAGGGGCAGTACATCCCGCTCATAGTCCACGCTGACCGGGGCCAGGTAAGGGTTGACGCGGGCGATGATCGTCCGGTTGCGCGCAGCAGCCCAGCGTCCCAGGTCGGCCAGAATCTCCTCCACGGCCGGCGGCACCTGGCCTGACGGAAAGCCGATGCCCATGTGGTAGCACACCCCCGGCTCGCCCGGCGAGTTGATCTCCTGGGCAGCATATTGGGGGATGAAAATGCGGGTCTCGATGCCGGCGCTGCCCCGCACCCCGACCCTCTCGCAGGCGTCCAGAAACTCGTCCACGCCGTCCAACACATCAAAATCCACAATGCCCACGGCCCGGAAGCCGCGCCGCTTGGCCAGCCAGGCCAGCGAGGTCGGCGAGTGGCCCAGAGCGTTGAAAGAGAAGAAGGTGTGGCAGTGCATGTTGACCACATCGCGCTCCGGCTCCAACGGCACCAACCCCCGTTCGGCCAGGGATACCAGTTCCGCCAGCGCCTCGGCCCGCACAGCCGGGTCAAAGTGATTCAACCGATTTTCAAGCCAGGCCAGTTTCTCGTCATCCGTCATTCGTTTCCGCCACCTGGATCATCGCCCGCAGCACGCCATCCCCATAGGCGGCGACCAGCTCAAAGGCTTCGGCGATCCGTTCCAGAGGGAAAAAGTGGGTGGCCAGCGATCGGACATCCACCCTGCCTGTCTGGACCAGCCGGATGGCGCGGGGGTAGGTGTGCTTCATGCGCCGGACCAGCTTGATCGTCAGCCCTTTGTGTCGCACGGTGGAGGCGTTGAAGGTCATCGTGTCGTCGGCCGGGATGCCGGCGACGATCACGGCTCCGCCGATGCGGGCCACGGCGGCTGCCTGTTGGGGCGTTTCCGGTGCGCCGGCTGCTTCAAAGGCCACATCCACCCCACGGCCGGCGGTCAGCCGCCGCATCTCGGCCACGACCTCCTGGCCGGTGGGGTCCAGAACGGCATCGGCGGCATAGGTCAGGGCGAATTGCCGCCGGGAGGGCAGCGGCTCGGTCATGTACACCTGCCCGGCACCGGCTGCCCGGGCTACAGCCGCAATCAGCAGGCCGATGGGGCCTGCCCCCAGCACGGCGACCGTCTGCCCCGGCTTCAGGTGGGCCAGGTCTACGGCGTGGAGGGCAATGCCCAACGGCTCCAGCAACGCCCCGGCGACCGGATCGATCTCGTCGGGCAGAGGGAAGCAGTTGGAGGCCGGCATGACGGTGTACTCGGCGAACACCCCATCTACCGGCGGTGTGCCGCAGAAGCGCACGTGAGGGCACAGGTTGGGATGCCCATGCTGGCAGGGTTCACATCGGCCACAGGGAATGCCTGGCTCGACGGCCACCAGCTGACCGGGCGCCAGCCCTTCCACGCCCGGCCCCACTTCGGCCACCCAGGCGGAGAACTCGTGTCCCATGATGATGGGTGCGGTCACCACCTGGCTGCCAATGCGGCCGTGCAGGTAGTAATGGACATCGGAGCCGCAGACGCCAACCGAGGCGATCCGCAGCAGCACCTGGCCGGGGCCGGGCACAGGTCGGGGCAACTCCTCCAACCGCAGGTCGCGGATGCCATGTAATCGTGAGACGCGCATCGTATCCCTCATGATCGGTTCCATTCCTGACGGCGGTACAGTTCGTCGGGGCGGGTGTGGATGCGGGCCACGTCGGCCGGGCTGAGAAAATGGGGACCGCCTGCCGCCAGGGTTCCCAGCAACACGCGGGCTGTCTTGATAGACATAAGGGTGATCTGTTCCACCTCCGCTGCCGTCCTGCCCAGGGCGATCAGGCCGTGGTTCTGCATCAGAACGACCTTGGGCGGCTCACCGTACTCGTCCAGGTAGCGCCGGATCGAGTCGCGCACCGCCCGGGCCAGCGGCAGGCCGGGATCGGTGTACGGGATGTAGACCGGTGCCGGCCCGCAGTAGACGATTTCGTCGGGAAACAGCCGTCCGGCGATGGCTTCTTCGGCTTTCTGTGAGCAGAGGATGGCGTTGACAGCGGTGGGGTGGGTGTGGCCCACAAAGTGGACCCCTTCCACCTGCAGGGCCAGGGCGTGGAGCACCGTCTCGACCGACGGGCGGGCTTCGACCGTCGGGTCGGCTTTGGCCGCCTCCAGCCCGGCCTTGATCTCTTCGTCGCTGAGATGGTCGGCGGCCAGCATGGACAGCACCCGGTCAAAGCGCACCCGCACAAAGCCGTCGGCCTGGATGGTGCGCAGTTCGACGCCACTGGCCTTTATCCAGAAGGTCTCGGTGTCGGCGCGGGCTGAGGTGTTCCCTTCGCCCAAAATCGCACAATCCAGCGCCGGATCGCCCAGGCGGCGCGACATGGTTACGAGCTGAGTGAGAATCTCTTCTGCGGGCATGATCGGCTCCAATAGAGTCTACTCACAATAAGGAATTCCACCACAAAGGCCCAAAGACACCAAGGAATCTCCCGAAATCTTTGAGTCTTGGTGTCTTGGTGGTTAAAATTTTTGATGAGTTTGGGGCAATTGGCTTGTTGTGCATGAGCTCTAATGCTAACGGGTGGGGGATAGGAATCGGCCGGTTAATTCGGCAATCTCTTGCTCGCCTATGGGCACCAGTTTGCCGATGGTCAGAGTATCCAACAACGACCGGGCGCTGAATTCTGCCACTTCCAGGCGGTCAAAGGCCTGCAACAGGGTGGCCCCTGTGGTCAACAGGGCATCGTTGCGGATCAGCAGGACCGGCGTGTTGGCCGACAGGACAGCGGCGATCTCGTCCGGCTTCTGGAACTGAACGCCATAGGGCACCACCGGCACATCGCGCAGCAGGAGGTAGCTTTCGGGGATGGTCTTGGTGTCGAACCGGTGAGGCGTGATGGCATAGGCCAGGGCGTGGGGCGATTGGGCCGTCATCACGCTGCCGATGTCGGGGTGCCGGTCGTAGATAGCCTGGTGCAGGCGCACCGACCGGCTGTGGCGTTTGCCCTGCTCCCGCCGGCCGTCCTGGATCAGCACCAGGTCTTCGATCTCCAGGCTGCGGCGGTCCAGGCCGGTGGGGGTGATGAGAAAGCTGCGTTCGTCCACCCGCGCCGAGGCGACCCCCTCGGTGCTGATCATCAGCGAGCGGTCGCAGGCGCGGTGCACGATTTCGACCATCTGCAGGCGCAGCTCCCGCTCGCGGCTGGAATGGCTGACCGGCACAAACTCCGGCAGGAGGTCGCGCTGCTGGTCCAGGAGCGACAACTGTTCTTCCGTGAGGGTGCTCACTTCCCCCAACCCGCAGGCCTTGAGCAGGGTGCGGGCGCAAAAGTCCAGCGTTTCCAGCCGTTGAAAGGCGGTCAGCAGATCGGGGCCGCCGGTGGCGATGCCGTGATTTTCCAGCAGGACGACGTTGAACCCCTGGGCAAAGGTAGCAGCAAGATTCTCGCCCAACTGTTCAGAACCGGGAAGGGCATAGGGGGCATAGCCCACCGGCCCGCACACCCGTTGGGCCTGAGGGATGATGGCCGTGTTGGGCACCTGGCGGGCGATGCTGAAGGCGACCAGCGCCGGTGAGTGGGCATGGACGATGGCCCGGAGGTCGGGCCGCCGGGCGTAGATGGCCCGGTGGAAGGGATACTCGGACGAGGGCTGGTGAGGGCCTTCTACGGTGCCGTCGGCCCGGACGCACATGATGTCGCCGGGACTCAGATTGCCCTTGTCCACGCCGGCCGGGGTGATCCAGATCTCGCCGTTGTCCTCCCGGATTGACAGATTGCCGCCCGACAGGGTGGTCATGCCGGTATGGTAGATACGTTTCATAATGGCGACCAACTGGTCGCGTGGGTGGAGGAGATGGAATCTCATGGCGACGGCCTATATGCGCCTGGAGAGCACCTGCTTCTCATAGGCCCGGATTTCGTCCATAAAGCTGAAACCGATGGGAACATCCTGTTTCAGGCAAAAGTAATCCCACACCGCGCCGAAAGGCAGGCCCTTCAGTTCCTCCAGCAGGGCCAGCCGGCCGGTGTAATCCCCGGCGATCTCCATCTCCCGCAGGCGGGCGGTTGGCTCCAACAGGGCCAGCAGCAGGGCGCGTTGGGCGTTGCGCGTGCCGATGACCCACGCTGCCACGCGATTGATGCTGGCGTCGAAATAGTCCAGCCCGATGTGCACCCGGTCCAGATAGTCGCCGCGCACAATCTCTTGCATCAGGGCCTGGAGTTCATCGCTCAGGGTGACGACATGGTCGCTGTCCCAGCGCACCCCCCGGCTGATGTGGAGCAACACCTGGTCCACGAAGGTCAACACCGCCGAGAGCTTGTCGGAGATGACCTCGGTGGGGTGAAAGTGGCCGCTGTCCAGGCACAGCAAAATTTTGCGGGTGATGGCATAGCCCAGGTAGAACTCGTGGGAACCGACGACATAGCTCTCCGAACCCAGGCCAAAGAGCTTGCCCTCCACCGCGTCCAGGTTGCAGGCCGGGTCGGTCGGCTCGGCCAGGATGGCATCCAGCGACTCCTGGAGCAGCAGGCGGGGTGTCTTGCGGTCGGCAGGCGTGTCCTTAAAGCCATCCGGGATCCAGATGTTGGTCACACAGGGCGTGCCCAGTTCGCGGCCAAAGAACTCGCCGATCTTGCGGCAGGCGATGCAGTGCTCGATCCAGAAGCGGCGGATGCCGGGGTCGTAGCTGGCCAGGGTAAAGCCGCCGGCGGCTTTGGGGTGGGAGAAACAGGTGGGGTTAAAGTCCAGGCCGTGGCCGTTCTGCCTGGCCCAATCGAGCCACCGGGCAAAGTGCTCCGGGCGCAGCTCGTTGCGCTCCACCCGTTTGCCATCGGTTTCGGCATAGATGGCGTGCAGGTTCAGCCGGTGCCGGCCGGGGATGAGGCGATAGGCCAGGTCCAGGTCGGCGCGCAGTTCATCGGCGGTGCGGGCCTTGCCCGGATAGTTGCCGGTGGCGGCGATGCCCCCTCCCAGCTCCCCTTCGGGGTTCTCAAAGCCGGCCACATCGTCACCCTGCCAGCAATGCAGGCTGATGGAAATGGCGGCCAGCCGGTCCACGGCCCGGTCGGTGTCCACGCCCAGTTGGGCATAGCGTTCCTGGGCCAGCCTGTAGGCTTCGATCACTGGCTTGTCCATGGCTATCCTCTCAATGTAAGTGGTTGGTCGCACAGGGAGGCAATCCTTTATTTCTGTCTTTTTTGCGTGTATCTTTCCCATCCTTCACGGATGTAACGGCGCTGAATTGCCTTCAGCCCTTCTAATGCCTCTTTGCTCTGTTGGAACAAACGGGCATTTTCTATGGCGTTTGCCAGTTGACCGGCCATTGTCTGCAAAGCGACAATATCTTGGCGGGCAAAGGCTGCCTTTTTTGAAGACTGGATGGTCAATGCGCCGACAATCTCCCCTCGACTGATGAGGGGCAGGGCCAGCTCGGAGCGGGTCTCCGGCAGCAATGGATTGGGAAAGTATGTGGCTTCTTTTCCCACATCCTGGGCCAGGCAGGCCTTGCCCTGGGCGATGCATTGCCCCACCATTGATTGGCCCCCGACTTGCAGTTTGTGTTTCTGTTTGACCATCTCTTCGCCCGCCTGGCCGGTACCCGCTCGCAGGGTTGCCCATTGAGGCTGGCCTGGAAGCTGTTCGCCAACCCGCTCTACCAGGAACAAACCCACGTAATACAGGTCAAACCGATCGCGGATCAGATTGACCGAGCGGGTCAGCAGTTCATCCACCTCCAGGATCTCGCTGGTAGCGCGTGAGATCTCGGCAGCAGTCTGGAGTTGAAGGGCATGATTTTCTACCTGTTGAACAAGCAACGCCCCCTGGATGGCACTGCTGATCTGGCTGCGCAGCATATCGCAGACAGATATCTCTTTCTGTCCCACTTCGAACAGAACGAACCCCAGTTGGTCCTCTCTAAAGTAGAGCGGTTCGACCACCATGTTGTACGACCTGTCCTGGGGCCACATCCCTGGCGGTATCAGTTGGCGGGAGGGGAAAGGTTGTCCGCCGGCTTCCAGGGGGAGTTGCCTGTTCTGGTCGTATGCCAGGATCAGCCTGGCTTCTTCGGCCGGGGCGATGGGGTCAGCATACAGGGACAGATAACAGGTCGGGATTTTGAGCCGTGGCAGTTCGCCGGCGATCGAGGCTGCCAGCTCTTCCAGGTTAAAGGTCGCCAGCAGCGCCTGGCTGATATCCTGCAACGTCTGAGCCTGCTGCTGGGCCTGCAACGTCTGGTATGCCTGTGTTCGCTGGGCCATCTCCCCGATCATCACCCGCGCCTGGTTCCAGAGATCCTCGGCCTGGGACAGAGCGGTACCGCTGAGACAAGGCAACAGATGACGGCGCAGTGTCGAGATCACCCCATTCCACCTGATCAGGTCTTCATCTGTCGTTGCCGCTTCAAGCAGGAGCTGAGCCAGTGTGGACAGAAAACTGCCCGGTCCCCGGCCTGTCAACTCGGCGGCACAGGCATCCAGCAATCGCTCTGCCCATGCGGGGGCTGTACGGGCAGAAGCGGCTCCAGGCTCCTGGATCATGGCGGAGAGGATGTGGGGCCGTTGGGCTGCTAAGGCGGCCTCCAACGGTTCACCCCTCGCCGCGACCGGTCCCGCTGCGGCCTGCACCACCTCCAGGTCTGGACAACCACACGACTGTCGGACTACCAGCCCGGCAGGGATGATGATCCGGTCGGGCACCTCTTCGCCCCGCAATTGGGCCAGCAAGAGTTCGGCTGCCCGCCGCGCCCGTTCGTAATTGTGCAACTGCGCTGTGGTCAATGGCGGTGTGGCTACCCTGGCCGCTCTCCAGTCGTCAAACCCTGCGACGGCCATGTCGTCCGGCACCCGGATCCCCCGCGCCTGGAGTGCCTGCATGGCATCAAGGGCCATAAAATCGTTGGCTGCTGCTACCGCCTCCAGGTCCACCCGGCGTTCATCCAACAGCAGGCGGATGGCCTCGGCCCCTGAGGGGGCAAAAAAGGTGCCGGGTACCACAAGCCTGGGTTCCAGGGGGATGCCATGCTCGGCCAGTGCATCGGTGTAGGCGCGGTATCGCTCCTCTCCCGTGGGGGATTCTTCCGGCCCCCGGATGAAGGCGATGCGCCGGTAGCCGTGGGTTTCGATGAGATGGGCGATCACATCGTGCATGCCTTGATAAAAATCTACCAGCACGCAGGGGATGCCCGGCAGGGCTGCCTCGACAACCACCAGAGGAAGGTCGTGATACCGCCTGCAGAAATCTTGCAACGCTTCCAGGCCGACATAGTGGCTCAAGAGGCCGCCATCTATGACCAACCCATCCACATTCTCGACCCCAACCAGATCATAGAGCACGTTGGCCTGGGCCTCAAAGCCGTGAGGGGAGTTCAGGATCCCTCCGGCGAAGGCCAGGAGATTGGCGCCCTGTTCTCCGGCAGCGTCCAGCACACCGTTCCAAAAGGTGGCCCCCAGCTCACTGGAGATCCGGGCCGTCAGCAGGCCGATTGTTGGGCGTCCATTGGGCCGGATGCCCTGATTCCTGTCTGGCCCTTGTGTTTTGCTCATATCTCTGTCCCTTCAGTCCAGATGAAAGACCTCTTCCAATTCCACCATGCTTTCGTCGGCGTGGGCACCACCCAGCCCCTCAAAGTAGGGAGCCATGAATTCCTGCCAGCGGGTGTTGACCTCTTCCTGAGCCATGCCGGCCAGGGCGGCCTGAAAGCTTTCCGGCGTCTCAAAGTAGCCGAAGAGCAGCCCATCGTCGCGCATGAACAGGGAATAGTTGTGCCAGCCGTTGCGCCGCAGGGCGTCGAGCATCTCCGGCCAGACGGCCTGATGGTGCTTCTTGTACTCCTCGATCCTGTCTTCCTTGACTTTGAGCAGGAATCCTACCCGTTTCATGGTCTTTCTCCTCCTGGAATGTAGGGCAACTACTCGCAGTTGCTCTACTGTCATTTAGCGGTAGACAACCTCCAGCACCGCGTTGACAATGTCCTGTTCGCTGGGGATGGCCTCCAGCTCCAGCCGGCCGTTGTAGGGCAGGGGTACATCCTCGGTCGCCACCTGCACAATCGGCGCATCCAGCCAGTCGAACGCTTCGCGCTGCACCCGGGCGGCAACCTCGGCGGTAAACCCGCCGGTGAGGTGCCCCTCATTGACCACCACCAGCCGCCCGGTCTTATGCACCGAGCGGACGATGGTCGGCAGGTCGAGCGGCTTGAGGGTGCGTGGGTCTATGACCTCAGCCTCGATCCCCTGCCGGGCCAGCTCCTCGGCGGCGTTCAGGGCCAGGAGCACCATGCGCGAGGTGGCGACCACCGTCACGTCGCGGCCGGGGCGCCTGACCTCGGCGACGCCGATGGGCACCAGGTATTCCTCCTCGGGCACGGGACCGGTGGTGTTGTACAGCAGCTTGTGCTCGATCAAGATCACCGGGTTGTCGTCCCGGATGGCTGCTTTCAGCAGGCCCTTGGCGTCGTAGGGCGTCGCCGGCTGGATGACGATCAGGCCGGGGATGTGGACATACCACATCTCCAGGCTCTGCGAATGGTGGGCGGCGTTGCCCCGCCCGGCTCCGCCCTGGGTGCGGATGACCAGCGGCACGCGGGCCTTGCCGCCGAACATGTAGCGGGCCTTGGCCGCCTGGTTGACGATCTGGTCCATGGCCAGGGTGCTGAAATCTATGTACAGGATTTCGACCACCGGGCGCAGGCCGGTCATGGCTGCACCGACGGCCAGGCCGACAAAGCCTTCCTCGGAGATGGGGGTGTCGCGCACCCGCTTTTCGCCAAAGCGGTCGAGCAGGCCCTGGGTGATTTTGAACGGGCCGCCGTAGCGCCCCACATCCTCGCCCAGGACACAGACCGTTGGATCGCGGGCCATCTCTTCGTGGAGGGCTTCGTTGAGCGCCTGGCGGTAGGTCAGCTCACGCATACACATCCTCCCACAGGGCCGCGATCTCCGGTTCGGGACTGTCCAGAGCAAAGGCGACCGCCGCTTCGATCTCGGCCTGGGCTTTGAGCCGCAGGGCCTCCAGCTCGCCGGTCGAAAAGCCGGCCTCCTCCGTCAGATAGCGGCCAAAGCGGCCGATCGGATCCCGCTCCGGTGACCTCCAGGCCTCGGCCTCCTCTTTGGGCCGATAGGTGAGCGGATCGCCGACGGTGTGGCCTTCCAGGCGGTAGGTCTGGGCGACCAGCAGGGTCGGGCCGTCGCCGCGCCGCGCCCGCGCGGCGGCCTGGGACACCGCCTCATAGACGGCCAACAGGTCATTGCCATCCACGGTCACGCCGGGCAGCCCGAACGCCGCCGCTTTCTGCTCGATCCGCTCGACAGCGATGAAGGGGCGGCAGGGGCTGAACTGGGCGTATTGATTCTGCTCGCACAGATAGATGACCGGCAGCTTCCACAGGGCAGCCATGTTGGCCGCCTCCATCAGGATGCCCTGGTTGCTGGCCCCGTCGCCGAAAAAGCAGACCGCCACCTGGCCGGAGCCGCGCAGGTCGGCGGAATAGGCTGCCCCGGTGGCGATGCCGATCCCGCCGCCGACGATGCCGTTGGCTCCCAGGATGCCCAGGTCCAGGTCGGCGATGTGCATGGAACCCCCTTTGCCTTTGCAATAGCCGGTGGCCTTGCCCAGCAGTTCGGCCATCATCCGCCGGGGGTCGCCCCCTTTGGCCAGGCAGTGGCCGTGGCCGCGATGGGTGCTGGTGATATAGTCATCGGGCCGCAGCGCCGCGCAGGCGCCGACCGCGACCGCTTCCTGGCCGACGTAGCTGTGTGTCGTGCCCCGGATCCTGTCCTGCTGGTACAGCCATTTGGCGCTTTCGTCGAAATACCGGATGAGCCACAGGCGGTAATACATGTCGGCCAGTTGGTCACGGTTGAGCTTCATCCACGGTTCCCTCAAGATGACAGACAGATTCGTCCTTCATCTTTCGTCATTTGTCTTTTCGTTCGTCCCCCATCAGCTCACACAGCTTACGGGCGATGCCGGCGGCGTCCAGGCCGTAATGGGCGTAGAGGGCCAGGGGCGGGCCGATGAGGGCATATTCATCCGGCAGGCCGTGGCGACGGAAGCGACAGCGGACGCCGGCTTCGGCCAGCAGTTCGGCCACAGCCCCGCCCAGTCCGCCGATGAGGTTGTGCTCTTCGACGGTCAGCACAAGGCCGGTGGCGGCGGCGGCCAGCACCGCCTCGACGTCCAGCGGTTTGACGGTGTGGATCTCCACCACCCGCACCGCCAGCCCCCGTTCGGCGGCCAGAAGGTCGGCTGCCTCCAGCGCGGCAGCCACCGGCAGGCCGTGGGCCAGGATGGCCGCGTCGTCTCCTGGCCGCAGGGTGATGGCCCGGCCAAAGGCAAAATCGGCCGGCGGGTGGCTGTGGACCGGCTTTTCCCGGCCGCGACCCAGCCGGAAATAGATCGGCCCCGGCCAGCTCACCGAAGCTCGCAACGCCGCCTCGGCCAGGTGTGGGTCCACCGTGCCGAACAGGGTCAGCCCGGAGAAGGAGCGCAAGATGGCCAGGTCTTCAACGGCATGGTGCGAGGTGCCATAGAACCCCATGGCGATCCCGGCGTGGTGGGCCAGGATGCGCACCGGCAGGCCGGGATAGCAGATGTCGGTGCGGATCTGCTCGGCGCACAGCAGGCCGACAAAGCTGGCATAGGTGGCGACGTAGGGCAGCAGGCCGGCGGCGGCCATGCCGGCTGCGGCCGAGACCATGTTCTTCTCGGCAATGCCGAAATCGAAAAAGCGGTCAGGGTGGGCCTCCGCAAAGTCGGTCAGGCGGTTGGCGTGCTTGAGATCGGCGGTCAGGACGACGATTTCGGGATGCTCCCGCCCCAGGTCGGCCAGCACCCGCCCCCAGTTGAGGTAAGGAGCCAGCCGGGTGGAGGTCGGCAGGTCCCAGGTGTCGGGGTGCAGGCTCATCGGCCTTCCTCCAGTTCGGCCAGGGCGCGGGCCTGATCGTCGGGGGCCAGGTAGCCCAGATGCCACTCGAAGCGACCCTCCATGAACGATACCCCCTTGCCGGCCACGGTGTGGGCGATGATGGCCGTCGGCCGATCAGAACTGGCCTCGGGCAGGCCGTTGAAGCAGGCCAGAAGGGCCGCCAGGTCGTGGCCGTCCACCTCCCACACCCGCCAGCCAAAGGCGGTCCATTTGGCAGTCAGCGGCTCGACCTCCATCACCTGGGCCGTCTCGCCGTCCACCGAGACGCGATTGCGGTCCACGATGGCCACCAGGTTGCCCAGCCTGAAATGGGCGGCGCTCATGGCCGCTTCCCACACCTGTCCCTCGTTCAGCTCGCCGTCTCCCAGCAGGACATACACCCGATAGTTGCGCCCGGTGACCCGTGCCGCCAGGGCCATGCCCACCCCAACCGACAGCCCATGTCCCAGTGACCCCGATGAAAAGTCAATGCCGGGAATTTTGCGCATGTCCGGGTGGTCGCCAAAGGGACTGCCCAGCCGGGTGTAGCTGTCGAGCAACGCCGGGTCAAAAAAGCCCACGTCGGCCAGAATCGGGTACAGGCCCACGGCAGCGTGCCCTTTGGACAGGATGAAACGGTCCCGGTCCGGCCAGTCGGGGCGCTGCGGGTCGTAGCGCAACACGTGGTAGTAGAGCGCGGCCAAAATCTCGGCGGCTGAAAAGACCGAACCATAGTGCCCGCTGCGGGCGATGGCGATCAGGCGGATCGTCTCCCGGCGGCACAGAGCTGCCTTGTCTCTCAGCCTGGCCAGAAGTGCCTCTTGCATCCTGTCTCTTGCTTTTACCTCATCAACAGTCCGGCATTCACATCTATCGTGGCCCCGGTGATGACCTCGGCTGCCGGCGAGCAGAGGAAGGCCACAGCTTCGGCCACCTCTTCCGGTTGGATAAAGCGGCCTGGCGACATTCTGGCTTTCAGTTCCTGCCTGACCTCTTCCGGCCAGGCGGCGGTGAGGTCGGTGTCCAGCGTGGCCGGCGCAACGGCGTTGACGGTGACGCCATAGGGAGCCAGCAGCCGGGCAAAGCTCCTGGTCATGGCCAGGAGGCCCCCCTTGCTGGCGGCATAGTGGACCCCGACGGCGATCCCTCCCATCTGCCCGGCCAGCGAGGCGATGTTGATCACCCGTCCCCACCCGGCGGCCCGCAGCCCTGGCAGGGCGGCCTGGGTGCACAGAAACGCACCCTTCAGGTTCACCGCCAGCACCCGGTCCCACTCGGCCTCGGCGATCTCGTCCACCGGCGTCAGAGGGCAGATGCCGGCATTGTTCACCAGGACCTGCACTGGCCCGACCCGGGCAAAGGCGGCGCGGACGGCGGCGCTGTCGGCCACGTCAAAGGGGCAGGGAACTGCCTGGCCCCCCTCCCCGGCGATCAGGCGGGTGGTCTCGGCCAGGGCATCAGCCTCCACATCGTTCAGGATGATCCGGGCACCCAACCCGGCCAGCCGCCGGGCGATGGCCCGTCCCAATCCCCGGCCGGCGCCTGTCACCAGAGCCGTGCGCCCGGCCAGGTATTGTTCGGGCCCAGATCGCTTCCCTTCAGCAGGAGCTGCCACTTTGTTCATCCTGGTACTTGTTTACCGCGTTCTCTATCTACCACAAAGACACCAGGACACCAAGATTACAGAATTATTCGCTTGATACTATGCTTGATCAACGGTATATTGAAGTTGATCAGAAAACCAAGTCGCTTCCCGGTCAGCTTTAGCTGGGTCAAAAGCTGAGCGGTGAATACAGGACGCATCGTCTCTACCGCTTTCAATTCGCAAATGACCAGCTCTTCCACCAGCACGTCCACCCGCACCCCCTCATCAAACGTGATGCCGTCGTAAACAATTGGTACGACAACCTGTCGGCGATAGGACAGACCCCGTTTGGTCAGTTCATGGCAGAAGCAGACTTCATAGACGTTCTCCAACAGGCCGGGGCCAAGGGCTCCGTGAACAGCATAGGCAGCGTCCACAATTGCGCGGCCGATGCGTTCTTCTTTGTCGGAAATGGGGGCATAGTTCATTTCCCTCTTCCTTCGTGCCTTTGTGCCCTGGTGGTTCACTGACAGGACTTTATCATTCTTCGTGTCTTGGTGCCTTTGTGGTAAGCCTGCCGGGTCGACTGCGTAACTCCTGTCACTGAGCGTTACGAGGCGGTAGACAGATACTCATCCTGTCTATCGGCTGGCCGGATCATACGCGCCGGGCGTCACCGGCGGCGAAAAGAGGGTGATCAGGTTCAGCGGCTCGTCGCCATCGGCGCGGATCTGATGCGGCAGGCCAGGTGGGATATAGACCGCCACACCCGGCTCCAGCCGGACCTCCTGTTCGCCGGCCAGGATGGCTCCCCGGCCGGAGAGGATGTACAGCATCTCCTCCTCGGCGGGGTGGGTGTGGGCTGTGGCCAGTGTGCCGCCGGGGAACCTGGCCAGGCCCAGGACCAGGTTGCGGGCCTGGCTGTTCTGCGGCCCCAGCAGGTAGAACCAGTCACGGCCGGGCAGGCGGTAGACCGGACAGGTCTTGACATGGGCGGTTTCCAGGGCAGACATGTTCCTCACCCAACAATCACCCCGTCTGGATATTTTTGCAGCAACAGCGGGTCGTGGGGCGGCACCAGGATGTCGGCCTCCTGGCGAATGCGGTCCATCGCCTGATAGCATTCGGCGATGTTCACTGCCAGGCCGACCGGATGGTTCTTTTCCAGGTTTTCGTAGTAGAACACCGTATCGCCTGGAAAGAGGGCCACCCCCTGCCTGGTCTGGACGGTGATCGCCTGGCTGCACAGCGTGTGCCCGCCGATATAGAAAGCGCCGATGCCGGGCAGCAGGTCGGGCGCTTCATCGTCGGCCAGGATCAGCCGGTCGCGGGCCTCGCCGGCAAAATAGGCCAGCACATCGCGCGGGAAGAGGATGTCAGGCGTCAGGGCCGGGTGGGGCGGGTCGAGGGTCAGATGCCAGCCGGTACGGGACACGACAAATTTCGCATTGGGGAACAGGCGGGCGTTGGAGCAGTGGTCGTAATGCAGATGGGTGAGCAGGACGGCTGTCACCTCGGCCGGGTCCACCCCTTCCCGGCGCAGCAGCAACGGCACATTCTGCGTCGCCATGTCCATGCGGAAGCGGCCCTCGTAGCCCACTCCGGCCACGACCAGCGGCTGGATCTCCTCCACGTCGCGCACGCCGGTATCCACCAGCACCACCGCTCCGTCGTCGCGGCGCAGGAGGAACAGAAAAAAGTCGGCGGTCAGCCACTCCCCCCAACGTGACATATAGAACATCTGCGGCCCCGGCACGCGCTGCTCACAATACTTGATCGCCTTGATGCTATAGGTTGCCATTTTTCTTCCTGTTGGTAATTACTTACTCCCGGCTGCCTGCCGTCGTGTGCGATTGGAAATCGGCCTTTCTGGGCGCCTGTGGCGCCGGGCGTCGGCCTGCGGCCCCAAGGGTGTAGGGCGAGGCGCGCCTCGCCCCTACTTCTGACCCGGCGGCCCCCCAACCGCAGGCCTGCTCCTGTTGCGTGTTGCGTAACGCTGTTACTGGAGATTGACCGACACGCCGCCGTCCACCACCAGCATCGCCCCGGTGCACCAGGCCGCATCGTCGCTGGCAAAAAAGAGGACCGGCCCGGCAATGTCCTCCGGCTGGCCCACGCGGCCCAGGGGGGCACGCCGGGACCAGTATTCGCGGACGGCCGGGTCGGCCAGGACATGGCGGTTGATGTCGGTCTCGACCGTGCCGGGCAGGACGGCGTTGCAGGTGATGCCATACGGCCCCAGGGAGATGGCCATGGATTTGATCAGCAGGTTGATGCCGGCCTTGGAGGCGCAATAGTGGGCCTGCTGGCTGCCGCCAAATTCGGCTGAGATGGAGCTGACGGCGATGATCCGCCCCCGGATGCCCTGCCTGATCATCACCCGGGCCACCGCTTGGGAGCAGAGGAAATAGCCCTTCAGGTTGACGGCCAGCACCTGGTCCCACAAGGCTTCGGGCATGGTCAAAAAGTCGTGAAAGGGGCAGATGGCCGCGTTGTTGACCAGGATGTCCACCCGGCCCCACTGCTGCACCACCCGATCCACCATGGCCTGCACCTGGGCGCTGTCCGACACGTCGGTCGGCACAAAGATGGCCTGGCTGCCGGCCGCTTCAATCAGGCGCACCGTCTCCCGGCCTTTGTCTTCATCCCGGCCGACAACGGCGACGCGGGCCCCTTCCCGGCCAAAGCGCACGGCAATGGCCCGGCCGATCCCCCGCGTTGCGCCGGTGACAATGGCTACTTTGTCTTGCAAACGCATGGCTTCCCCCTGCCTTGTAGGACAACTGCGGGCAGTTGTCCTACAAGTAAGGCAACTGCTCGCAGTTGCCCTACACGTAGACGCCGTGCTTTTTGACGGCGGCGATAAACGCCTCAACATTCTCCGGCGAGGTGTCGGCCTGGATGATGTGCGCCGGCGAGGCCATATACCCCCCACCCCGGCCCAGCACCTCGATCTTGGCCTTCACGTCGGCTTCGATCTCCTCCGGCGTGCCGAAGGGCAGCAGCTTTTGCTGGTCAATGGCTCCCCAGAACGACAGCCGGTCGCCGAACTGGCTCTTGAGCTCCTCCGGGTCGTGGCCGGGCACGTTGGGTTGGACCGGGTTGAACACCTCCAGCCCAACCTCGATCCAGTCGCCCAGGATGGGAGCGACCGCGCCGTCACAGTGCTGGCAGATGATGACATTGGGGTTGACCGCCTTGAGTTCGGCGTACACCTGACGGTAACGCTCCTTGAAATATCGGCGCCACATCCTGGGGGAGATCAGCATCCCGTGCTGGGCGCCAAAGTCATCGCCGGCCCAGATGGCATCCACGCCCATCGCCACCAGCCTTTTGCCTACCGCCAGGGCAAACTCTTTGCATTTGTCCATGAGCGGCTCGACATAAGGGGCATTTTTCGCCATGTCTACCAGCAGCTTTTCCAGCCCAACGAGCTGCTGCATCATGTCGAACATGGTCAGTTCCATGTCGCCGACGATAAAATAGTCATCCCTGTACTTTTCGATATAGTAAGCGGCATCGTCAAAGCGGCCCTCGGCCAGCGGGTCGGGGAAGGGGAACTCTTCGATCTCCTGCGCGGTGGTGACATGGGCCAGCGGATGTTGGATCACCTCCATGTAGATCGGCCCCTGGCGCATCTTCATCCCGAACTCGTTGGTGATCGATCCATCCTCATCTACCGGGTGCTGATAGCCCCTGGGCAGGCCGGCGCCGACGATGACACAATCGCTGCCCATCGCCACCCGCAGGTCGTTGTTGGACAGGCGATAGGTCACATCCTCATAATAGGCTGTGGTGTAGTGGGTCGGGATGCCGTATCTGGCTCCAAGTTGCTCGGCCAGGGCCCGCGACAGGTCGAATTGCAGGGGGACCCGGTCGGGCAGGCCACGGCGGGTCAATGCCAGGGTGACACGCTCTTTGGCATTCATGCTGCCTCCTGGTGAGGGCCTGACAGGTCCCGCAACGCGGAACCTGTCAGGCCCGGTTTCAACTACTTGGCTTCCTTCTCGACGTTGGTCTTGTCGTAGATGCTAAAGGGGCCCATCAGCACGCGCAACCCCTTCTCGCGGGTCGGGTCTTTTTCGATGGTGTAGACGCCCATGCGGCCCGCTTCAAACCGCTCGCCGACTTCGCCCTTGATCTGACCGGTGGCCAGCAGATAGGTGACATAGTAGGTCAGGTAACCCAGGTCCCGGAAGCTCCACAGGGCGAACTGGGGGGCGCAGCCGTTGAGGGTGTAGGACACCATTTCGGCGGGCAGGCCCAGGCCGCTGATGACCACCTTGGGCTCCTCGCCCGGCTTGCCGCACAGCCCTTCATCCTGCAACGCCTTGGCCCCGGCAGCGATGCCGACGGTGGTGGGGGCCATGATCAGCTTCATGTCGGGGTACTTGTCCACCAGGGCCAGGGCCTGGTTGTAGCTGTCCTCCGACTGGTCGTTGCCGTAGACGATGTCCAGCAGCTCCAGGTTGGCATATTCCGGCTGCTTGAGGACCTCTTTGAGGGCAGCGATCCAGGCGTTCTGGTTGGCGGCGTCTGGGGAGGCGGAGAGGACGGCGAACTTGCCGCCGTTCGGTCCCAGGATGTTGCGGGCCATGTCGGCCATGACCTTGCCGGTTTCGTTAAAGTCCACCTGGGCGACAAAGAGCTGTTCCCCTTCGGCGGAGGGGATAGGGGAGTCCCAGGTGACAAAGGTCACGCCGGCCTCGCGGGCGGCCTTGGCGGCGGGCACGATCTGGTCGCCGGCGTTGTTGGAGAGCATGATGGCGTTGACCCCCTGGGTGGTGGCGTTGGTGACGATTTCGATCTGGCCGGCGACGCTGTTTTCGGGGGTGGGGCCCAGGAATTGCAGCTTTTCCGGGTTCTGGAGTTCGGCGGCTGCTTCCTCGGCGCCCTGGCGGGCCTGGTCAAAGACCAGGATGCCCAGGAACTTGGGCAACAGCACCATCTTGACCGCCTTGCCGGGTTCAAAGGTCACGGGACCGGCCGGTTTGGCTGCCTCAGTTGGTTTGGCCGCCTCGGTCGGTTTGGCTGCCTCAGTTGGTTTGGCCTCGGTCGGCTTGGGCGCCGCCGTTGGCGCGGGTGTTGGGCCACAGGCGGTCACCACCAGAGCCAGGATCAGCAGGACCGCCACAGCAGTTTGCCACTTTTTCATCGTATCTTCCTCCTTGATCTGTTTCAAAAAAATCTTCTGACTTCAGACGTTGCTTATCCAGGGCCTGGGTCTATAGCGATCACCTCCTTTCTTTTTCCTGGGGGGCCAGGCCATTTTCTCAAGCCTCGATTTCCACAGTTTCCACGGCGCGCTGCAGGCGACGTTGTCGTCCCAGACTTTCGCGCACCTTCCCGGCCAGGTTGGGGACCAGGACCGACAGGATGAGCAGGATGCCGATCACGCCGGCTCGCAGGTGGCCCGACAGGCCGGCCAATCCCATCCCGTTGTGCAGATTGAGGATGATCAGGATAGACAGCAGGACTCCCCAGATCGATCCCTTGCCCCCGAAGATGCTCACTCCACCCAGCAGCACCATGGTGATAATTTCCAGTTCAAAGCCTTCAGCCGTGCTGCCCCGCATGGCCCCCAGCCGGGAGGCATACAACATCCCGGCCAGGGCGGCGATGGTGCCAGAGGTGACAAAGAGGGCCATTTTGACCCGGTGCACCTGGACGCCGGAGTAACGGGCCACCTCTTTGCTGTTGCCGATCACATACACATAGCGCCCAAAGCCGGAGTATTGCAGGATGATCACGGCGATGATGGCCAGGGCGAAAAAGATGAGCATGGCCAGCGTGAACGGTCCGATGAGTGGCTGTTGCCCCAGCCGGTTGAGCCAGTCGGGGAAAGCGGTGATGGACCGGTCTCGGACCAGGACATAGACCAGCCCCCGATAGCCGATCAACCCGGCCAGGGTCACGACCAGCGACGGCAGGCCGACATAGGCGATCCAGAAGCCGTTGAACAGGCCACAGATGACTCCTGCGGCCAGGCCACTGAGCAGGGCCAGAGGGGCCGGGGCTCCATGTTCAAACAGGATGGCCATCGTGCCGGCTGCCAGGCCCATAACCGAGGCGACCGACAGATCGATTTCGCCGTTGATGATAACAAAGGCCATGATCAGGGCCACGATAATCTTTTCGATGTACAGCTCGAACAGGTTGACCTGGTTCTCAAAGGTGAGATAGGCGGGTGTCAACCGGCTGTTGACAAAGATGATGGCCAGCAAAAGGATCAGCAGGAGGCCTTCCCAGGACTTGAGCCGTTCCCAGAGGGCCGTCAGGAATCTTTGAAACATGGCTACTTGCCTCCTGTTGCCGGGTGAGGAGCTTCTTGGGTTGGTTGTTCCATTCCGCTGCCCTCGGGGCCGGACGACTCGACTCGCAGTTCGCCCCGGGCCCAGAATTCACGCAGGCGTTTCATGATCACCAGGTCGGTCGCCACGGCCAGCAGGATGAGCATCCCCAGCAGGGCATCGCGCCAGAACTCGCTGATCGCCGGGATGCGGCGCAGGCTCTGTTCCAGCAGGCCGATCAGGGCCGCGCCCAGGAAAGCGCCGATGGCCGTGCCGGAGCCGCCAGAGGTGCTCACCCCGCCGACCACAACCGCGGCGATGGCCTGCATCTCGGAACCTTGCGCCGCCACGACGGTGATGGTGCCAAAACGCCCCAGGAACATAAAGCCGGCCAGCCCCGACAGAGCGCCGCTCAGCACAAAGGCCAGGAAGACGATGCGCTGCGCCGGAAAGCCGGCCACCCGGGCCGCGTCGGGGTTGGAGCCGATGGCGTACAGCCGGCGGCCGTAGGGCAGATAGGTCAGGACAAGCTGGAACAGCACCACAACCGCCAGGGCGATGGCCACAATCAGGCGCAGGTCCACCTGGCCAATGCTGAACAGGGTGGTGCTGGACAGGTCCTGCATCCATTTCGGCATATCGCTGGTTAAGATCGTCTTGGCGCCCGAATATTCAACCAGCATGGTGCGGTACAGGGCCAGCGTGCCCAGGGTGACGATGACGGCCGGGATGCGGCCATAGGCGACCAGCAGGCCGTTCACGCTGCCCATCAGGGCCCCTATCCCGATCGCCAGGAGCACCACCGCCAGGGGAGGGATATTGGCATTCCGGGTCAGTTGCATCCCCACAAAGTAGGCGGTAAAACCGGTGATGGAGCCTACCGACAGGTCATAGTTGCGCGTCAGAAAGACGAGCGTTTCCCCCACCGCCATTACGGCGATGATGGCGATGCTGGAGGAGATGCGGTTGAACGTGCGGCCGGTGTAATAATCCTGGATCACCATCCCAAAAGACAGGATGAGCACGATCAACAGCAGGATCAACACCCATTCGCGGATCTGTTCAGGTCGAAAGCGGCGTCTGATCCAGTTCATGGCCTGGCCTCCCCTCTGTCGTTCCAGGTGTGGGTCGAGTTATAGTGTCCCATGGCTGCGGTCATAATCGTTTCCTGCGTCGCTTCTGCCCGGTTGAACAGGCCCATCTGTTTGCCCTCGCGCATCACCAGAATCCGGTCGCTCATGGCCAGCACTTCAGGCAGGTCAGAGGAGATGAGGAGGATGCCCAGCCCCTGCGCGGCCAGGTCGTTGATCATGTGGTGCACCTCAGCCTTGGTCCGCACGTCAATGCCCCGTGTCGGTTCATCCAGGATGAGGAGCCGGGGGTTGGCGTTGAGCCATTTGCTCAGGACCACTTTTTGCTGGTTGCCGCCGGAGAGCTTTTCGAGCTCCACCCTGACCGACGGAGCCCGGATGTCGAGCCTGTGGCGATATTCTTCGGCATCGGCCTGCTCCCGGCCCTGTCTGATCAGGCCCAGGCGGGACAGATAGCGGGGCAGGGTGGGCAGCGAGATGTTGGCTGCAATCGTCATGGGCATGATCAGGCCCAGGTTGCGGCGGTCTTCGGTCACGTAGGCGATGCCCAATTGCAGGGCCTGCTCAGGGGAGCGGATCTGCCGGCTTTTGCCTTCCAGGATGATCTCCCCCGTATCGGCCGGTTCGATCCCGAACAGGGCCAGGGCCACATCGGTGCGGCGGGCGCCGATCAGCCCGGCAAAGCCCAACACCTCGCCGCGATAGATGTCAAAGCTGATCCCCTGGAAGACATTCTCCTTGCCCAGGTTGCGCACCGACATCAGCAGTTCGCCCCGCTGGGCCGTGCTTTTGGCGAAAAACTCCTCCACCTGGCGGCCGACCATGTCGCGGATGACCTGTTCAGGGGTGACCTGAGAGCGAGGGGTGGAGGAGATCCATTTGCCGTCGCGCAGCACCGTCACACGGTCGGCGATCTCCAGCACCTCTTCCAGCCGATGGCCGATGAACAGGATGGCCACCCCCTGGTTGCGCAGCGACCGGACCAGGCGGAACAACTGGGTCACTTCGTGGGCCGAGAGGGAGGAGGTCGGCTCGTCCATGATCAGCACCCGCACATCCAGGGAGATGGCCCTGGCGATCTCCACCGCCTGCTGGGCCGCCAGGGTGAGGCTGCGGGCCGGCATCCGGGCGTCGAGCCTGACATCCAGCTTGGCCAGGATCGCCTCGGCATCCCGGTACATCTTGCCCCAGCGCACGACCGGGCCGCGCGACCGATGGCTGATAAAGATGTTCTCCGCCACATTCAGGTCGGGAAAGATCATCGGTTCCTGATAGATGGCCGCGATGCCGTAGGCCTGGGCCTCCTGGGAGTTGTGGATGGTGATCGGTTTTCCATCCAGCAGGATCTCCCCCTGATCGGGCCGATGGACGCCGGTCATGATCTTGATCAGGGTGGATTTTCCGGCCCCATTTTCGCCCACCAGGGCGTGGATCTCGCCCGGATAAAGGGCCAGGGACACGTCATCGAGGGCCTGGGTCATGTCGAAACGTTTGGAGATATGCCTTGTCTCCAGGATCGGGGTTTTCATCTAGCTTTTCGTCTCCTCTGGGCAGGGGATGAATGTTGAGCGGTCGCTCTCGCCGCAGATGGTGAAGGCCGTGCCGGTGCGGCGCAGCGACTCGATGAACTGCGGGCTTACCTCGTCGTCGGTAAAGATATGGCTGATCTGGTCCAGGCTGGCAAAGGGGGTCAGGTCCACCCGGCCAAACTTGCTGGAGTCAATGAGGGCCACCACCCGTTCGGCGCTGCGGACCATCTTCCTCTTGAGCTGCACCTCCTGGATGTCCACCTCGGTCAGGCCGGCCTCGACCGAAAAGCCGGAGCAGGAGACAAAGGCGGTTTTGAAATGCAGCTCGTCAAGGATCTTTTCGCCCAGGTGTCCGACCACGGAAGTGCCATCGGGGCGCACCACACCGCCGACGAGGATCACCGAGTGGGAACGGTTCTGGGCCAGGGCCAGGGCCGCTTCCAGGCCGTTGGTGACAATGGTCAGGTTGTGGCGGTTTTGTAGATAGGGGACCAGGGCAAAGACGCTGCTGCTGGCGTCCAGAAGGATCGAGTCGCCATCTTCGACCAGCCTGGCGGCGCAACGGGCGATCCGTTGTTTGGCCTCGGCACGGGTGCGAGCGTGCTCGGCGAACAAGGGGCTGATGAAACGATATTCATTGCGGGGCACAGCCCCTCCACGCACACGGGTCAGCCGGCCTTCGCCATTGAGGGCATTCAGGTCGTTGCGGATGGTGCCTGCCGAGACACCAAGCCGCCTGGCCAGCTCGGTGACCTTGACC
>Ga0209101_1000710_pt1 | contig 26767 bp, 22 predicted proteins | sample ConPoolayeCmetaG_FD_185481 | JGI IMG/M metagenome (GOLD analysis project Ga0209101, IMG submission 185481) | Hot spring microbial mat communities from California, USA to study Microbial Dark Matter (Phase II) - Cone Pool mat layer C metaG... ...
CAGCAAAACATCTATCTGGCTGAAGGTTTCCTCCACCCTGTTGCGCAGACTCACAAGCTTGTTGTAAACATATATTAACAGCATGATCGGTATTCCGAACAGCAGCAGAAGAATTACCAGAATAGCGAACATAGCGTATCACCCCCGGGCAAGATCTTTAATATAATCGTTTAGCTTAATATTCAGCGAAGGGTCATTCAAGGCAAGTATTCGTACCGCCAGCAAGGCAGCGTTTCTTGCCCCATGCGAGCCGATAGCCATTGCCGCCACAGGCACACCGGCCGGCATCTGAGCAATCGATAATAATGCATCGACGCCCCCGAGCGCCGAACCCGCCATGGGCACACCGATAACAGGCAAGGGGGTGTTGGCTGCGATAACGCCCGGCAGCGCCGCCGACATCCCAGCCGCAGCGATGATGACTTTAATGCCGGAGTCGGCCGCCCCTCTGGCCAACTCGGCCGTTCGCATAGGATTACGATGAGCCGAACAGATCTCATACTTGTAGGCGACGCCGAAATTATCAAGAAGATTCAGGCACTCGGTCATCGTCTTCTCATCCGACTTGCTTCCTAAAACCACGAGTACTTGGACTTCGCCGCTCATAACATCGCCCGATTCTGATTATTGGCTCGCCAGCCGATATCCTTACGGTAATGCATCTGCTCGAAATTGATCTTGTCTACGCAATGGTAGGCGTTACGCAATGCCTCTTTGAGATTAGCGCCTATGCCGGTTACTCCAAGGACACGACCACCCGCGGTTACGATTCTGCCGTCGGCGACGGCGGTTCCGGCATGGAACACTAAACCATCCGCCGACTTGATATTTTCAATGCCGTTTATAGGAAAGCCTGTCCGATAATTATCGGGATACCCTCCGGAGGCCAGAACAACGCAGGCGGCGGCCTTATCGGACCATTTCACATCGTCAATATGGATGAATCCCTCGGCGATATCGGCGAATATTTCGGCGAGGTCGCTTTCAAGCAAAGGCAGAACGGCCTGCGTCTCCGGGTCGCCGAATCGGCAATTGTATTCGAGCACCTTGGGACCTCGATCAGTGATCATCAGCCCCACATATAACACCCCGCGGTAGATTCTGCCTTCGTTCGCCAGTCCTCTGATAGTAGGTTCGAGAATCAGCTCCTGCAGGGTTTTGGTCAACTTCTGGTCGATAAACGCAGCCGGCGCGTAAGCTCCCATTCCTCCCGTATTCGGACCGTTGTCGCCGTCGAAAATCCGCTTATGATCCTGCGAAGGGACCATCGGCACGATGTTTTTGCCGTCGGTGAAAGCCATGAGGGTCACTTCCTCGCCTTCAAGATATTCCTCTATCACCAATTTCATACCGGCGCTGCCGAACATTTTTTGAACCATCAGCTTTTCGACGGCACCGCAAGCCTCGTCGGGATTCCGGCAGATTATGGCGCCTTTGCCGGCCGCCAGCCCATCGGCCTTGACGACCAGCGGATAACCGGCGGACTTGACGAAATCGAGCGCCTCGAAATGTCCGGTGAAAATCCGGAAGCTGGCCGTGGGGATATGATAACGCTGCATAAAATCTTTGGCGAAAGCCTTGCTGCCCTCGATAACCGACGCCTTTTTCGAGGGGCCGAAGATTTTCAGACCTCGGCTCTCAAACTCATCCACTATGCCCATCGTCAGCGGCGATTCAGGTCCGACCACGGTCAGATCGATGGAATTGGCTCTGGCGAAATCGGCCAGCCCTCGCAAATCATCGGAGGGGATAGCCACGGTTTCGGCGATTTCGGCTATTCCGGCATTGCCCGGAGCGGCATAGATTTTCGAAACGTTTTTGGAAAGGGAAAGTTTCCAGCATATAGCATGCTCCCTCCCTCCCTTCCCGACAACGAGAATTCTCACCCGACACCTTTCCGATTTGCCATGATTATTACACCCTTCCCTGCGGATAGCAAGCATTTTTTGGAATGGTTCGTTTTTTGGTGGCAATTGCTTTTTGTTTGACCGGGCAAACTAAACAAAGTATAATGGGCGTCATGACAAAAAATCCCAATCCGCCGGTGAACACGTCATTCGCGGAAAGAATATCGCCGGATGCCGTTACCGGAAGGAATAGTGGAAATTTCCCTTCGATGAAACATCCCGGTTCGGTTGAGGTATAAGGAATATGCCGTTGCAAACGACAAAGCAAATAGATGAGTTCACCAGCCTGATCGGCAACACTCCCTTGATGAAACTGGATAAAATCGCCCCTGATTTGCCGGCGGCGATATTCGCCAAGCTCGAAATGTTCAATCCCACCGGTTCGCTGAAAGATCGTTTGGCGTTGTATCTGATCGAGGATGCCGAAAGACGGGGCGCACTCAAGCCCGGCGGCACCGTCGTCGAGGTGACATCGGGAAACACCGGGATCGCCGTGGCCATGATCTGTTCGCTGAAAAAATATCGGGCGGTGCTGGTGATGAGCGACAAAAACAGCGAAGAAAAGCAGAACATGATGAAGCTTTACGGCGCCGAGCTGGTGCTTACGCCGCACACGGTTCAGGCGGATGATCCCCGTTCGAATTACAACGTTGCCGCCCGTCTGGCGGCAGAGATAGGCGACTGCATATACCTTGACCAGTATAACAATCCCGCCAATATCACCTGCCATTACCGGACAACCGGCCCGGAAATTTGGAAGCAGATGAATGGGGAGATAGACTGCGCGGTGATCGGTGCCGGGACTGGCGGCACGGTCTCGGGGGTAGGCAGATTCTTGAAAGAGCGGAATCCGCGAATCAAAATAATCGCTGTCGACAGCGAAGGATCGATTCTGTCGCATCAATTCCGCACCGGAGAAGTAATTGCGGCTTCCCATTATGAAATCGAGGGGATCGGCAGCGACAAACCGGTGCGCGCTCTTGATTTTTCGGTGATCGACGAAATGATTCAAATCAGCGATCGTGAGGCGATGCTGACGGCCCGCCGGTTGGCCAGGGTCGAAGGGATATTCGGAGGTGGTTCCAGTGGCGCTGTAGTGGCCGCGGCGATCCGTCTTGCCGAACAACGCCTGATAGAGGGCAACGCGGTAATCATTTTGCCCGATTCAGGCAATCGCTATCTATCCAAGCTCTATTCGGATACATGGATGAAAAAAATGGGGTATCTACCCTCTTGACATAGTCGAAATCGGCACTAAATTACGGCAAAAGGAGTAGTGTCATGAACAAGATGAATTCCGCCATTTCGTTGATATTTTTTCTGATATTCCTTTCCAGTCCGCTTGTCGGACAGGAGGCCGCCGAGGACACCGCCAACCGGCCCACGCTCGAGGATTGGATCAAAACCAAAGCGATCGTTCCGGCCGGATCGGAAAAAGCAGCCAGTCCGGTAAAGTTGACCAAAGCCAGAATCAAATTCGACGAGATCGATTTCGATTTCGGCTCGCTGGCCAAAGGTGCAAAGGTCTCCCACAACTACTGGTTCACCAACGAAGGCAAGGATACGCTGATTATAACTCAGGTGAAGCCGACCTGCGGCTGCACCTCGACCAAGAAAAACAACATCGTGGTTCCGCCGGGCGGACGGTCAAGCATAGACGTGATATTCGATTCCGGCAGGTTCAACGGCCGGGTCACCAAAGGAATAAAGATCGAATGCAATGACGAACTAAACCCATTCCTCGAACTCAGGTTCAAGGCCAATATCAATAATCCGTTGCAGATAATCGAATTCTCGCCGCTCGAGGCCGATTTCAAAGAGGTGAGCAAGGGAAAGAAGGCGGAGATGAAACTCAGCCTTACCAATACCGATTCTTCCCTAATCAACCTGACACTGATAGAAACTCCCTCGCCGGATTTCATCAAGGTCACACTTGGCAATCAGAAACTGAAACCGAACCAATCGACCGAATTGAAAATAGAATTGGGCAAAAATATATCGGAAGGCCCGTTTGTTTCCTCGGTAACGCTTCAGGCCGACGGCCGCCCGGACAGCCGAATTACGATTCCGATTCTCGGCAAGATCGTAGCCGGTTCGCCGGCCGCCAAGTCAACTAAATAAGTCATTTATCGATCGATCGGGGATTACCGGAACGATCTTCCCAGCGTTCAGACCGAAGACTTCCATTACTTTAAGGACGGAGGAATCGACTCGGCCGGTGCGAATTCTCCTTAGGCTGCGTAACAACCGGCTGAATATTTACCAATATCTGAAATTTCTACGCTTCGATGCTTGCCAGTTGTTTGGAAAGTTTGTTTTTAATATCGTTTTCTATATCGATCGCTTTCGAATTGCTGAAGAAATTGAGAGACTCTACAGAGGATACTTTCGATAAATGCTCGAGTACTAGGGTTATCCTCTTTACCGACTTTTCGATCGAATCGATGAATCCCGGCAGGTTTTGTTTTACGCCCTCGATTCCTTTCTGCGACATAATCAGCCGCAGTAGCTCGCATTTGCCGCTGATATTCATCGTGGAGTTGTTGAGGTAATGCGACAGCGTCGCCAGGGCAATTTTCAGCGATTCGAGGATTCCCTCCATCCTTTCCTCGTGCAATATTTCGCGGCTCAGCTCCCGCCGTTCCTTGAATAAGGCTGCCAGCTCAAGATAGATCTTGAAAAGCTCGGAATTGCTCCGGGAAAGGATATCGACCGCATCGCCGAGATCGAGATCCATGGTGGAGGCGGAGATTACCACCTCGTCGGCGAGCTTTTTATGAATCTCGATCAACATCCCCTGATCGATGTTGAGGGCGCCGGCCAAGGCGTTCATAAGATGAAGCCTTCTTTCGGCGATCGTCAAATTGCGCATCTCATCGAAAGGAACCGAGGCGATGCAATCCGCCAAGGCCACGACTTTGGCTATTAAGGGCATGTTTTGCATATCGGTCTCAACCGCTGGATGATGCATAATTATGGAGTCGGTGATCAGGGAAGGCAAATTCCAATTGTTGGCCATCTGCCCTATTATGTATTGATGATCCAGTCCGAATATTTCGTTTTCGGCCTCATGCAGAAGTCTGCCGTCGGCAACAAGGCGTAGAACTAATTGATATTCATCGGGAAACTCCTTTTCGAGAATGATGATGCCCAGATCATGCAGGAGTCCGGCTACATAGGCTTCCTCTGGCTGGCCGTAATCGATTCGGACGGCTATGCCGCGCGCCGCCGCCGCCGATTCGAGAATATTCGTCCAGAGATTTTTATGATTTATGCGGCTTTTGTCTTTCTGGTAAAGAAGTTGGTTCAGAACGGTGATAGACAACACAAAATATTTGACCGCGTTTATCCCCATCACCATGATCGCCTGGTTGACGGTGGTGATCTTCTTGTAATAGCCGTAAAACGAAGAATTGGCGATTTTCAGCAACCGGGCAGTCAAGGCCGGATCTTTGAGGACGATGTCGGCCAGCGCTTTGGCCGAAACATCAGGCGAATTGATCAGGTCAAGAATCCCCTGCAGCAGGGTCGGCGGCGACGACAACTCCTTGATTTTCCCTATTCTCGCAAGGACTATCTTTTTATCCATTACAATGTTAATCCCGTTTCATATTGTCTATATTGAATTTCAGGTGTCCTATTCTTTCACCATTATCCTTATCGGCAATGTCGCCCGGTCGTCTATAAATTTTATTTATCGGACTGTTGCATCCGGCAATGTTGTATTGTGAAACGCTGTTTGAATTGATCGGCGTTGAAAGGAACCCGTCAGCTTTGTTCATGAATTAGCTGGGGAACATGGCTTTCATCGGAACCTATTGACTGCAATTGAACCGTTAGTTTAACCGGCAGAGTGATAGTTACAATAGTTTGCCCCGGTCGGCTGGAGACCTCGATTTCCCCGAAATGGGCGCTGATTATCTTTTTGGCTATAGCCATGCCGAGACCGGTTCCCTTCTCTTTGGTGGTGAAAAACGGCTCGAAAATCCTCGGCAGCAATTCCTTTTCGATTCCCGGTCCGTCATCACAAAACTTGATTCTGTAGGAATCGTTATTCCGATCATGTTCGAGATTGATTTCAATATTGCCGGTTTCGCCGATCGCCTGATACGAATTGATCAGCAAATTGCGAAAAGCCGTTTTCAGCAGAACCGGATCGCCCTCGAACATGCATTCATCTGAATTTGGAGAGAAACGGATATCGACCCGGCCATGGTGGGCGTACATATTCGAACATTGTTCGATACAGCTATTGATCGCCTCGATCAGATCGAAAGGCCGGGGTTGAAGTTTGATCGGGCGAGCGAAATCGAGGAATCGCGAAAGCATCTCCTCGGTGGCCAAAGCTTCGGCCAAAATGCTTTCGGCAATCGCCAGTGCGTGACCGTCCAGACCGTGTTTCTTCAGAAGTTTTCCGAATCCGACGATGGCGGCGATGGAATTGCGAAGTTCATGAGCCAGGCCGGCCGACAGCCGACCAAGGGCCGATATTTTTTCCTGATAGTCAATCAATGCCTGCATCTGTTTAATTTTGGTCAGATCGGTAAGCAGGACCGCCGCTCCAAGACGATTGTTTTCATTATCCGAAATCTGAGAGGTGGAAAGACCGATCCATTGCCGCGATCCGTCGCTCCGCACAATTTCCAGCTCCCGCCGCGAATAGGTGATCCCCCGCAGGGCTTCGTCCATCAATTTGGTAATCTGGTGATTTTTCCCGAAAACCGTTTCGAGCGACAATTCGTTCTCCTCGATATTCCCGATTCCGGTTATTCTTTTCGCCGCCCGATTGAACCGGGTGATTATCCCCTGATTGTCGCAGATTATGACACCTGTGGAGATGCTGCCAAGGATGTATTCATTATACCGTTCGAGTGATTCGGCCCGCCTCTCCGAATCATCATATAGGCGACGAAGCATCTCCTCCTTTTGTTTGAGCTGGCTGATGATTTCCTGAAACATGGTCACCACATATTCGACGCTGTCGGTGCTATCCACGTTTTTCAGGTTGATATTCAGATTACGGGCCTGGCTTTTGATTTTTCGATAAGGGTTCATCACGAAGCGGATGAACAGAGCGGCAACGGCCAATCCGGCCAAAAGTCCGAAACCTCTGAAAACGGCATCCAGCAGCGCCAGCTTGGCCAATGCCGCTTCTTCCTTTCCCGAGCCGCCGACATATACCGAATAGATTTTTTTGCCGTTTCTATCGGAAATGACGACATCCCCGAAAACCGCCGAACCGCCGTCCGTCCCAGTTTCGGCGTCGGCATATATGGCCAGCAATTTGTTGCCGAGGCTGTCGGATATCTCTATTTTGGCGACCCCCGCGGTAACAGCGATCCGTTTCAAAAACTGGGCATCGGGCAGACTATAACCTTTATCCTCGATATCCGCTCTTATCGCCATCAGGGCCAGATCTATCTGCGACCGTGATTTATTCTGTATAGCAAGTATGGCGCGATTCATGGCGAATGAAGAGAGAAAATTGAGCGAAAGCAAAAAAGCTATCAACAGGATCAACGAAATCTTGATCTCTATCTCATAGCTGCTGAATATCCTGAACTTCCCGCCGCTCACAATATCAATATCGGCAGACCGGCAGGGCCGGTATAATTAAAGCAAACCGACGCTTTTCAGGTAAAAGCGGATGATTTCGGGGCCCCTGTAGAAAACAATTAGGCCGGCCGTGACCAAAAACGGCCCGAACGGCACTATCCTAGCGGATGATTTATCCTTGGCAAGAGCGAGCTGGGTCAAGCCGACGATACTTCCCAGAAACGACGCCAAGCATAGGACAAGCAGTATCCCCTGCCAGCCGAGACACGCCCCCAGCATGGCCGCCAGTTTGATATCGCCGCCACCCATGCTTTCGCGTTTGAACACCCTATCGCCGATCTCGGCCACCAACAAAAATAGCCCGCCGCCCACGGCGGTTCCGATCAGCGCCTGTTTCCAGTTGACCGGTATGCCCGGGAGAATACTGAACGAGATGCCGATAGCGATGCCTGAAAGCGAGATCGAATCCGGGATAATACGGTGATCGATATCGATAAAGAAGATTATGAGAAACGCTGTCGATAAGTAAAATGCCTCTATCAGGCGAAACAGGCGATCGCCGCTGAAACCGCCAATATCCAGCAAGGCGATAATATAAAGCAGCGCATTCAACAATTCCACGATCGGGTAGCGCAGACTGATTTTCGCCCGGCAATGCCGACACCGTCCCCTCAAGATGATGTAACTGATAAGCGGAATATTATCGTAGGGGGCGATAGGCCTATTACAGGTGGGGCAGGCAGAGGCCGGCCGCACGATCGATTTGCCGAGCGGCAAACGATAAATGCAAACATTGGCGAAACTGCCTGCAATCAGGCCGAGAACGGCGACAGGTATCAATTGAATGTAATCCACAGCGGCTTAATATGGGTGAATCCATTCAGATGCAAACAAAAAAAGGGCTCGTTTCCGAGCCCCATACACTGCCGTAAGAATCATCAGTTTATGGCATCGTTGGACGTGCATACAAGATTGCCGGTTTGATCAATCTGCCACACGTCGTTGGTGGCGTCATCGTCAAGGTTGGCCGTAGCCACGCAGGAGAAAGTGTTGGCGGCGGCGGTCATGACATACGTATAGCGCGCGGTGGACATGATTTCAACGCCGATCTGGGCGAAAGCGTTCGGCGCGGCGGCCGATGCGGTGGCGCCGTTCAAACAGTAGCTGTCAAACTCCTGACGATAGGCGCGCTGCATCGTATAAACCTGCTTCAAGAGCTGCTTGGCCTCCGACTGCTTGGCCTTGGTTGTCGAACGCATGAATCGAGGTATTGCCAGTGCGGCAAGAATACCGATGATGACCACGACGATCATCAATTCGATAAGGGTGAAACCTTTGTTTGACTTCCTCGACATCTGTCACTCTCCTGTTTTTGGGTTATCTGATTCTTAATCTTTTTATCGAATTCCCGACACTATTCTTTAGCGGTTGCTCCTGTTTTTTTGTTCGATCGAAACCACTAATACTCAAATCCCATGCCATAGTCCTGATAATTGTCGAGGATCATCGGGACGCCACTAAGGCCATGGCTAATATCGACATAGGCATCGTGCCGCAGCATTTGACATAATGGATGACCTGCTCAACGCCGGCCATCAGGATTTGCATTTTGCAAAATGCAATTTAAGAAAGGCGATTCGACTCGGCATTTTCGAGGCCGGATTGATGCGTAAGATCCCCCGGATAATTGTCTTTCGCGAAGACATTAATGAAAGAAACAACCACAAATCGTCTTGCGTCGTCCGGTTCGATTATAGGCGCGAATCATCAGACGTACAAACAAGTTGTCCCGTTTGATCTATGGTCCAGACGTCGTTGGTTGCATCATCATCGAGATTGGCCGTTGCCGTGCAGGTAAATGTGGCTCCGGCAACGGTCATGACATAATTATAACGCGCGGTCGGCATAATCTCGACGGCCAACGGCGCAAAAGCCTGAGGGTTTGCGGCGTTGGCGGTGATCCCATTGCGGCAATAAGCGTCGTTCTCAACGAAATAGGCGCGCTGCATGGTATAAATTTGTTTCAGAATCCCTTTTGCTTCAGATTGTTTGGCCCGCGTGGCCGCTCTCATGAATCGCGGCACTGCCATAGCCGCCAGAATGCCGATGATCACAACTACTATCATCAATTCGATTAGAGTAAATCCTTTACGTGACCTTTTCATTTAATCACCTCGGGATTTGAAAACGTTTTTTTTCGAATGCAGCCGCCAGCCGATCCACCTCGGCGAGGTAACCGTTTGCCAAATCCTCATATCCAAGGTCGGCGAAAAACTGCATCCGGTTTCTCAATATCCAGGCCATGCTTTTTAATTCTTCATAATCCGTGCCGGATCTAAGATAATTTTCAAATCCGGCCATATCCTTGTCTGGGCTCCAGGTCTCATTTACATCATTCGGACGAAATTGCGTAGATTTGAATGTCCAGAGGAACCCCTCGGGCCAAAGATAATTGCACAACGGGGCGGAGAATTCATCGTATTCCACCAGTATTTCGCAACTATCCTTAAATGAATTAATCAATTGGCGGTAAAACGCCTGCCCCGAATCATTTTCCCTTGCCGATTGCAAATTGAAACGCCTGATCAACTGATTGCGGTACCAGTCACGCTCAAGTTGATAAACATGAATCAGCCGAATGTCGGGGCGAAAATGCTCGGCTTGCAAAGCCTGAATGATGAAATAGGTGTTGTATGATGAACAAAACAGGATCGCACCTGTGTCGCATTCGGCGGCCAGCGTTCGGGCGAGCCTTTCGGCCGAAATGTTGCCCGATAGAGACGCCTTGCCTATATGAGGCGCGGCTCCTATAGCCACTCCCGCCGTTCCTATCAACAGGATTACCAGCGACTTGACCCTTCCCCTGAAATATCCGCCTATCGCCAGCAGACCGCGGACGCCAAAAAATGCCGCGCTGATCAGTCCGGCAGTAAGATACCCATGAATATCGAGATTTTCGTAATAATAAATCTCGTTGAAAATCGTGCTCATGATATTTCCCAGCAGAATCAATGAAAGAAATATAAAACAGCGGCGATCTCGTATCGCTGCGGTTATCAATCCGAGAAAGGCCAAGGCCGAAAATATCGGCCCCAGCTGCCGGTAAATCAGGTCCAGCGCGAACGAAGAATTTTCGTAAATATGGGGCAGAGCAAAAGCGGCGGCCGATTTATCGAATTCCGCCGCCGTGACCACATCGATGAGCCGGTCGATCGTCGATGGGTCGCCCCAGTTCTGCGTCGGCGAGTTACGCGCCAACAGCATCAGATAGAAATAGGCGGTAAGCGGAATCATCAATGAAAGCACGGAAAGCGCAAGCCGCTTTGAGTTCATTTTCCTGTAGGTGAGCAAGACAGTCGCCGGAATAAGCATCGCCGCCGTGAGTATATGATTGGCCAAACCCAGCCCTATTATCAGATATATGATCAAAATTTTCCGAAATCCGTTGTTCGAAGAATCGGCTGTAAAGATAAGATCCGTCGACAGAAGGAAAAATACGGCGTAGATCAGCAATTGCAGAGCGTACACTTCCGCCCTGGTGGCCTGCGCGGTTATCGAATAGCTTAAACACAATATAAGCGAACCGAACAGGGCCGCCCAGCGTCCATCCGACCGATTGAAATTCGAGCGGCTGGCAAAGCGCACAATCGCCAAATAGATCACCCCGATCGCGACGGCGGCAAGAAACGAGGAAAGCAGCGGCAGAAGCATCGCCATCCTCAAGGGAACCACTTGCGAAACGGCGGCGGCCACGATCAGATACAAAGGAAAACCCGGCGGATGCGGTATGCCTTTGCCGGCGATCGCTGCGGTCAATTCGGCGCTGTCCCAAAAATAAAATGTTGGACAAGCCTGAAACGCAAATATGGCGGATAGCGCAATCGTCAAAATCGCCGCCAGATGATATTCGCGGATACCGCTCATAATTCAATAATCGGAGAAGCAAGCGAATTATTCAATACAAATATCCAAAGGCGATCCGCCGATACACTTGGCCGATTCATACCGCATATCTTGCAGCCTGTGGTTCGGCCGATTATAAAAATCCGAGAATTGCGGGATAATCCCGAATTGCGCCGCCGAAAAAAATGGGATACGGCTCGCCGTATCCCCGTGGGTTTTTCCGATTATTCAGCCTTCAGTGATAGCGGATCGAATCGGGCTGCGAATATGCCGAGGATTGCCCGCCTTGATCGAAAACCCTCATCCAGTAATAAAATACGGTTGTCGAATCGATATTATTGCGGGTCAACTCGACCGAAGTGCTTTCGCTGTCATAAACAAAAGCGATTGGACGCGAGGTTGCGCTGTTCGGCGCTGTGTTTTCATAAAGAACATAATGCGAGAAATCGGGTATCGCCGAACGCGACCAGCCGATCGCGGCCTCAAGATTGAACCTTCCGGTGGTCGTGTCTTGCTGGAACGAGGCATGGCTCACGTAACAGGTAATTGCGCCGGGCTGCGTATTCCGTAGGCTGACAGTTATTGTGTCCGAATCCGAGGAATCGCCCCACTCGCTATAAAAACGCACCATGTAACTTATATTCACCGGCGTCGAGTTAGGCAGGGCTCCCAGGTTCAGGCTGTCATTGAATGTGTTCCGGTTGATGTCGGATATCTCGACCACAAGCGTATCGACGGAGGTCAGTCCGCGCGAACGGAAAAGACGATAGCGAAGGAAATCCTCCGATCGCGAAACGCTCCATCGCAAATTGACGACCCGATAATAGTCATCGGGAAGAAACACCGGAAAAAGGTCGACCGGATCGGCGAACGCCGCCACTATCGAATCGACCGCCTGTACGGCGATGCTGTCATATGCCGAGTCGAGGAAACGGACGCGAAAGCGCACCATGTCCCGATTTTGTGCCTCCGTTTGCCCCAACACCCAATCACGGTTGGCGGCAAACGGCTCCCATACCGCGCCGGCGAACGCCGAATCGGTCGAAATCTTCATGAATCCGGTTCCCGGAGGCGCTGCGATCCTAAGGCTGACCGACCGCGAATACGTTCTGATATCGCCGCCATTGACCAAAACGGTGAATTCATGAGGCCTTATCACATAAGTCAGGCTGTCCACTACCGGTTCGGTCATCATGACTCCGTCGGAATCGCGGAAATAGGCATAAACCCGCTTGACGCCGGCGCCGCTTGTTAGAAGCCATTGCTTGCTGGCGGCGAAAGGCTCCCAAGATGTTCCGACGAAACTTACATCGTTGGCGATACGCATTAAAGTGGTAGTCGGCGGAGCCACCAGTGTCAACACCACTGACCTCGTATTGATTTCCTCTACCCCGTTCTCAATCAATATCGAGAACAAATTGGGCGTGGCCGACACCACGCGGGAACGCTGACTCTCCCTCCCTAGGTCACTGACAGATGATAATTGATAATAATACTGACGGCCGTTGGTGAGATTGGAGTCGGCATAAATCCGCGATACGGTCGAATCGAAAAGCGTCAGCGCCTCGCCGACGGAATCCGCCCGATAGATCCGATAATGCGCGATATCCGTTGTATCAGGCACCTGCCAGCGCAGAACGATCGAGTGATCGCCTATGGAGATCGCCACCGCATATGGAGCGGGAGGCATTTCGGGAAGGTTCGGAAAAGACGTCGGATTAGGGATCTCTCTGGAACATGACACGAAGGCAAGCAGCAGCATAATCGATGTAAAGTATTTCATGCCCGCCTCCTAAAACGCCAGCGAAAGCGCAATCCTGGGCCCATCGCCGTTCAATCCGGCCTGGATGAACGGTGAAGCCGAAAGATTGCGTTCGGGAAAGAAAAATATGTTGTCGAAAACATTGTAGGCCCAGACCCCGATGAAGACCGCGAGGAAAGTATTGCGCGTCGTTTCGGCGTCGTATGCCTGCTTATTGTAATCATAGGCAAGCATGCGAAGGCGGATGGCATCTTCGGCGGTCGAAGCGTTGTCTAATTCAAGAAGCGTCCGCCGATAGTTATCCCTTTTCTGCCGATAATCGTCATGGGCCATGACCGTGCCCATGCCAAAGCCGATAACGGCCGCCCCCAGAAGCAGCGAACGCCCTCGCTGCCCTGAATAGTATTGCCCCCAGCCGGGAATAAAAAGCGACCTCAAAGCCGCCTTCGCTCTCGTTTTCGGGGAAAGCGTAAAGGTGATCGTATTGTCCTGACCGGGCAATATGATTATTTCGCCGCTCCACGACTCGTAACCCTGCAATGATGCCTTCATCCGATAGGAACCTGAAAGATTCGACGGCAATCTGCAGGGAGTCACCGCCGATAGCCGATGTTCGCCGTCGAGGCTGATAAAGACACCCGGGGGATTCGAATTGACAACCGTCGAATACTCCTGAGCGCGGGCGTCATCCATCGCCGGCACCGAAAAAACGGCAAACAACAATGCACAAAACAAGGCGATGCACTCTTTCATAAAGCCTTCATATGACCAATTTTTTTTCAGATTACCCTCCTTGGAATAAGAATACAATATTCGCCATGTTAATTATATTCGACATTATCGAGAATACGGAACAGGAACCAGGCCGGTTGATCGGTCCTGGATCTATCCAGATAAATCTCATAAAGCCGATTATCGGCAGACTCGACCAGAAAGCAGTTGCGATGGCGGCGTTGGCGCCAATCGGGCTTATGGGCACCCTGGGCAAATCCCCAATCCTGCCATGCGGAAACCACCCGGGCGATCTTGACGCTTCTATTGCGCCAGATGAACTCTTCCGGATTTCGGCCGTCGCCATCCAGCATTACTTCTATCGGCTCAGATACAAACAATGCAGACAAATTATAGAACATGACTCAGCGCAAGGCAAGTCGTTTATTGGCCTGCAGGCAAAGACTCATTTTGCCATCAATAAAAAAAGAAAGGCATAAGCCTTTCTTTTTCGGGACCTGAATAAACCGCGGTAATTTTCTAAATTCCCCTCGCCGCCAGAACCACAAATACGGTCTTGAACATAATCTTGATGTCATGCAGCAGGCCGAAATTGTGAATATAAGCCAGATCGTATTTCACCTTGGTTCTGACATCGTCCTCGGACTCATCATATTTATGTTCAACCTGCGCCAGCCCGGTGACGCCCGGCTTCACCATCAATCTGCGCTCATAACCATGGATACTCGTTCTCAGCTTTTTGATAAAGTAGGCTCTTTCCGGCCTCGGCCCGACGAGGCTCATATCACCGATCAGCACGTTGAACAGCTGCGGTATCTCATCGATTCTGGTGGCTCTGAGAAAAGCGCCGACGCGCGTAACCCGGGGATCGTTCTTGGTAGCCCAGACCGGACCGGTGCGCTTTTCCGCATCGACGAACATGGTGCGGAACTTAATGATATGGAACGGCCGACCGAACCCTTCTACCTGACGACGATCGCTTTTCCTTCTGTCCTCGGCGATCGGCATCGCCGCGGCGCGTCTATCCCGACGCCGACGATTGTTGCCCACGCGCTCCTGCCGGTAAAAAACCGGGCCCGGGGAATCGAGCCTTATCAGGATCGGGACAATCAGGAATATCGGGGTGGCCAGAATCAAACCGACGGACGAACCGACAATGTCTATTGCCCTTTTCAATGTCCATTTCAATCCGTGCCGATGGTAGACGGCCGAGATTGCCGCCGTCAGCGGCCGCAGTGTCAGAATCCTGGCAACCAGGCCTACCAGCAAGATCATGTTTGCAGTGAAATATTCAGCAACCAAATACCGGGCAGATTGACCGACGGATTTCCAATAATTCGAATATCCGCCAAGTGCAATGCTTTCTTCCCAGTAATGAGCTATTGGATTGACTATTGGATTTTGATATCTCATCGCTTAACTCTTGCTAATTGCTTTTTATTGAGTTCCACTCCTTGCGTATTGTCTCACATGCAAATAGTTTGCCATCTTACAAAAGGAAATTGGACTTATTTATGCCATGAATTCGATATCATCATTTAGTTCTGTTAAGCCTGCGAACCTGCTTATAATCAATTGGATACCAAAATGAACATTGGCTCAATATGTGAAATATTTCACTTGAAGATAAACGATTATCGAATCAGTCAAGCCATAATCAATAACTATGCATATTCCTGCATAATTTTTGCATCAAGACTTATTTTTTTCAACCGGCTTATGATAATACTTGTATGAGTAATATTTTGAGCTGTAATGGTAGGGAAGGATTTCGTCGCAATTGTTCATGACCACGCCAATAATCTTAATTCTGGCGTTCGACAGCAGATTGCAGGCCCGCTTGACCACTTCCTTGGGGGTGCTTCCCGCCCTGACCACAAGCAGCGTGCCGTCTGTTTCAGGGGCGATCAGAAGCGGATCGGAAACCGGTATAGTCGGAGGGGCATCGATGATTATGAAGTCGTAATAGAATTTCAGCTCCTCAAGAACCTCGTGGATTCGTGTAGGATTCATTATCAGGGTTGGGCTGGAGGTTATTTTGCCTGCGGTGATCACCTTTAGGTTCGGTATTACGGTCGCCTTGGCCGCCTCGGAGGCTTTCAATTTGCCATCGAGCAGATCGGCAAACCCGTTTTCGAGATTCATCTTGAACAGCACATTGACCATCGGGCGCCGCAGATCCGAATCGATCAAAAGGACTTTTCCGCGGCCGATCTCCGCAACAGTCATCGCCAGAAACGACGAGATAAGAGTCTTCCCTTCTTCCACTATAGAGGAGGTGACCAGGACCGTTTTCAGGCCGCCGCTGGTCCCGACCAGATTGCTGTATAGTCTTCTGAATTCGGTAGCTTCGGCCGATTCCCGATCGAAATAATTTATGATCGACTCCACTTTCATTTCAGAATAGCTCTCAGCAGGGTTTTCAAACCTTTCAGTTCGTTCTGCGTCAGTTTGAGGTTCTTTATGGCTGTACGGTAATTCGGATTTATTTTCAGCGCTCGTTCATATGCTTCGATCGCCCGATCGCTGTGATACTGGGCGAGCACGGTGTAGGCAAGGCCGAGCTCGTTGTAAAGGTCGGGGAAATTGGGATATTTTTCGATCATTTTCTGTAATCTCTTGATATGGCGCACGACGGCGTCTTCTTTCAGCAAATCGTGGCGGAAAAGATAATCGAGATGGAAATAGTAGGTTTTTTTGGGAAATTTGCTTTCGCAGGCGATTTCGTATCCGTTGCTGATCAACGAATAAGCCTGCGGCAGATCTCTATTGCTCAGGGCATCGATTCCCCTCTGGAGGTAATCGTTTTTGAACAGCGGGTTGAATCCGACCGCTTTGGCCAAAAGGCTTGTCGCCCGATCTTCGAGATTTTGAGCCAGACCGTAATCTTCCCTTTTTATTCCGTTCAATATTACCGCCAGAGCCATATTGTAATAGGCTTCACCGAAATAAACGTTCAGTTCGATTGCCTTTTCGAAATTCCGATACGCCGGAAGACATCTGCCGAGCTTCAAATCGGCCCGACCGAGATTATGATAATAATCAGGATAGTCGGGATTCAGTTGAATGGCACGACTGAAATTATCGGCCGCCTTTTCGTAATCATGCAGCTCAAGGTTTATCAGGCCGAGATGGTTCCACAGTCGCGAATTCTGCGACGAATCGACCAGCGTCCGTTCCAGAATTGCAGCCGCTTCCCGGTATAGCTTTTGATCGACCAGAGAGAGCGCGAGTTTTTCCAAAATCGAGGGGTCGGTTTCGTTGTTGAGCTCGGCATAAAGGTCGCTTAGACGGTTGAATTTATCGAGTCGGTTGCGGTGAAATTCCTCGACAATCGCTTCCGGCGGTCGGCCGTCGTCGGTGATCTTGAATTCGATGATGTCCAGCGGATTCCCCCCCTCGAACAGGATGCTCGTTCCGGTTCCCTTTTGGGGATCGGCCGAGGTTTGCAGGAAAAATTCCTTGCCCATTCCTCTGAGTTTGTTGGTAAGAGTCAATTGCTCCATAGGTGTCAGCCGTTCCCGAATTTCATGAATATTATCGCTATCAACAAGACAAGACTTATGGCGGCACCGATTATCACTATTCCCCGGTCACGGCTGCTTTTCATGTACGGCGTGCGAACCTGTGGTATGGTCGCCAGCACGGTCATATGGAGGGTTTCGCTGACCTGTTCGACGGTTTTGAACGAGTCGTCCATCATTTCAAGCAAAATGATCACTCCACCGCCGAGGGCGACTCCGATAAACAGGCCCAAAAGCAGGATTCTGATACGATTGGGACTGACCGGCGATAGGGGCAAAGTGGCCGGCTGAACGATAACGTATTTCGATTGGGCCTCGATTTTTTTGGCGCTTTGGTCGATAGCCGCAAACTGTGCATGTTGCACGAATAGGTTATAGAGATCGCGATATCTGGTAACCTCCGATTGCAGGCGATCGAGCGTTACTTCTATATCGGGGTCACGAGCCAACTGAGCTTTAAGTCTGCCCATCCCCTTTTCGAGCGCTGTCCGTTTGGCGGTCAAGAAGTCTATACTGATATCCAAAACTTGGTAACGGGAGATGTCGGCCTGAATGGTTTTGGGCTGGGTTGGATATTTCGCAGCCGTGGCGGTTTTTATCTCGTCATCGATCTTCGATAGCAGATCGATCGCTTCCTGATTCAGGGTTACCACCTTATTGTCGCGCCAACCGTAACGGGTCAACATCTCTCCCAAGCGCGGCACGGTGGCCATGAGGTTGTTTTTCAGGGTTGTCACTGCCGATGGGTAAGTGAACGAGGCCGGATCGATTCCGTTGGCATACAGCGTCGCCCGCAGATCCGCTTTTTCCTGATCGGCCGCCGACAGATCTATATCGATTCCCTGAATCGCCGACAGAAGAGCCCGCAGATTCGCCGCAAGCGAGGTCGTGTCCTCCGAAGTGGTGATCAATCCCTGTCGAAAATTCCTGATCCTGTCCTCGGCCGCGTAAAGCTTGTCCCGGTAAAGAGCAAGTTGCTCCTCGGTAAACGTGATGCTCCCCTGGACGCCGGCAAGATCATGAGCGAGATTTTCCTCGAGATAAATATCGGCCAGTGCTTCGGCCATCCGCTTGGCCATCACCGGCGAATTGGAGGTCGTGAATATCGAAACGAGATTCGTTCCCTGAACTTGAACCGAAACTCTTTCCCGCAACGCCTGAATGAACATATGCTCGGCCATCTCGGCCGCTGAAACATCGGGCGTATTACGCAATTCCTCCTCGGCCACCCGGCGGATAGTTTCGGGAATTTTCAGGTCGAGCTTGGTGATCAGGCTGCGCAGAAACGCCGTGGAACGAATCTGGTTCGATATGGTAGTGCGGATATTGTCGCGATCGGGGAATCCGCGCGGCGCGGTTTCGAGGTTCCGGGCAACAGTCGGAGGCAATACACTCGCCTCATTGATAAGAACGGTCGTCGAGGCCTGATAGATCGGGGTCATGAAATAGGTGGCAAGCAGAGCCGTGAGAGGAATGATGACGACCGGTAGAATCAAAAACCAGCGGCGGCGCTTCAATATCTGCCAATATTCGCGGAGATGCAGTTTCTGCTCTGCAGCCATGTTAATCGAGTTCCCGCACAAGGATGGTGGTTACTACGGTGGTGATTATGCCGGGGATAAGGATTTCTGGCAACCTATTCACGAACGATGTGGTCGTCGGCTGGAATGGAACGAATATGGTATCTTCCGGGCGGATTATATAACGCGCCGGTTTTCCCTCATTATTGTATTTCTCGAGATTGAAAAACATCACTTTCGAATAGCGCACATCTTTGGAAACCAGTCTTATGTTTTTTATATCGGCGGCGGCGACAATCCCTCCAGCCGAGGATATGGCGTCAACCAGATCAAGCCCCTCGCTGATATTTTTCACCCCGGGTTGAGCGACCGCTCCGTAAATGAAATAGATATCCTTCCCCTTATAGCCGGAGCTTGCCAACTGCTGAGCCGCCACTCCATAGGGAGAATCGGGGATATTTATGATATCCTTGGCCTGAAGCGGCGGCAGATCTGCAAGGTTGCCGTCACGGATATATCTGACCAGATTCACATCAATCACTCTGGCCCGGCCGTTTTCTTGCCGGATTATGGAAACCCGGGTCAGATCGGCGGTGGCTGTGGCGCCGCCCGCAGCGCTTAACACATCGAGCAGATTGGGTATTTTTTCGAAGGCATGGCGGCCGGGGTTGTTGACCGCCCCGGATAGAACAACGAACTGGCTGTTATACTCGGTCACCACGACCGTGGCTTGCGAAACGGCGGGATTATAAAACGATATCTGCTGGACTATCTTGCGGGCAAGTTCGGCGGTCGTCAGCCCGGCAGCCATCACTTCACCAATCAGCGGCAGAGTGATTTTGCCATCCTGGCCTACGCGGACGGTTGCGGCCAGATCAGGCTCCTGCCACACGTTTATCTGAAGGCGGTCATCGACACCGATTCGGTAAGCATCCTGAGCCATCCCCGAGTTCATGACAGCCAGACAAAACAGAATACAGACGTACTTCTTAAGTTTCATAAGCGATATTGTCCTTGTTTTGGCTTTCGTTTTCATCGGAATTGTGTTCAAGCATGTTTGCGCCGAACATGACGGTGCAGTTGCGCCCCGAGGCCTTGGCCTTGAGTAAAGCCATGTCGGCGCAATATATAAGACGATCGGCGGTCTGGGCGTCTTGGGGGAAAATCGCCCCGCCGATGGAAACGGAGATTTCATATCCTTTCTGCCGATCATCTCCGGCAAATTTCTGCTGTTCGATCCTTGTGCGGAGTCTTTCCATGAATATTTGACAGCTCGAAAAATCGGTCTCAGGCATGATTATGCAGAATTCCTCCCCCCCGTAACGGCTTACCACATCGATCGCCCGGACACTGCTGACCACCAGCGAGGCCAGACCCTTCAGAACTTCATCGCCCACCTGATGGCCGAAAGAATCGTTGATGATTTTGAAATTATCGACGTCGAAAATCACCAGCGAGAGCATGCGCTTGAATCTTCGGGCGCGATAGATTTCTTCGTTAAGGCGTTTGTAAAAATAGCGATAGTTATAAAGCCCGGTCATGCTGTCGGTGTAAGACATTTTTTCGATAAGGCGATACTGATCAATATTGCCCAGCGCCAGCGAAACCATATTCGACATCATGGAGAGCAGCGCCAGATCGCTTTCGCGGTCCGCCTGCGGCCGCTCGGCGGCATTCAGGATCAAAACATGGCTTAATTCACCTTTTTTGGTCAGCTTATCGACCATGGCCGATCCATCCGATTTTTCTTTCTGCGCCTCCCGGCAATCATCTATAATCAGGTTACTTTTGACGCTAATCGCCCCGGCGCTGTTGATTAGCATCTTTATAACCTCGGAATCCGGCGAAAGTTCCAGCTTGTCGTGCGGCGTGTCCGACGACCACCGACCGACGACCGCCGAAAAACCGCCATGGTCGTTCTTGCTCAAGACAACCACTCCCCGGGCGGCAAATGTCGTTTTCAGGTAACTGGCGATGGTTTCGAGTAGACGCCGTTCATCGAAAATCGAAAAAATCTGGTTGGTCAATTCGATCATATGGGAAATTTCGGGCCACGGCGCCGGTTTCTGGGAAGTCAGTTTTTCAATACGGCGGCGGCTCTCTTCAACGGCCGATTCAAGTTCTTTAATACGATTCCTGCTTTTCTTGAAAGCGACTCCCGACTCAACAAGCAAGACTATCAATTGCCAAATTTCCCGATTAAATTCGTCGAATGAACAGCAGCGGGCGAATTCGCCGGTTACGTCCTCGCCGACGAACAGCAGATAGCGATCCGCAACCGGGTAGGCAAACACAAATCCGGCGTTTATGCCGGCAGGATATCCCTCGATATCGGCAGGTTTAAGTTTTGGCGAAGATTCCGGCGGCATCAGTCTGTTTCTTTTTCGGGAATCGAGAACGGGCACTTTTACCGGTTTAATCGATCGGAGGTTGATACCCGAACTCATAATCGGGATGAAGCTTCCTTTCTCGCCGCTGAAGATTACGAAATTTCCCAGCCCGAAAAGTCTTTTCAATTCTTCCGCGGCCACGTGCAAGGGGTTTTTTCGCAAGCCGCTGGATAGGGCATAGTTAACCGATCGTTGAAGGTCGGTTATTTTTTTGCCGATGAAAGCATCGGTTCTCAACCGATACAATTCGGCGGTCAGCTCCGATCCCTTTTTATTTTTCCCGATAAAGCGCACAATGCCAAATGCCGCCTTCATTTTCTATCGATAAGCCGTTTCGATCAGGATGGCGATTTTAGCCGGATCGATAAGACCACAGGCCATTTGAAATTCCTAAGTGGAAAAATTCCTGGTTCGCGCAAAATAGAATCTTTTTCTTTTCGAACCAAGTCCCAATTTTTTCAGCGTCCACCACACCTTGAAATAGCCGATTTTGCGAAACTCCCTCGCAATTTCCTTTTTAATTTCGCCGACACTCAAAAATGGATCCTTGCCCACAAGGTCCAGTATAGCATCCTCAAAACGCCGCGGCGCTTTCGGTGGTTCCTTGCGAGCGGCGCCGGTGGAAGCGGACTGATTGGCTTCATTAACGGGAATCTTCGTCGTGGACGGTTGACCGGCCGATTTGGCGATCGAGATATTTTCCATCGAAATGGTCGGCCGGCGAATATCGCCTCCTCCAGTTCCGCCGGTCACCTCCGCCTTGACGGTTGTGTTTTTTTTCACGGCGACATTGGCGGCGAAATCCGCTTTCGCCTTTTCGACATTGTCGAACGCCCGCAAGATGCTGTCGAATTCGAGCAGCTCGAATATTTCATAGACATTGGGGATCATCCGACTGAGCTTTATGTCGCCGTTATTCAATCTTATTTCCCTGATATTGGAAATGAATATGCCCCATCCGGCCGATGAAATGTAATCGACACCGCCGAGATCGACGACGATTTTGAAACGCTTTTGCGCCAGAAGCGAGTTGGTCACCTTTTCCAGCTCATGGGCGGTGATAGTATCGATTACGCCGTCGACCCGGACTATGGTGATTTCTCCATCGACCTGCGGGCTTTCTGTGGATTCCACGGAAATCTTGATATCACTCATATTTCCTATCCATTCAGTCTGCCGAGAGCTTCTCTGGCAAAGCAATAATAGTCGTAGGCGCCGGACGAATAGGGTGCGAATTCGAAGATGGTTTTATGATGCAGTTGCGATTCCTTGATCTGCGTGTTGATTCTTATCATCGTATCGAACACCTTCTTATCGTATTTGCCCTTCAGCTGCTCAAGGATTGTTTTGGATATTCTTGTTCTCCCATCGTAGAATGTCGGCAAAATTCCCAACACATCAATCCGCTTGCGCGTCGCCGCCGCAATTTCATCGACAATCCTGATCGTTAATGCGGCCCCCTCCATGGCGAAATAGTCCATGGATGCCGGAATTAAAACCTTATCAGCATAGCATAATATGTTAGAATTTACAACATTAATCGAAGGGGAGCAATCCAAAATTACAATCTCGACGCCCTCGAATCGTTCAAGGGCTTGGGCTAAGGGATATTCATCGGAGCTTTGCTGCACAAGATACCGCTCCACCAGATATATGTCGCTGCGGCCGGAACCGACTAGATACAGATTCGGCCTGACCGAATAAATATCGACTCTGTCGGTTAGCAACAGGTCGGACAGCCCTTGGGCACCGTTCAAACCGAAAGACAAAGACAGCGAACCCTGAGCGTCGCAATCGACGGCCAGCGTTTTTTTACCCATCATGGCGCAAGCGTGGGCGAAATTAATCGCCGTCGTGGTCTTGCCGGTGCCTCCTTTGGAGGTGATAATCGCCAACTTATGCATTATTTTCTGAATTTGTTCACAAGTTTTTTCTCGTATTCGTCGAACTCCGAAGGCAATTGCGGAATCCCGCCCTCAGGATCCAACGCCTTAGATATGATATCGATCTTTTCGGCGTTTTTGGGAACGGCGATCGGGGCCGTGCGAGCCTTTTCCGGTGCGGTTTCCGCAGGTGTTGCAGAATCCGCGTCTGCTGTGGCCGCTGCGGGAATCGTCGCCGCCTGATTCTCGACATCCTGACCGCCGCCGGCCGTCATTTTTTGGACAAGCGATCGGAACAGCGAGGCTATTTCGGAGCCGCCGTCGAGTTTTTCCAGTTCTTTGGAGATTCCGTCGTAAATATCCGTCCCGCCGGCCGGGGCGAACTGCTTGAGCTGCGTTATGATTCTGCCGGTGTCCTGCGCCATTTTTTCGATATGGCGGCTTTCCAGATTCTGTTTAAGTTGCTCGGCATATTGGTGACGATCCAGGCGAGCTCGTTCTTCGCGCAACATCTCTTTTTCAAGCTGTTCTCTTTGCTCGGGCTTAAGTTTACCCACCCGTTCGACATAGGCCAGTCTTTTCGCTTTCGAATTCAGGCGAAGATTGACCAGTTCGGCGTAAACGCTTCTGGCGGAGCACTCCTCGCCGGCCTCGGCGAGCGCTTTTTGAAGTTTTCCGGAGCCGTAATCCGGATGCTCGACGATTGCGGCCAGCAGTTTTTGGCGGGCCGAATAGGACAGATGCTTTATGCCTTCGTCCGCCCTTAGTTTTTTATTCAGAAGACCGGCGTCGCCTTCTTGTTTCCAGCGCTTTCTATATTTATAATACGTCGCCGGTGAAATCCCCATCTGTTTACAGGCTTCTTCAACGGGAACTTTTTCGAATTCCACCATCTGAATGATCCTGCGGCGTTTTTCGAAAACCAGCTCATCGGCCATGATTTTTTCCTTGATGACCACGAGCGTGATATCGTCGTTCTGGGGGGCGTTGCCGGTGAATGAGATTATGTCCTGATCCAAAGCGGCGGCAAATTCGGTTGGAGTTAAGGTGGAATGTTCCCTGATAAACTTCGTCAAACGATCGTTACCGTATTGTTCATTTCGGGAGTTCATGGCCTCGGTTACGCCATCGGTATAAATCACCAGAACGTCGTCTTTTTTGAGCTTGAGCCTGTCCACCTGAAGGCTGTCGCGGAAAGAAATCTCATCCGGCAAAGTCAGGCCGAGAGGAATCCCTTTGGGTTTAAGGAAATAGCAGCTGTCCGTATCCTTCCTATACAGTATCATCGGGTTATGGCCGGCCGACGAGAATGATATCTGGCGCTCTTTCGAATCGAGAACGATGAAATAAATCGTTATAAACATCCCTTTTTTCACGTCTTCGGCCACAAAATCATTGACCCGGGCTAAAATATCGCTGGGCGATTTGTTTCCGCGGGCCTCAAGGCGGATCGCCGTGCGGATCATTGTCATGACCAGCGATCCCGGAACACCCTTGCCGGAAACGTCGGCGACGATGATTCCCATGGTATTTTCATCGATCCAGACGAAATCAAAATAATCCCCGCCGACATCTTTTGCGGCGCGATAAACCGCCGCCAGCTCATATCCTTCTATTTCCGGAAAACGCCGCGGCAGCAGAGCATGCTGGATTTCCTGAGCCACCTGCATTTCTTTCTGGAGGCGCTCCTGCTCGACGATATTGACTTGTGCCGATTTGAATTTGAGAGTTATCTCGTTGAATGCTCTGGCGATCTCCGAAAATTCGTCGGAACCCTCCACCGGCAAGGTTTCGTCGAGATTGCCTTGGCCGATCTTCAAAACGCCTTCGGTGAGTTTCTGTATCGGTTTCACGAAATAATTGGACAGCAGATAAACTGCGCCCAATCCCAAAAGCAGTCCGCCGAGCGAAAACAGGATCATCATCCGCCGTGACCGAGACAACTGTTCGGCAAGTTCGGAGCGGCTGAAAACGAAATGCAAACGGCCAAGATGACGATCACCGGCGGGGATATCGACTATCAAGTAAAAAATCCGCCCGTATTGATCTGAATCGACCGGCTGAAATTTATCGATTTGATTGCTATCCACGTCGGCTGGATATTGGTGGCGAGACAACATCTTTTCCGGATTTTTCGCATCGGCCCAGATCCGTCCGGAATCATCGACAACCACCGCATTCAGCAATATCGGATTGCCCTTGATCGCCGAGGCGACCAGGTTCAGCAGTTCGAGCTCATTGTCCACCATCATTTTATCGGCGGCGTTCAAAGCGGTGGTGTGAGCGAAACTCAAAGCCTCGGAGAAGAAACGTCCGCGTATGGTGTCCGAGCTGCGGTTGTCATAATAGAGGAATATGGCAGCTATAATGGCACAGACAACCAGCGACGCCCATAGTGCGAATTTCAGCCTGATTGATATCCCTTGCGGTTTCGGCAGCACCTGCGCCCGCGCCTGGATCGTTTTGGCCATGCGCAATTCGTTTTCGCCGTCGCGCGAGATATAATCGACGGAATCCATCATTTTGCGGATCAAATAGAGTCCCAGACCGCCTTTGCGGCCGGTTTTCACATAGCGATCAAGATCGGGGGTGGCCGCGGTCGCCCGGTCGAAATCGAAACGGCGGCCTTTATCGTAAATCGAGAAACTGACTTTGGTCGGGCTTTTTCTTATTTTGATCCGAATGGTCCCCGGAGCATAGAGATAGGCGTGGCGGATAACGTTGGTGCAGGCTTCCTCGATAGCCAGCAAGATGCCGTTGCGGTCTTTGTTGGAGAGATTGACGTCGGCGATGGCGTCATTGACCGAGCGGCGGATATCCTCGAGCATTTTCTCGTCCGCCGCGAAACTCATGAATATTTCGGAGGGTCTTTTTATAGCCATAATTCCGCCAAGTCTGAAATCAATTATAAATATCGGTATCTGGAATGTAAAGCCTATTTAAGGGCGGTTGGTTCCGACGACATTGTTTCGCCCCATGGGAATCGTTGAAGGGACTACAGTTAGGAACTCGGGCGACTCCCCCCGGCGGTGTTACAAAAAGCTACTCCGGCATTTCCGAATATTCGTCCAATACGGACTCCGACATATGTTCGAGGAATTCCTTTTGCGCGAGTTCATCGATACTATCATACGAAATAAAAGTGCAGATTTCCGATAAAGGACGTCCTTCCAGAAGCGAAAAGACAGGTCTTCTTATCTCTTCAAATACCTTTTCGCGTCTATCACTGGCTGATACTATATGAAGCTTTACGTTCATGTTGGGCTGCAGGGCAACGAGGTCGGCCATCCTCAAAATGCCCGAGTAAATGGAAATCAATCTTGACCGCTTCGTTCACCTCATCAACACAATCTTTTTCGCCGTGCTGTTGACGCCATCGCTCAAACGGACCCAGTAAATCCCACTGGCCATACCCCGCGCGTTCCAAGCTATTTCATGGGCGCCGGCTTCCAAACGACCCTCGCGCAGGGTGGCCATAACCTGACCGAGGATATTGCAGATCTGCACCGAGTAGTCGCCCGCCGAAGGCAATTCAAATCTCACCTTGGTCGAGGAATTGAAAGGATTGGGATAAATTGAAGATATCCTTA
>Ga0209101_1000712_pt1 | contig 26714 bp, 22 predicted proteins | sample ConPoolayeCmetaG_FD_185481 | JGI IMG/M metagenome (GOLD analysis project Ga0209101, IMG submission 185481) | Hot spring microbial mat communities from California, USA to study Microbial Dark Matter (Phase II) - Cone Pool mat layer C metaG... ...
GTGGTGGCGGTGGCGGCTGTGTTGGCGGTGGCGATGGTGGTTGGGTACGCACGCGCGTCGGCACAGTCTGGCGCGATGGATTTTGTGCCGGAGTTGCCCACGCGCGCGGCACGAACATCGCCAGCACGAAAACGATCAACGCGAGAATCACAACAATCGAACGCGAATTCATCGTCACCTCTCACAACGCAACTGAATCGTCTGATCGCGATCCAGAGCGAACCGAAACACGACTGCGCTACTCTCGAACGCGCTGGGGCGCGGTTGGGCATCACGAAACGCACAGCCGAACGGCAGACGCACGAGACAAGGATGCCTACAAAAGTGTTCTTGCACTGTTACTTGCTATTATATACTCTTACGCGCACTCCTGCAAATACTTGCTCACCGAGTAATGCACAATGCTCATCCAACCAACGCCGAACCGTCTCCTGAGGATCTGTATATCGGTCATGGGCCAACACTAACCAAACCCGCTCGTATGATGTAACGAGAGGCAAAAGATTCTTGGGCACATCTGATGGGCCAACGCCTTGCCGTGGCACCTGACCACGATAGTAATAGTCGAAGGATAATTGTATATACGAAGGATTAAGCAAGATAATATCACGTTGCTCGGCACTCTCCTCCACAACACGTGCTACACTTCGCCAGTCTTCTTGCTCTTGAGCTACTAATGTGTAGCTGGTAAAAGGTACGGTTATCAAAAGTAATCCCATCAGAATACGCATACGATATCGGTGCATAGCAGCTATCACTACTATACCACTTAGTAGATAGGGAAACAGAATCAACGTTTGTCGTTTGAGTCCCAACCCGCGTACCACTGCAGACGCAACTAGAATTGCCACATACAGGATTACCACTGCCAAGAGCCAACCCCATCCTGTCCGAATCTGTTGTAAACGACTGCTCAACTTCCAAACAATGATGCTTGTAGCGCCCAAGAAAGCTAACCCTCCAGAAATAAGTGCAGCATTCAAATAAGAAGATGAAACCGTGATACCCAAGTCAGTGAGTAACCATTGCAGTGGAATGTAGTACCAAACTTGTCCTCCTCTAAACACAAGTTGGGACATAAACGTTTGTGCTTGGGGCGCAAACATCAACAAGACACACACTACTGCAACAAGAGCAATGAAGAGCGTTCTAGGATGTGCCTTGCTACTTTGCCATAGCGGAACAAAAAGAATCATCTGTGCCCCCAAAAGCAGCAAGTGCGAATATGACGTGTACAGCCCAATTCCCATCACTGCAACCCATACGGGCCACGCCAGCCACTGCTTATTACGACGTATTGCCCAAGTATACACCAGGGTAGACGCCAAACCCAGCGTACAAGCCAAAGCGTACATTCGCGCTTCTTGTGAATACCAGATATGCAATGGTGCAAGCGCCAGCAGCCAAGCCGATGCAATGGCTGCCCAGTCTCCTGACCACTCACGAACTAGCCAATATAACAGTGGAATAGCCAGAATGCCCGCCAGTGCTGAAGGGAGACGCAAAAGGAATTCACTTTCCCCCAAATTGATCCAATAATGCATCAATACATAGTATAGTGGCGGATGGGGGTCCCAACGCGCGTTCAGAATATCACTGATACTTGTCCTGGCCATCTGCAATGTCACGACTTCATCCAGCCATAAACTTTTGCGGTCCAGCCAGACCAAGCGCAGGATAGATGCCACAGCTATCGCCGCAAGCAGCAACAATGTAACACGTTCTTTACTCATAAATCACCTTGATAACAATATCACTGTCAAGTAGGAATTCAAACGTCAGTAAGTTGCCATCTATCATATGTGGCGACGGTGAAGCCATCAACAATTTTGCGCGAGGAGGAATAGCTATCTTCAGCAGTACAGGTATATCTTCTGCCCCGGCTTGCTTTTGCATCAAAAGCGTATAGCGCCACTTGCCTTCACCTAATTTCGCAACATCCGGTAGATCATAAGTGAATCGCGTCGTAAGCGATTTTCCATACTCAACCACAAAAAACTGGGCAAAGACCGTCTTGTTTTCCTCCGTCAACGTTACTGCTTGACCATCATCAGCCTGACCACGAAGCAAGTATTCGCCAGGGGTAGGATGCGCTGTTGCCGCTCTTAGTACACTCCCCAAGGGAGTAAGCACGCGAAGATAATTGTAGTAACACCGATGCATCATCATCTCATAAGTCAGGTTGCCTGTGTATGAAAACGAGTGTTGACAACGTACGCCTTCTTGCCAACCTTGATGGGTATACTTTAATGACAAGTCAGCAATGGCGGTTCCATCCGCGTTTAGAGTCACTTGATAGTCAATCCTCTTTTTGACCAAGGGATTAACTTTACCAAAACCAAGATTCGCATTTACCACCATTAAATAGTCTCCCTCACTCTGACGTAGTGCTCCATCCCAACCCAGTTTCGATAATACTCCGGCGGCTTCGGAATGATTCACATATATCATCAGGTGCCGACTAACCAGAGCACGATGCATCGCTATACCAACTTGTAGCCAATCCACGTTTGTACGACCACTTTCAATACGTTCGCGAATTGCAGCTGCAAATTGCCCAACAAAATCTTTGCGTCTTAGCGCCCATTCTAAGGTCACACCATAACTATCTGGATTCCACGCTGCGCGCATCAGCTGACGTACATTGGTGGCTGTCACGGGCTCTGTTATTCCTGACACCTGAATCGGTCCTAACGCCGATAAAAGCATCTCGACCAAGCGTTGATCAAAAGCAATGACACCGTCTACGGACACACCCTGTCCATATTCGTAAAAAGCCGCGGCTTGTCGTGCTGAAGTCGGAAAGTCAGGTGACCAGTTTGCATCGCGGAATAACCACATTTCTGACCACATATATTTGAATAACGGTTCAGGAGGATAAGGATATGATTTGTTCAGGTAATCATCTACAAGATTGGCGTCGAGAAAGTTTAACTCAACGATTTGACCGTTTCGTACTGTCAGTCTGCCTGCAGAACTGATAAACCCACCACCAGGACGCAATTCATCTTCGTTCAATGCCAGTAACAGGTACGTGCGCGGCTGATCGAATCCGCCGAGATGCGGCGCGAGCGTAGCCAGTTGCAAGCCCGCGCGGACGAGCGGTGCGGCGCGTTGCAACGTTTGCACGCGCGAAGCAAGGAGTGGCGAGAGCGCGTCGCTCGGCACCGACGCGAGCGTTTGCTCCGCGCGCGCGGCGCGCGCGGCGGCTTGTTGGACGAGCGGTTGATTCTCCGCAAGGACGCGCAGCACCGCGCCGAGCGTTGCCTCGCGTTCGCCGGAACGCGCGAACGCTTCGCAGAGGAGCGAACCGGCTTCCGCCAGATCATCGCCCGCCGAAAGCAAACGCGGCGCGGCGTCCAAATCATTGCCGAAAATCGGCAGCCAGCGGAACAGTGGCGCGAGCGCGACGAAACCGCCGGCATCGCGGCGCAGCGCGACGAGATCGTCTTGCAGCGCCCACAACGCTTCGCACGTCGGCGCGAGATCGGCTTGCTTTGCCGTTGCGCGCAGTTGATCGAAATGCGTGCGCAGCGCGTTCGCCGTCAGCCCCACGCGCGCAAGCCACAGCGCGCTGATGAGCAGACCTAGCACGATAAGGAGCCAACCGATGCGACGCCGCGTGATCATTGTGTTCCTCGCTGACGTCGCGCGCTACGCGCTTCCCACAGCGCGAGCGCGGTGACCACGCCCCAACCGATGCGTTCGAACCACGCGCCAACAGACAAGCCCATCCCCAACGCAAAGAGCGCAAGCCCAAGCATCGTCGCAACGCGAAAATGCGGTTGCGCCAACATCTCGCGCGTGGATTTTTCGCGCGCGGCGCGCGCAAAGCCGAACAGCGCGAGCAAAAACGCCAGCCCGCTGATCCACAATGTAGCGGAGAGAACGCTGAACCAGTCAATCACAAGTCACGTCAACCAATGAGCAAATGACGAAGGACGAAGGACAAATGAACAATCCAACGATCCAACAATCCAACGATTCAACGATGCAACGACCCAACGATTCAACGATTCAACAACCCAACGACTCGGGAAACGACGACGGAGATTGCGCCTCCAGAACGCCGAACCACTCGTACCATTTTTGTAATCGTCCCGATTGCGCCTGGTCGTACAAGCCGGCAACCAAGCCGAGCAACAACCAAAACATAAAGCCGGGTTTTGCGCCGAACGTCACCGCGTCCGTCATCCCGTAAACAAGGTGCGCGAGGAGCGCCGCGCCGAGTCCCAGCACAACTGCGCGGATGAAAAAAGTGTCCGGCATCAAGGCGCGCGCGCGCGTCCACACCGCGCCCAGCATCATCGCCGCGCCAAAGTAGAGCGCGACAAACGCGATCAAACCGGGCGCGCCCAAATCGAGTCCGGCTTGGAGAAATTCGTTGTGCGCGTGAGCAATGTCCACATCGGGTCCGATGAGGAAGAGCGGATACAAAACGTGGACGACGCGACGAAAGGTGTTCATTCCCATCCCAGTGAACGCGAAATCTTCGATGCCGTAGATTGCGCGCGACCAGATTTCAAGACGACCTTCCAACGTGTCAATCGCCGATTCGACAGAGAGTGCGCCGCTATCCTCGATAGTAGGCGTCAGGGTGTTGAAACGCAGGAACACGATTGCCGCGACGAGAATCGCCACGCTGCCGATCGTCAGGACGATGCGCCAACGCCACGGCATGACAAAAAATAGAATTGCTGCGAATGCGCTGAACAAACCCAGATAGCCGCCGCGCGATTGCGTCAGCACGAGAATCGCGAACGTGAACAGAGTCGCGCCGACAAGCGCGACAAGCGCGAGCATCGTCTTGCGCGCGCCGAGTATTTCGCTGACGACGTGACGGCGTCGCCAGAGCGCGACGACGAGCATCGTCAGCAAAGGAATACCCCACACGAGCGCGCCGGCAAGTTCGTTGGGAGAGACGCCACCAGGGGCGCCTGGCAAACCGATGAGGCGCGGCGTCAGTTGCGCGACGAGCGAACCGATGAGCGGAATTTTCGCGCCCCATTTCACCGTCAGCAGCGCGAATCCTGCCATTCCCACCGTTAGCGCGCTGAGGAGGAGCGCTGCACCCCACCATCCCTTGAAATGATGCGCCTCTCGCACTGTGGCGAAGAAAACACCAAACGCCAAAACCATTCCGGTGATCTTGGGAAAACTTTGCGCGAAATCGTACGTGGCATACAGACTCACCAGCACCATCACGGCGAGGAGCAGCAGCGCGGGGTTGAGCGGCGTACGGCGCAACGGGTCGCGGCGCGCGAGAATGCCGATCATCCACACACCGGGAATGATGAGCATCGCAAACGAACGCGCGACGGTGGGAAAAATCAGGAACGGCGCGGCTAGCGCGATCCAGACCCAGTGCCACTGATCAAGCCATCGAAGAATTCGCACGCGACCTCACAAAAGAGAAGAGGGAGAAAGGGAGAAGATACTCTCCCACACTCTCCCTCTCTCACTCGCACAGCACAGACGCCATATCAGGGAACAAGAATCTGTTCGCCCTCGGAAAGTCCAGACACGATTTCGGTATGCGTAGAACCATTGGCGCCGACTTGCACAGGAACGCGCTCCCAGTTTCCCTCCCGCAGCACTGTCACGTATGAGGTTGAACCATCCTGTTGAATTGCTTTGGTCGGAACAAGCAAAACGTTCTCTTTGGACGCGCGCATGAAGGCCACATCCGCGCCCATCCGCAATGTTGCAGGCACCTGGGACAAGTTGTCGAAGGTGACCAGTGTACGGTAAACATTTTTACCCTGATAGATGGATGCTTGCGAGGCAATCTCTTTCACTCTGGCAGTGAAATTCTTGTCGGGGAATCCATCCAGAACGACGCGCACCACCTGGCCTACGGAGACTGATGCGATCTGCGTCTCAGGCACATTCACCTCGACAATGAGTTGCCTGGGGTCAGCCAGCGTGCCAATCGGTTCGTACGATTCGATCCATTCCCCCACCCGCCGGTCAATCGAAACAACAAGACCGTCAAAGGGTGCAACCAGTTTGGTACCCGCGTAACGCTCTTGCAGATAGGTGACACGTTGCTGCAAGTACTGCACCTGCTTTTGATACAGTTCGATGTCGAGCGCGGTGATTTGCCGATCGGTGTTGAGTGTGTTGAGTTCCGTCGTGTAGCGACGCACATCGGCATCAGCATCCAGATAGGCGTTGTACTCAGCGAGCGCGCGCGCGTGATCGGCAGCGGTGGGCGCCTTGAGGCGATAAATCTGCCAGCGTTGATCGCGCAGTTCGATATAGTGAGGGAGCAAGTTCTTGAGTGTTTCGATGCGCGTTTCATAGGCAGCGAGACGCGCCTGGGCTTGCTGCAAGACAATTGTCGCTTTATCCACTTCGTACCTGGCCGCAGCAACTTCTTGAGCGTACTGGACATCATCCAATTGAGCAATGAGGGTGCCCTGTTTGACCTGATCGCCTGCAGCCACTGCGATATCGGCAATCGAGCCGCGCACTTTGAAGACGAGAATCGCTTCGCGCGCGGAGCGAACACTGCCGCGCAGCGTCAACGATTGGTCGAGTGTGCCGCGCGTGACCTTGACGATGCTCCCTTTCGCCGCAGGCGGTAGCGGCGTACTCGTCGGGCGCGGCGCAAAGGTGGGAAGCGCGCGCGTGGGAGATGGTGAATCACACGCAGTCAAGCCAAGCGCCAGTCCGATGATTAATCCGACACTGAGAAGAGACCACTTAATCATTCTGGGACCCTACCGGGAGTGAAACCTGACCATTTCCTCTATGCCACCATTCGACAACAAACACAGCGCCGATGGAAAGCATCAACCCCACGGCTCCCGCCAGAGCCGTGTTCTGTAGTTTGCGCGGACCAACGGGTTGTTGGGGTACCTCCGCACGACTACCTAACCGTGCCGTGCTCGCTGTCCCATACACAGCAATACGCGTCTCATCCACTTTACGCGCCAGCGCAATGTACGTCTCTGTCGCTAGGTCCCGCCGACGTACCAGTCGATCCGATTCGGTACCGACCTCCTGAAGTCGTCGCTGGAGGGCAAGAATCTCGGGTTGTAATTCTTCCAGTCGCTTTCCCAGTTCGACAGATTTAGCTTCTAGCACCCGTGCAATATCTTTCAATAACGCAACCGTCTCTCCGATACTCTTGCTCGATAAAGATTCGGCTGTCGTCACCTGAAGTTGAATCGGTACACTCGCCTGCGCGTTGAAGGCTTTGAGCTGGAGGAACAGAGTCGTGAGGTCATCCGCTAGAGAGGTAGGACGCTTATCGGGTTGGCGTGCCAGTTGTTCTTGCAACGCCCGAATATCTCGAAGGAGATCCGTAATAGTGGACTGTTCTGCCAGATACTTGGTTTGCTTGCTTTTGAGCGAATCGAGTTGTGCTGACAAAACACTGGCTAGATTACGAGCCTGGAAATCTATCAATGCTTGCTCGGCGTTCTTTAATTCGATCTGAGCTTGTGCCAGTTGCGACTCCAGTTGTTGTAATTCCTTTTCGTTGGCACCATAGACTTGATTGGCATGTCTCACAAAGAGTTCTGCCCAGAGATTGACGATGCGCGCTGCCTCGTTGGAATCGTGGAAACGAACAGTGAGTCGTACCACGCTGGGATCAGTTCCTGCTTTGGCTTCGAGCGTCTTCCGTAGATCCTCCAGTGTTTCTATGCCAGCAGGACGATGATTCAACTGGCTAAACAACGCTACCAGCACTTCATCGCCTTGTGCTAAAAGCGGATAGGCTTTGTAAGGCATTTGTTGCTGCGTGACCGTCTCAAAACGCGGGTCAAACTGCATAACGTATTGCGGTTGTTTGATGACCACCAGTGCCGTGGCCTCGTAGGTAGGAGAAAGTAAAAAACTAACCCCTAAAGCAATCACCGCTGTAATGAGGGTAAATCCTACTATCCACTGCCAGTACTTGAATACTGTCAGGAGATAGCCACGCAAGTCTTCTTCCATAGATGATTCCCTCCGAGACGAATTTTATTGACAGAGCCGGATTCACAAAGCAAGGGGATTTGGTTTTCGTGGCGCTAATACCTCGGGCGAATGAGTGTCAGTAGGCTCACTGCCGTCTCCTGATACGCTCGGACGCGGCACCGGAACGAACGATGGCTCTTCCGCTTTGCGCTTGTGTTTTGCGCCATCCTTCGAGTAGTAGTAATAATAGTAGCCATACCCGCGTCCAGACGCCATCCGATTCAGTACAACACCCACAATCTTTGCATCCACTTGCGCCAGTGCCTCGCGCGCACGCCGCAGCGCATCCGCACGCGTCTTGCCCGCCCAGACAACCCACAAGAGATGCTTGGTCTTCGCGGCAAGCAACACCGCATCCGTCACCGGCAGAATCGGTGGCGAATCGAAAAGAAGCACATCGTATTGCTTTCCCAGTGCATCAATCAACTGATCCATCCACGCCGACGCCAGCAGTTCCGCCGGGTTCGGCGGAATCTTGCCGCACGTGAGCAGATGCAAACCGGGCTGCCCCGTCTCCCGTATCACCTGCGAGACAGTTTGACTCTGCAAGAACACATCCGTCAAGCCAGGTTCGGGCGGCACACGGAACAATTGATGCAAACTCGGACGCCGCAAATCGGTGTCCACCAAAATCACGCGCTTGCCCATCTGCGCCATCGCCACCGCCAGATTCGCAACCGTCGTCGTTTTGCCTTCGCCTGGCTCTGCACTGCTGACAACAAGCGCGTTGGCGGAATCCACCGCGAGCGAGAATTGCAGATTCGTTCGCAAGTTGCGATACGCCTCCGCGTACGGCGCACGCGGCGCGTCCAGCACGACGAGCGGATTCTTGGTGCCCTTGGGAAAGCGCGCAATATTGCCGATGGTGCTTAACTCCAGCACGCGGCTCACATCGTCAGACGATTTGAGCGAATCGTCGAGGTATTCGATGAGGAAGGCAATCCCAGCCGCTAGCATCATCCCTACCGCCAACCCCAGCGCAACGTTGACGGTGGTACGTGGAGATACTGGTGAATCCGGCATTTCCGCAGGTGAGAACACAGAAATCGCATCGGCAGATCGCATTGCAGTCAATCGTGCATTGTTTGCGTTCTGGAGCAGCGCCGAGTACTGCGCCTGTAATGTCGTCAACTCCATTTGCAAGCGTGTACGTTCAGTACGAACAAACTCCGGTGCATTTGCGCTTCTAGGATCATTAGGATCACCCAGTGGCGCCAAAGACTTTTGCACCTCGTCAATTTTCTTGCGGACATCCGCCACCTGGCGATCCAACTCGTCTTGAAGAGTCCGATAGCGTTGCGTTTGTGATGCGCTGACTTGGTCGTTAACTACTTTAGCTATCTGGTTCGCGATGGCTTGGGCGCGTGCAGGATTCGGATCGAGAACTGAGACACGCAGCAAGGGGGTGTCACGCACTGTTTGGACAGTGATATTCTTCGGCAAATTCTCATCCCACGGAATTCCCAAATCGTTGCAGACCTGCCGTAGCACAACCGGCGACTTGATGGCTTCAACATACGTGGTCACAGCGCGTTGATTGCTAAGCATCGAATAATAATCTTGGGCAGCGGATCCTTGCGAGGTAAGCAAGACAACTGTAGATTGATATATCGGTGTGCTCAAACGGCTGTATACAAACGCAGTACTTGCTCCCAGCGCACCTCCCAAAATGATGAGCCATAGCCATTTTTGGACGAGCGAAAGATAGTGCCGTAGTTCCATCTTTCCTCCACTGGCCGTGCGTCTACAAATGGTATCGCACTTGGAATGCGTCTTGTCACACGATCCTCGCACTCCAAGTTTGCGATTCAATGAAGGGAATAGAGTTCCCACACAACAAAGAATGTTCTGCTTACCCGATCATCTATACAAGGATTTGATTTCACTTCCTTGGTGCTAGCACTTCTGGCAGCGATTCGGGAATGTTCGCGGGTTCACCGCCATTCCCCGAAACGCTCGGACGCGGCACCGGAACGAACGACGGCTCTTGGCGTTTGTGTTTTGTGCCATCCTTCGAGTAGTAATAGTAGTAGTAACCATACCCGCGTCCAGACACCATCCGATTCAGAACGACACCTACGATTTTCGCATCCACTTGCGCCAGCGCCTCGCGCGCACGCCGCAGCGCATCCGCACGCGTCTTGCCCGCCCAGACAACCCACAAGAGATGCCTGGTTTTGGCGGCAAGCAACACCGCATCGGTCACCGGCAGAATCGGCGGTGCATCGAAGAGAAGCATATCGTACTGCTTGCTCAGCGCATCAATCAACTGGTCCATCCACGCCGACGCAAGCAGTTCAGCGGGGTTGGGTGGAATTTTACCACACGGCAGTAGATGCAAGCCTTGTTGACTTGTCTTGTGAATGACAGGAGAGGATATTCGTGTTCGAAGGAACAAATCGGTCAAGCCGGGTTCAGGCGGCACGTGGAACAATTGATGCAAACTGGGGCGACGCAAGTCGGCGTCCACCAGAATCACGCGCTTACCCATCTGCGCCATCGCAATCGCTAAGTTAGCAACCGTCGTCGTTTTGCCCTCGCCTGGCTCTGCACTGCTGACAACGAGCGCCTTGGCGGAATCCACCGCGAGCGAGAATTGCAGATTCGTGCGCAAGTTACGATACGCTTCCGCGTACGGCGCGCGCGGCGTGTCCAGCACAACGAGCGGGTTCTTGGTACCCCTGGGGAAGCGGGCAACGTTGCCGATGGTGCTCAGCTCCAGCACGCGGCTCACATCCTCGGACGATTTGAGCGAATCGTCGAGGTATTCGATGAGAAAGGCGATGCCGGCTGCCAGCATCACGCCGACCACGAGACCCAGCAACGTGTTTTGCACAATGCGCGGACTCACAGGGTAAAGCGGCAATTCCGCAGGGGTTGCCACCGAAATCACGTCGTTGTAGCGCGATGCGGTGAGGCGCGTGTTGTTGGCATTCTGAAGCAACACCGAGTATTGCGCCTGGAGTGTCGTCAATTCCATTTGCAAGCGCGCGCGTTCGGTGCGGACAAACTCTGGCGCGCTCGCGCTCTTGGGGTCGTTTGAATCACCTAGAGGGGCAAGCGCTTTTTGCACTTCGTCAATTTTCTTGCGTACTTCGGCAATCTGCTGATCCAAATCCTCTTGAATGGCGCGATAGCGCTGCATCTGCATCGCGTTGATCTGATCGTTGAGGACTTTGGCAATTTGTATGGCAATGGCTTGAGCGCGCGCCGGCTCAACATCCTGGACCGAGACACGTATGAGTGAGGTGTCGCGCACAACTTGCGCCGAAACGGTGACGGGTAACGGCTCATCTTCAGGGATGCCCAATTCTTTGTACACCTGACGCAAGAAGGCAGGAGATTTGATTTGCTCGATGTATGTCGTTGCTGCACGCTGACTGGCATATTGTGAATAAAAGTCTTGTACTACACCGCCGCCCTGCGAGACAAACAGGGTGATCGTGGATTGATAGATGGGCGTGCTGAGCCGACTGTACACAAACGCCGAGCCAGCACCCAAAATGCCACCCAACACAATCAGCCACAACCATTTTCGAGCCAGCGCGAAATAGTGCCGTAGTTCCATTATTTTACCTCGATTGGCGAGACGAAGGATGAAGGATTTGCGATTTTCGATTGCCGATTGCCGATTACACATATCAATCGCAAATCGGCAATCGAAAATGGGCTAGCAATCTTTCGTCGGTATCGGACAATACGCATTGTACTACAAAAGCAATGGATTGCCAAATCCTCATTCGCCGCGCCACGCGCGCAGGGCAGGGTCACCCAGCAGGACGAACGTCTCGATCACCTCGCGCGTGTCGGGCGCGGTGCCGTTGATGCGGCGTTTGGCGCGCGTCAGCGCTTCACCCAGCGAGGGCGCGGGGCGGCTGAACATTTCGGCAAAGAGCGCGCGCATCAATTCTTCCTGCGCGTTAGGCATCGAAAGCCCCGTTGGCACGATACCCGCGACAATGCCACCTTCGTCCTTGAACAACAATTCTTCTGCCAGCGAATTTTTCTGCGGATGGTAGAAAAATCCGTCGAGGCACGTGGGCGTGAACAGAATCGGCGTGCGCGCGCCATTCATCAGCGCACCCAGGTGTTCCGCGCTGAACAGCGGTCCCTCTGCCCACGTATCAATCGAGCCATGCCCGATGTAGGTGACCCACTGCGCGCCTTCGTTCCAGCGCGCCAGCATCTCTGCGCGCGCGGCGTTGACATCGCCGCGCTGTTCGGCAAGATAGATTTTGCGCGCGGTGATTCCGCGCGGCAGTTGCGCGATCAACGTATCGGACATCGAAGCGAACGACGGCTCTTTGTCATCGGCGATGAACAACGCGCGCGTGTGCCACTCGGCGCGCGCGTTCAGCGATGTTTCGTACGCGATGGTCTTGCTGACAACGCGCGCCACCTGCTCCGGCGTTTGCGCGGGGATGCGCCCGATGGCTAGCGCGGGATGCCCGGTCTGATCGTCGAGCGCAACGAACCAGTTGTCACTGGCGGTTTGTCCCAGGTGCGGCGTCTTGAGCAAAAAGGTGGGCAAGAGATTTTTGTTCGCGCCTTTTTGATAGTCGCGATAATCGTAACTGGCTTTGCCAACGAGAAGCACATAGCGCAGCGATTGCCAATTCTGCCGCGCCCACTCGATAAACGCGCGCACGGCATACGGCGATTCTTCGCCGTAACCGAATGTGTCGTACACCTGATTGATGGTGACGACGCGCACGCGCAAGCCCTGCTGCGCGCGCCACTGCACCAGCGGTTGCAGCGCGCTTACGAGCGTCGGATGCGCGATGACGAGATACTCGGCAGCGTGTTCTGGCGCGCGCAAATCGCTTGCCGACATTGGCACGATGCGCGCGACCGCTTGCGCGGCGTTCGGTCCGAGCGCAAGCCAGCGCCGCGGCGTGGTGGCATCGGTGGCAAAGGTGAGGGCGCGCGCGCTGACCGACGTGTTGGTCACGCGCGTGGGCGCATCGGGGTCGGTGATGTCGAAGAGTTCGATAGCATCGCCGCTGAAACCTTCCAGGCGATACGTGCCAGCGCCCGCCGTAAATTCCAGCCGATCATCCTGCGCGACGAGTCTGCGTGTGTAGATCACATCCAGCGCGCGCAGCAAAGTGATTTCGGCTTGCGCGCCGGTATCGCCGGGCGCGACGAGTTGCAGCGCGTTTTCGCCGGCGCGGACGACGTTCGCCGGAATCGTCGCGGTGATGACGCGCGCGCCTTGCCCATCCCAGCGTTCGTCCGCAATGCGCGCGCCGTTGAACACCAGCCGCAGGTGATGATCGGGGTTGACAGCATCCTGCGTGCTTGCCCACAGATGCGCGCGCAGTTGCGCCGGCGCGGCGAGCGCGGCGGGCAGTGTCATCGTAATCGTCGTCGTCATCGGCGCGGCGATGGTTTGCCAGAACCACGCATCGTCTTCGAACTGGGGCATGTAAATCGTTGGGCGCGCGAGGTGGAGCGTGGCGGACGCGCTGGTTTGCGGCGCGGCGCGCGCATCGGCGGCGCGCGTCTCGCGCATCGGCACGGCGGGTTGTTGACCCCACGTGACCCAGTAGACGGAGAAATTCGAGTAGGGGGAATCGCTCGCCTGTCCGTAGAATTCGAATGTGAGCGTATCGCCGGTGCCGCGCACGTGCACGGGAATCGTGCGAGTGCCGCGAAAGAGCATAGGGGCGCAATATGTTGCGCCCGTACACGCGAGATTCGCGCCGGCGTTTTTCAAATCAGCCGCCGTGACGCGATACCAGCCATCGGCGTTGACCAACAATTTGAAACGCGTGTCGGATGGTGGATCAACGAAGGTGGGAACAGGAACGCCGGGAGACGGAGAGGCGCAACTGACAAGGGTGAGGAGAACAAGAAAAAGAATCCAGAAACTACCCGACTTGTCAGTGTGTTGCTTAGTGCGATGGAGAGCATCGTTCAGGGGCGTGGTATCGGAGACGACAATCATTTTACAATTGGACTTGCAATTTCTTCACCGAGGCAAATTCATCGGCTAATTCATCGGAGGTATAGTTGATGTAAGCGATGCCCCGCGAACGAAGTAGCGCTAGGAACTCGATACGTGTGATATTCAACAGGCGTGCCGCCTTACCCGATGAAATGCGACCCTCTGTGAACAATGACAGAACGAGCCACTCGAGCAATCGGCGTTGTATGTCATCCTGACCAAGTCCAAATTGAAGGAGAGAACTTGGGACGCGAACCTGAAAAGTTGCTTCAGTCATCTGGATCTTCCTGCGAAAAATACGACGAAAGGCAAATAAAAAAATACTCGTCGCGCGTAGCACAGGATTCAATCCTGTGCTACTTGCGAAACGCGAGATAAATCGCGAATATTCCCAGCACGAGCCCACCCGCGCCCATCAATCCCGTCAAGACGATCGCCGCGCCGATGAGCAACTGCCGGACGCGCACATCGCTCTCGTCCGGCGCGCTGGGGAGATCTTCCTCTGGCTCCGCCTCGGCGTCATCCGATTCGGGGTCCTTGACCGCGATGGCAGCGCGCGTCGGTTCGGGCGAAGCGGTGGCAGGCGCAACAACGGCGGGCGCGACTGCGCGCGTCGCGGTGGGCTGCGCAACGTACGCTACGCGCGCAGTGGGCGTGGGCGGAATCGGTGTGGGCGGCGTCACGCCCGGCGGTACGGTGCGCGTGCGCGTCGGCGTGAACTGGGGCGGCGGAGTGGCGGTGGGTGGCGCGAGCGTTGCGGTGGGTGGCGCAGGTGTGAATGTCGGCGCGCCGGGAATTTGGGTCGCGGTCATCGTGGGTGTGCGCGTGCGCGTGGCGGTGGGTGGCGCGGATGTAGCCGTAGGCGTCGCTGGTGCTTGCGCGATAGCGGTCACAGGATGCCGTTGCGTTTGATTCGAGACGTTAACGCTTTCCAATTGGTAGTAGTACGTCTTGCCGCCTGTCACCGCGCTGTCAACTACCGAGTAGTTGCAGCCTGTGATCTGCAACATACATTCCGGGCGTGACTCGTAATGGATTTTAGAAAAGGGACCGCTGGCTGATTCGCTGCGATAGATGTTATAGCCGACAAAATCTTTCTCGGTCCCCGTTTTCCATTCCACCACTACTTTGCCGCTTTGCCACCTCGCAGCAAAATTGGAGATCGTCACGTTCGCCTGAGCGTGCGGTGACATTGCCAGAAACCCAAGGCCTATGATACCCAACGCAATCCAGCCGATAAAAAATCTGCGCATAGTGCATCACCCTGTCATCCAGCGCACTAGCCACGCCATATCATACATCAGCGTACGACTTGTTTTCAAAAGCACGCGACGTAACCGATTCGGCGGTAAGGCGAAGGCGCGTGCATGGACTCGTGAAACGAACGCGAGAAGCGCGCCCAACCATCGCGCGCGCGTCGAACGCAAATCAGTTGGAGCGCGCGCATCTTGTCGCCACACCGCTGTAACAATACCACACAATTGCGATTCTGTCCAGAGCGGATCGAGCGCGGCGCCATTGTCTCCTTTGGTCACGAAGCGAATGCCATCTTCCGCGACGCGTCGCGCGATGAGCCGATGCGCCAGCCGTGCGGCATCCGCGTTGGGTCTGACGATGACGATGTCGCCCGCGCGCAATTCAGTCGCGCGCGCGCGCCGCACACTCACCTGATCGCCCGGCGCGAGCGTGGGCTGCATACTCGCGGTGGTGATGGTGAAACGCACCACGTCGCCAGCGCGCAGACGCGCGTCAATCAGTTCGTCGGTAACGTTCGCGACCCAGGTGTTCATGATGACAATCTCATCATTTCAAGATGAGCGGCAGGTAGAGAGGATACTGGATTTGCAACAACGACGCGGGATCACCAAGCAGAACGTAGGTGTCAATCAAATCGAGGTGCTGATTGGTGGACTTGAGTCGCGCTTTGCCTGCATCCGTTGCTTGACCGATGCGCCGCACGCCTTGTTGCATCACCGCGTAAAGAAAACCCTTGTTCAAGGCGTCGTGTCCCTGCGCGATCCCCAGGCCAGTGGCAGCCCAACTTGCCAGCGCACCGTTGCCCGCACGCCGCACGTTCACTTCTGCCAGACTGGGAAAATTTGGCCAATGAAAATAGCCCGTGTAGCAAGTCATCTCCAATATCACAGGCAGTTTATTCCCATTGGTGAGAGTGGCCACATCTGCATTAGTAAAGAACGACTCTTTTGCCCAAAATTGTATTGCGCTATGTCCAATATAGTTGACAATGAGTCGCCCACTGTTCATCGCCGCGATGACCGCGTTATGCATTGCCTCGGGATCGGTATGGGTCTGCCCATAGTAGAGTTTATCGGCGCGCAGCGAAGCGGGAAAATACTGCGGATCATCTGCCAGTTCACTGGAGAGTGCCCAGAAATCTCCGGCCTCATCTGGGTTGTCCGCGACAAAGGATACCGTCCAACGCCAGTTACCACCTGGGGGACTCTGTTCGTAACTCAACAATTTGGCAACCACAGCACTTGCTTCTGCAACACTGTTTACTGGCAAGCGTCCGATTGCCATCTGGGGCAGTGTATCACCAGAAGCACTGTTGAAGGCAACAAAGTAATTATCGCTAGCGGTCTCGCCGTTCCAGGGATCCACCATCCGCAAAAACGGAGGAATAAAGGTCGAGTTGAGTGTCGTGGTGATACCGCGACAGTGTCCCGGCGTCACACAATTTTCCTTCACATCGAATGTACCATCGCCGACCAGCAACACAAAGGAGGGCGCGGGAGATTGCCAAGAGGTGTAGGCATACGTCAGAAAATCACGAATCGCTTGCGGGTGCAACACACCATCGTTGAACTCGTCGTACACATCCTGAACATCCACCATTTTGACGCGCAGACCTTGCGCCTGACGAAAAGCTGCCAGAGGTTGTACGTCTGTGATAAAATCACGGTGAGTGATGATGATGTAATCTGCACCGTTCGACGTGTTTTTCAAATCGGACAGGGTGTCCAGCGTGATGCTCGCGGGCGTCTTGAACTGCGTAGTCGCCAGAACGATGTACTCGCGCGCGCTGAGTTGATCATCGGCAAACTGGAACGTGTAGGGACCGCTACCCGAAATCGTTGGTGACGTGATGCGTACGACGTTCGACGGATCAGTGATGTCGAACCCAAGCAAATCGTCCGTCGAGAAATTGCTGATGGTGTATTGCCACGCGCCGGCGCTGGGCTGGCGAAAACGCAACGTGTTAGACACAGCCTCAAACATGCGACGATAGGACAGAACGAAATGGTTGACCAGAATATTGGCATAGGTCTCATACAGTTGCAGTGTATTGGTGCCTTCGTTCAGATAGGTTGGCGGAAATAAAAGTGTCGTCGAATAAACGATTTGTCCCGCCCATACTACATCCCCAACCAGTTGGTTGTTTAATGTGACGAGTGTACGGTGATTGAGCTGACCGCCCGACTGAAAACCCATCAAGTTTAAGGTCAGCGCTGCGGAGTAGGAACCGGTAGCCACTTTGTCTGCTTGAAAAGTGTATGTGCACGGGTTACAAAAGTAGGGCGGTGCTGTTGTGTATAACACCTGCCAGTACCAGTGATCGGCATCTTCTTGCATCGGTAGGTAGGGATAGTAAAGGCGATCCTGTTCCAGATGCAGCGTGTGCGTGTACTCCGTTGCTGCCGTGCCGCTACCACTGCCATCGCGCGTTGTCATTCGCTTGCCCGCCGCGCCGCCGTAGGTCAGCCAGTACGCGTTCGTATCGGTGTACTTGGTATCGAGTCCCTGTCCCCAGAACGCGATGTAACGATTGCCGTCGCACGGATCGCCGTTCGACCACGCTTGATAGATGGCGAGTTCGGTGTTCTGTTTGTACACCTTGATTGTGCTGGGATCAGAAACGCTCGCGCCGCGCGCTTGCAAATCGGCGCAGGTGATTTTGTACATCCCATCGCTGTTGACACCGATGCGAAACCACGTTCCACTGCGGGTAAATTGTGGCGCGCGCGCGCCGGGCGCGGCAGTTCGGGCGCGCCACGCGCGCGCGGAATCATAGTTGAGAAGCATCGTCTTGAGCGTCGCTTCGAACGCGCCTTCATTGACCGCGCTGCCGAGCGTCTCGCGCGTTTGCCCGCGCGGGTACGTGAACGTGATTTCGACGCGCACGCGGCGATGGAACACCAACTCGCGCGTCGCGCCGTTGTACTGGAGTGGATAGAATTGAATCGTGAGATAGCGTTGACTGCGCCACTTGCTATCGGTGCCGATGCGCGCCACCTCCGCGGGGTACAGCCGATTTGCCGCGTACGTCGCCGCATCGGGAACGATCATCTTGCGCACCTCGCGCGGCAATGTGCGCGTGGGGTCGAATTCGACGCGCTGGGTAGGCGCGGGGAGAGGCGGCGCGTTCAGTTTGACGCGCGTCGCGTCGTCGGCAACAATTTTGAGCGCGGCGACCGCGCCGGGCGCAATGCCAATCATCGTGCCTTGCACCGGCAGTTGCGGTTTGCCCGGCTCGCCGGTGACGCCCAAGCCGGGAATCGTCAGCGCGACATAGTTCGCGCCGCCGATGGTGCGCGGCTGCGCGGTGTACGCCGGCGCGGCAAACTCGATGACCACGCGATTCGCGTCCGATTGGAGCAGACGCAGCGATGCGGCAGTTGGCGTGGGAGATTGTGCACGCGCGGGCGCGGCAGTTTCCCAGCCCAGCCAGAGCATCGTCAAGCCGAACGCGGCGAGAGCGATCATCACGCCGCGTTGAAACAAGTTATTCGAGCGCATTGTTTATTTCTCCAGATGAAAGACGAAGGACGAAAGACGAAGGACGAAAGAGTTGGCGTGGTCCTGTCTTCGTCACTCTCGGCTACTGGTATATCGGCAAAAATAATCGTTAGGGCATCTGTTTCGCGGTCGTAGATGATTTTCATTGTCCCTGCAGAACCTGGCGAACGCTCGCGCCCAAAGGGTCTATCTCGATAATCAGGTCGCCACCGCGCCGCCCCACATAATCCTTCGCCCCGTAGTTTATCCGCCAGAGTACTTGATCGTCAGAAACACGTTGAGTAATCGTGATGAAACTTTGGGTTACCTCGATACCCAATGTGCGCGCGTACTTGTTCGCTACCGCCAAAACGCGCGCGAGCGATACCGCCATCTGATCTTCTAGTACCTCAGCCGTCAAGATAGTTGTCAATTTTCCTTCTTATCCCAGTACATCCTGATGGTAGCCCATTTCATTGACTTGACCTTCTGGAGCGACAAGTAGGTGTGCAAAAATCTTTTCCACCATCGGAAGGTTACGATGCTCGTCATTTTGCCGTCGTTGTACGGACGAAAAAAATCTTTCACCTCTACGGAACAACCCCTCTCATCCCCCTGCCCCCTGCTCTCCCCGCAAAGCGGGGAGAGCAGGGGAAGATGGGAGGAGGGGTGTGGTCGGGCGGCTTCGCCGCCCGACCACACCCCATTCCCTCGCTTTCCCCTCCCCACGCCGCATAGCGGCGTGGGGAGGGGCTAGGGGTGGGGGCTATTTCGCGATGGAGGGTATGGCTGATTATCCCGTGCTACGCCAAAGCGGAAAAAACTTTTGCATAGTGACTTATACACGCTCTGCTGAAATGACAAACTCACCGACATAGAACGCACCCTTCAGATCAGGGTCATCTCGCACAGCCCGCCGATCTGTTTCGCTGGGCTCCTGGAGAAAAGCGCCGCGTATGTTCGGATGCGTGTGAAAAGAAGCCACAAAGTTGGCTCGGCGTCATTGACGACTAGTATCGAACGCTCGTGCTCTAGCGCGCTGCGCGACAAACAGCAGCGCGCTCAACACCAGCGCGCCAACGCCGATTCCCATCCACCATTCGGCTTGCCCCCAGCCGCCCGACGCGGTGATAACGATGGGACCGTGCCGCGCCGTCGCGCCGCCGTACTCCACATCTTCCAGTTGGTAATAGTACGTCTTGCCTGACACGACCGTCGTGTCTTCGTACTGATACTTGCCGCCGGTGAGCGCGTCGGACGCGGGGATGAGTTGCGCGTTGAGTTTGGTGTAGGGACCTTCCGCGCGCTCGCTGCGATACACATTGAAACCGGCGGTGTTGATTTCCGTCGCGGTCGTCCACTGGACGACGATGCGCGCGGGAGCAGGCGCGCAGGCGGCGAGTGCCCAAAGTGTCAAAACTGTCAAAGGTGCCAAAAGTGCCAGAGGTGCCAAATGTGCCAAAGATGCCAAACGTGCCAAAGATGACAGAGGACGAAAGACGAAGGACGAAAGACGAAGGACGAAGGATGAAGAGGAGAGGGAGATGCGAGAAATCGAAGGAATTGTATGATTCATTTGCTTATCCGCCTTCCCAATTTGGTTCATTGGCTCATTGGCACATTGGTTCATTGCCCCATTGGCTCATTGGCGTATTGGCTCATTGTCTTCACGTTGGCAAAAGGCGAAACGTCCACGCGGGCAAGTCCTGCTCGTACGCCCGCGCAAACGCTTCGCCTTTGCTGAACGGACAGAATACACTAACCAAGCAAGAACCATCTTAGTTGGACACATTGACCTCAGCCAGGGAGTTACACCACTTTTTCCCTCAAAGGCCCAAGTGTCCTTAACTTTGGGCAGTACTACATGGACTTGGGGTGGACGCTTTACCGTAAGTAGGAGGTCCTGCGGGACACAAACCAGCTGTCGCTTCCAGTGGTGCGCGGTAAATCACCTCTGGCTTTTCATAGGGCTGCCTGGGTGCTTGGCTTTGTTCAGGTACCTGGTTTGTAACTTTGGAATCGTTCATTGTGAATCTCCTTTCTGGAATTGGATCCATTGAATTTGGTAGAAATCAGTAGCCGTCTGATGCCTAGCGCGTGCGTCGCTGAACAACGAACAAGCCAAGCGCGCCGGCACCTAACAATCCCGCCATAGCAAATGGTAGAACAGGGACCTCGGGCGCGGCTGCGCGGGCAGTCATAGATGAGAAGGTCACAGCAGTGGGGCAGTTGATTTGCACAGTGAGAGTACCGGTGTTTGGTACATTGTCATCAGGATCTGTAATCTGATTATCCCAGTACATTGCCCATGGCATATCGTAGGACGAACTACAATTGGAGTTTATGCCCAGGTCACTCAACTGTACTCTGGCTTCGTTCACCGAAGTTTGATTTGCCGCGGCTGCGTTCGTTGAGCTAAGTACGTTCCAATCATCATCATAAAGCACGACGTTCAGATTATTACCACTCTTGGGACCGTAAACTTGGAGGATGCGATCCACCCCTGCCATATTGTTGCAGTTTCCAATCGTGCTTCCAGTCCCTGTGTTATTATCAGTATTCATACAAATCTGAACGTAGCGTACATTAAGTCCTACACTACTCCAGATCGTATTAGTGTAACTGTCAAATCGCCAGTACATATACGTGTTATCAGTTGTGAAGTAGATATCCTTAAAGTCCCAGGTGTCGGAGATGCCTGACTCATCATCATCGGTTGTAATCTTGCTAGCCGCGAGCCAATCGCCACCACTACCATCTACAGTGATTACATAGGCGTAGGCCACACCCAGCGCAAGACAGAACAGCGCAAATGCCAAGAGCATACTTGAAAGAATGCGTACCTGTTTCATATGAACTCCTCCTTTTTCATCTCTGAACGAACATTTGGATAAACGCACTCACGCGCGTTCGCACCGCGTGCGGCTCGCGCATCGAGTTTGGATGGTCGAACGGTGACATTCGCAGTAGGCACCTCCCTTCCTGAAGAACAGGCGTGCTGGTGCGTAGCAACCGCACCAGCATGGAACGCCAAGGGCAGTTTTACACTTGAATTATACAACGAATTGCGGGATTGGTCAATAGGTTTGGTGATGTGTTTTTTTTTGAGGGGCTTGACAAATTTGAAAAATTGAGTATATTGTGCACGCTAGCACTCTGGCAAAATGAGTGCTAATGACACTCAAATTCCAGCAAGGAGGTTTCTGTTATGGCTGATCAACTCAAAATGCGCCCACTTGCGGATCGAGTGATTGTCGAGCCACTCGAAGGGGAAGAAAAGACGGCCAGCGGCATCTTGCTTCCCGAAACCGCAAAGGAAAAACCGCAAGAAGGTATCATTGTCGCGATTGGTCCAGGACGTTGGGACGAGGAAGGTAAGAAACGCGTCGAGATGGAAGTGAAACTCGGCGATAAGGTCGTGTTCGCCAAGTACTCGGGCACCGAAATCAAGGTGAACGACAAAAAGTATTTGATCTTGAGTGAGAAAGACATCCTCGCGGTTGTCGAAAAGTAATTTTGTTGCACGGACCATTCCATTCAGGAGGAAATAGATTATGCCAGCCAAACAACTAGCGTTTTCCGAAGAAGCACGCAGACACTTGAAAATCGGCGTGGATACGATGGCGAATGCAGTCAAGACCACGCTGGGTCCCAAAGGGCGTAACGTCGCACTCGATAAAAAGTTCGGCGCGCCGACCATCACGCACGATGGGGTGACCGTTGCCAAAGAAATCGAATTAAAAGATCCCTACGAAAATATGGGCGCGCAATTGTTGAAAGAAGCCGCCACCAAGACGAACGATGTCGCGGGCGACGGCACGACTACCGCCACCCTGCTCGCACAGATCATTGTCAATGAAGGTCTGAAGAACGTCGCCGCGGGCGCCAATCCCATGCTGTTGAAGCGCGGCATCGAAAAAGGAACGGCGGTCATTGTCGAAGAAATCAAACGGATGTCCACGCCGGTCAAGGGCAAAGCAGAAATCGCCAATGTGGCCGCCATCTCGGCAGCGGATCCCGAAATCGGCAACCTGCTCGCCGATGTGATGGACAAGGTCGGTAAAGATGGCGTCATCACCGTCGAGGAATCCAAGACCGGTCTCGCGTTCGAAACCGAATACGTGGACGGAATGCAAATTGATCGCGGCTACATCTCGCCATACTTTGTCACCAATCCCGAACGGATGGAAGCCGTCCTCGTCAATCCGTACATTTTGATTACCGATCGCAAAATTTCCGCGCATACCGATATTGTGCCCATCCTCGAAAAGTTGGTGCAGATGGGCAAGCGCGATCTTGTGATTGTGGCCGAGGACGTGGAAGGCGAAGCCCTGGCGACACTCGTGTTGAACAAACTGCGCGGCTTGCTGAATGTGCTCGCGGTCAAAGCCCCCGGCTTTGGTGATCGCCGCAAGGAAATGTTGCGCGATATGGCCATCCTCACCGGCGGTAACGTCATCACCGAAGAGATGGGGCGCAAGTTAGAGACGGCGCAAATCAGCGATCTGGGACAATGCGATAAAGTGATCGCCACAAAGGACGATACGACCTTTGTGGGTGGGCACGGTTCGGAAAAGGAAATCAAGGGGCGCATCAACGAAATCAAGGCGCAAATCGAAAAGACCACCTCCGACTATGATCGCGAGAAACTGCAAGAGCGTCTGGCGAAACTCGCCGGAGGCGTGGCAGTGATTCGTGTGGGCGCCGCCACCGAAACCGAGTTGAAAGAGAAAAAGCATCGGGTCGAAGACGCGTTGAGCGCCACGCGCGCCGCGGTCGAAGAGGGGATTGTGCCCGGCGGTGGCGTCGCGCTCTTGAACGCGATTCCCGCACTCGACAGAGTGCAAGCCGAAGGGGATATTGCTACGGGTGTGCATATTCTCAAACGCGCGCTGGAAGAGCCAATGCGTCAACTGGCGGAGAACGCCGGCTACGATGGCGCGGTGGTCGTCCAGGAAGTGCGCCGTCAGCAGAAGGAAAAGAACAATCCGAACATCGGCTTTGATGTGCTGGCGGAAGAGTATGTGGATCTGGTCGAGCGCGGTATCATTGACCCTGCCAAGGTGACGCGCAGCGGTCTGGAAAATGCCGCTTCGATTGCCGCGATGATTCTCACGACCGAAGCGTTAATCACCGAAATTCCCGAAAAAGAAAAACCGGCTGCACCACCGATGCCCGAATACTAGACCTGACAGAAACCGTACAACAACATCCCGCTCGTTACTATCGAGCGGGATGTTTTATTTCACTTGCCAGATCATCACGCCGTCCTGTGCGTACATCAGGACATAGCGCGTGGGGTCGGCAAAATCGCTCGCGTGCCATATCCCCTGGCGCTGTCCAAGATAAACGTGGGTGAAAGGTGACGCTGGGTCAGTCACGATGGCGCGCCGGGTAAAGTAGGGAATCCACGCGCCGCCATCAGTGGGGACAAAGGTGTGCGGATACCACTCGAACGTGTTGACGAGGAAACGCGCGTCGGGCGGGGTGTGGGTGACGATCCACTGCATCGCGCGCGCATCGGCGCGCGTGAACAAAATGGTAATGGGATTGAAAATGGTGAGCATCTCGCGAGCGCCGAGCAGCGCGATGACGATGCCCACGAGACTCACCAGCCAGCGTGCCTTACTGAACGCCCAGTGTGCCAGATTGCCCATCAATAGCGCGGCGGGGAAGAATCCCATCAAGAGGACAAAGGGTATTTCGACAAGTGGCACACCGATAGCAGTGAACAGCATCGCACCCACTGTCAGCGTCCCAAACCACGCGACGATGGCGCAGAGGGACGCGTTGCGCTGGAGGATGGCAAGCCCCAAGCCGCCCATTGCCAGGCACCACGCCATCACGCCATAGTGCGAGGTCAAAATCCTGAATGCGGTTGTCAACTCAATGCCCGACCAGAACGTTAGCGCGGCAAGGACATTGTGTGTACCATTCGGCTGGCTGAGCCAGCGCGCGCTCCCGACGATTCCGAGGACTAGCAGCGGCAGCGCGAGCGCCATCAAGCGGCGCGCCGGTATCCCGCGCCAGATGCTGTACAGCATCACGAAGAGGACGTAGAACGCGAGCAAACGCAGATGCGCGCTGGCGAGACCCGCGAGTGTGACCAGAGCGATGAACAACGCGCGCGCATCGTCACGCGGCGCGTCGAGCCAGTCCAGCGCGGCAATCAAGGCAATCGGAAGGATGGCGATGCCGAGCAAAAGAGGATAGCGTCCCCACGTCAAAAAGTACATCGGCGTGGGAGTCAGAAACCAAACGCCCAGGGCACTCGCGAATCCCACCACGCGGCTCTGTGTCCAGCGCGCGCCAAACGCAAAGAACGACAGACCGATTTGAACAACGATGAACTGCCCCGCGAGAATCATCGCGGCGGGGATGGCAGTATCCGCGAGTTGCACCAGCCACACAACGAGATGGTGAAAGCCAAAGTGATAAACTTGCGCCGGTGGCGCGTGCCCGTGTGTGAGAATGTGGTGAATGTCTGCCGCGTGGCGGTACGAATCCACCCACAACGGCGCGGGTAAATCGGCAAATTGGAGGATGCCCACTGTCAGCGCGAGGAGCGCGAACAAAGCCAGCACAAGCGTTGGCGCAAACTCCTGACGGGGCAGGTGAATCCGTCTCTGGTACGATACGAGTGCAAGGAGACTCGGCACTGCAAGCCATACGCCGTTGAACGCGCCGACCAGCGCGGCGGCGGAGAGGCTCGCCAGTCCCACGCCACTGGCGTAGGCACACGTGTCGGCAAAGGTGCGATACCCGGGCATCGTCACGGCGAATCGAGTAAGAGAGTCACGGGACCATCGTTGAGGATATGGACAAGCATATGTGCTTGAAACTTGCCGGTTTCCACGTGCAGTCCTTGCTCGCGCAGCAGCGTGATAAAGCGTTCAATCAATGGTTCAGCGACTTCGGGGCGTGCCGCAGCGATGAAATCGGGACGCCGACCGCGACGCGCGTCACCGTAGAGCGTGAACTGCGAGACGACCAGCGCGCTCGCGCCAACATCGAGCGCGGAGAGATTGAACTTGCTGGTGGCATCTTCAAAGATTCTCAGGTGAGCGATTTTTTGTGCCAGCCAGCGGGCATCGTTTTCTGTATCGTTATGCGTGACGCCGATAAAAACGACCAGCCCCTTGCCAATCTCGCCAATCGTTTGATTATCTACGGTGACGGCGGCGTGGCTCACACGCTGAACGAGTGCGCGCATCGAGACCCCCATTGCATTTATTTGAAATTTCTGGTATGATAGTGACAGTCAAGGGAGGCGTATGTATAAACTACTGATGACTTGTGATATTCGACCAGGGCGCGAATCAGAGTATTTCGAGTTTGCAGTGCAGGAATTTGTGCCACGCCTGACGCGCCTGGGCATTCAAGCCAGCGAGGCGTGGTACACTGTCTATGGCAACGCGCCCCAACTGTTGACCGGTGGCATCGCCGCGGATCGCGCCACGCTCGAACGCGCGGTGGAGAGCGACGAGTGGAAGAGTCTGGTCGAAAAATTGTCCAACTATGTCACGAATTTCAAATACAAGATTGTTCCACATACCGGACATTTTCAGTTGTGAGCGCGCTCGCGTGGGCGTTCCCTTCCCAAACAGACCTGTCAGGTTCGCGTAACCTGACAGGTCTGTTTGTTTCAGGTAGAGGTTGTGGTAGTGGAGGCAGCGGACGTTTCCGTCTGAGCGGGGCTGTCACTTTTGGACTCGGTCGTGTTTTCGGTAGCACCTGCGGTGGACTGGCGACTTTCGGTGATGTACCAACCCGACCCTTTGAAGATGATGCCAACGGGATGCAAGACTTTGTGCACACGTCCAGCGCAATGAGGACATTGACGTACGGGCGCGTCTTGCACGGATTGAAATCGCTCAAAGTGATGACCGCAGTTTTCACAAGCGTATTCGTAGAGGGGCATTGGATAAACTCCTGTTGATGTATACCTTCAACGGTTGCAAACTTTGCATTTTGGTTTGCACAGTTACAGGCTTGACCCCACGCATCCCCCTGCCCCCTTCTCTCCCCGCGTGGCGGGGAGAGAAGGGGGCAGGGG
>Ga0209101_1000713_pt1 | contig 26700 bp, 23 predicted proteins | sample ConPoolayeCmetaG_FD_185481 | JGI IMG/M metagenome (GOLD analysis project Ga0209101, IMG submission 185481) | Hot spring microbial mat communities from California, USA to study Microbial Dark Matter (Phase II) - Cone Pool mat layer C metaG... ...
GTCCGGGAGTGCAGGCCGGTCGGCAGAGAGGGTGCAGTCAGAATTTCAGGCGAGTTAGCGGAAGCCTCGGCTGCGTCATGCTGAGCTCCCCTACGGCGCGTGGGCGCGCCGCTCATGGGGGAAGAAACAGCCGTAGGTCGGGTTTCCATACCCGACTACGGCGGCAGGTTTGGAAACCTGCCCTACGGCTCTGATTTCATGCAACCTCCCTCCACGGTCGTAGTGAGGCGCGCTGTCGCGCCTCCTACCCGTTATTCTAAGCCCCCCATCCGTCATGCTGAGCTCTCCCGCGGCGCGCGGGTGCGCCGCTCATGGGGGAAGAAACAGCCGTAGGTCGGGTTTCCATACCCGACTACGGCGGCAGGTTTGGAAACCTGCCCTACGGCTTCGCTGCGCTCAGCATGACGCGGACGTGCGGCGCGAGATGCTTCGCCTGCGGCAGATGCTTCGCCTTTGGCTCAGCAAATTTTTGGATGCACCCTTGTAGAGACGGCAATTTGTTTACATTTTGTTAAACTTGTTCTAATAATTATGTGGTATACTACTTTTGTAAAGGTCTGATGGCCTGAATAGAACAAGTCTGATGTAGAACGACAGGGAAGAAAGGATATGCGGCCGTGAAAATCGCCATTTTTTCGGACATCCATGCGAACATCCATGCGTTGGAAGCGGTCTTGCGGGACATTGAACGCCAGCGGCCTGATCGGGTCTTCTGTTTGGGCGACCTGGTGGGCTATGGCGCCTATCCCAACGAAGTGATAGAGCGGCTGCGCGAGTTGGACATTCCGACCATTATGGGCAACTATGATGATGGGGTGGGGTATGAGCGCGGCGAGTGTGGCTGCGCTTACAAGACGCCCGAGGAGCGGCAACGCGGCCACCAGTCCATCGAATGGACGACCCGAGTGGTCACCCCGCAGAACAAGGCGTTTTTGCGCGGGTTGCCCTTGAACCTGGAGGTCAAGAAGAACGGCATCCATGTCAAATTGGTGCACGGCAGCCCCCGACGGATCAACGAATACCTGTATGAAGATCGGCCGTTGGCTACGTTTGAGAAGGTGCTGGAGGCTGCGGGCAGCGATGTGTTGGTCTGCGGCCACACCCACCTGCCCTATCACCGCATCATCGCCGGTCGCCATGTGGTGAACGATGGCAGCGTGGGCAAGCCCAAGCACGGCGACCCGCGGGCGTGCTATGTCACTCTGATTTTGAACGGGCGGCCGGAGGTGCAATTTCACTACGTTGATTACGACTTCGAGGCGGCGGCAATGGCAGTCGAAACGGCGGGCCTGCCGCGCGAATTTGCCGAGGCGCTGAGGCTGGGCCGCGGTTAGATAAACAGCCGCCCGGTGGGCACCGCCGATGAACGCAGATGAACCGCAGATGAACGCAGATGAACCGCAGATGGGTGTTCAAGCACCGGTGCTCAGCGCTAATCGGCGTTCATCTGCGGTTCCACTCATCGCTTACGGTTTGTTAGCGGTCGTTGAGGGCGGCCACACCGGGCAGCACCCGTCCTTCCAGGAACTCCAGGCTGGCGCCGCCGCCGGTGGAAATGTGGGTCATTTTGTCGGCCAGGCCCGATTGCTCAACGGCGGCTGCGGAATCGCCGCCGCCGATGATGGTTGTGGCCTGAATGTCGGCCAGCGCTCGGGCGATGGCAAACGTGCCCTGGGCGAACTGTGGGAACTCGAAGACGCCCATCGGGCCGTTCCAGACCACCGTTTTGGCCGGCGCCAGGGCCTGTCCAAACAGGGCGACGGTCTCTGGGCCGATGTCCAGTATCCGCCAGCCGGCCGGCACGGCATTCGCCTTGACGACCTGCTTTTGGGCGTCCTTGTCGAACCGGTCGGCGACCACGACATCTACTGGCAGCATCAGTTTGCCGCGGCCCCGTTCCAGCAAGTTGGCGGCCTGATCAAGGCTATCGTTTTCGACCAGCGATTCGCCCACGTCGAGGCCCTGCGCTTTGAGGAAGGTGTTGGCCATGCCACCGCCGATGAGCAGGCGGTCAACCTTGCCCAGCAGGTTATCAATGACGCCGATCTTGTCGGAGATCTTGGCGCCGCCGAGGATGGCGATGAACGGCCGTTCTGGCGCTTCGAGCGCTTTGCCGAGGAACTCCAGTTCCTTTTGCATCAGGAAGCCGGCCGCAGATGGCAGGTAGTGGGCCACACCCTCGGTGGAGGCGTGTGCGCGATGGGCGGCGCCGAAAGCGTCATTGACGAACAGGTCGGCCAGTGAGGCCAACTGCCTGGCAAATTCGGGGTCATTTTTGGTTTCTTCGTTGTGGAAGCGCAGGTTTTCCAGCAGCAGCACGTCGCCGGGCTGAAGGTGAGCGGCGGCCTGCTGAACTGCCGGCCCAACACAGTCGGGCGCCATCGCCACTGGCCTGCCAAGCAGTTTCTCCAGGTGGGCGGCGACCGGCTTCAGGCTAAATTGCGGGTCTGGCGCGCCTTTGGGCCGGCCCAGGTGCGACATCAGGATCACGGCCGCGCCCTGATCCAGCAGATAGCGGATGGTGGGCAGGGCGGCGGTGATGCGCCGGTCATCGGTGATCTGCCCGGCCGCATCGAGCGGGACGTTGAAGTCCACGCGCACCAACACTTTCTTGTTCTTGACGTCCAGGTCTGTTACCGATTTCTTGTTCATCTGATACCCTCACAAAAGATAATGGTCAGGCTTGTAGGGCAGGTTTCTATACCTGCCACGCCTTTCTTATGGAATGCTTTTCGGCGGCTATGGAAAGCCGCCCTACTCCGGTCGCGGCCGTAGCTTGTAGGGCAGGTTTCTATACCTGCCACGCCTTTCTATGGAATGCTTTTCGGCGGCTATGGAAAGCCGCCCTACTCCGGTCGCGGCCGTAGCATAGGGCCTGGGGCCCGTTACGCCCACAAGGGGCTACGCCATGCCCGTCAGGGATGAGGCTGCGCCTACACTAAAGAGACACTGGTCAGAACGGAATGGCATCCAGGTCTTCCGGCGCTTCCTGAGGGCCCTCTTCGGCCTGTGCGCCGCGTGCGCCCAGGAAGCGCACCGTCTGAGCGGTGATCTCCAACGAGGCAGCGGGCTGTCCTTCTTTGTTGAGATAGGGCGACGCCTGGATGCGGTCGGCCTCCACCAAAACCAATCGGCCTTTGCTCAGGAACTCGTTGCAGATTTCTGCCTGCTTGCCCCAGACGTTCACTCTGAACCAGGTCGTTTCTTCCCGAGGCTCGCCCGATTCACGGTCGTTCCAGCGGCGCGTGGTGGCCATCCGAAAATTGGTGACGGGCTGTCCGCTGGGCGTGTAACGCAGCTCCGGGTCTGCGCCGAGGTGTCCGATCAAGATGATTCTAAGATACATGTCATGACTCCTTTATAAGTTGAGAACTTTCTACGTGTTTGTCTGGCAATCGTCAGGTCTATCTCATGCGTCGTCGCCATTCCTCCTTGAACTGGAGCGAATGGATTTGTTCCGGGTCGGACACGTCCAGCAGCAAGAAGTCTCGGAGCAAGCGATTGAACGTGTTGGTCTCTTCGAGCATGGGGAAGTGGCGCGCCTGTGGCATCACCATGGCCCTGACCAGCCTGGTTTGCGCTGCCAACGCCTCCAGAACGGGCGCGTTGTTGTCTTGCGGTGCGGCGATGATGGGGTCGCGCGCTCCATAAATGACCAGGGTTGGCACTCTCAGGGTAAACAGTCGGCTGGTGACATCGAGGCCGTTCAAGGATGAAAGGCTGAGCTCGATGGCCTGCCTGTCTGTTTTGTCCATTTCCCGCGTCACCGGCTCGTATTCCTCTGTTGGTTTTTTGAAGAGGCTGCCGCCCAATATGGTCTTGCCGTTGCACAGAAACTTCGTCTCGATATTTTGCCGCTCCAATGGCAGCGAGATCAGGGCCAAACGCTCGACCATTTCGGGGCGTGCGGTGGCTATTTCCAGGGCGATCAATGCGCCCAAAGTGTGTCCGACGAACAGTGGGATGCGAACCAGGCCTATTTCATCCATGAAAGTTATGATCATCTGCACGTAGTCATTCAGTCTGTAGCGGCCGGGTTGCTTATCCGAATCGCCGAAGCCCCACAGGTCGAGCGCATAGGTGCGGTACGAGTCTGACAGGTCGCCCATGGTGGACATCCAATAGCGCCATGAGCCCAACCAGCCATGGATGAACATGATGGGCTTGCCTCGTCCCAGATATTCGTAGTGAACTACACCACCATCTATGATAACAGCGCTCATGGTTTCCCTTTATGAAGTCTTGCTTGGTTTATCCCCGCAGGTGGAGAGGTGAAAGCAGGACTTCGACGATGGTCGGGCGGACTAGTGGGTGGCCTTGTTGCGAGCTCGCCGCGCCTGCACCTGTTTCATGATCATCTGCACTTGGCCGATGAGTTCATCGGGCGAGAACGGCTTCAGGATATATGCCTCGGCGCCCATCTTCAGTCCTGTCTTGATTTCGGACTCTTGCCCTTTGGCCGATAGAAAGACGACTGGTATGTCTCGCAGGGCCGGGTCTTGCTTCATCTTCTCGCAGGCTTCGTAACCGTTCATCTTGGGCATTCTGACGTCCATCAAGACCAGGTCGGGCATGACCTGTGGGGCCTTTTCCAGGACGTCAATCCCATTGATTGCCTCGTGCACGTCGAAGCCAGCAACTTCGCGCAGGGTGAACACGATGAGTTCCCGGATGTCTCTCTCGTCTTCAGCTATCAGTATTCTCAAGTCCGTATTCCCTCCTTAACTAGAGATGGCCGGCAGGGTTGCGGCGGGCTTCCGCAGCTACTTCGGTGATTTCGCGAATGTCGGCGAATGGGCTGGTCTTGTCGGTCACTATGCCAACGGACATGGTGGCCAGTGGGACCTGCCGTTCTTGTCCGTTTTCGCCTTGAACGGTAATATACCCGCGCTCTCTGTCACGGAACGAATAGAAGGCCTGCACCTCCTGGTTGAATCGTTTGATCAACATCTCTCTGATTTTGTCTGCCTGGGTTGGTTCGGTAATCAGGATGAAATCGCTGCCGCCGATGTGCCCGATGAAGTCGTTGGCGGAGCTGAATTCGTCCAGCACTGCGCCCAGGACGATGCCGGCAAAGCGGATCACATCATCGCCGGCGACAAAACCATAGACGTCGTTGAATGTCTGCAAATGGTTGATGCCAATGTACAGCAGTGCCCAATCCTGGCGTTTGAGCAGTCCTTTCAGTTGTTCTTCGATGAGTTTGCCGCTGGGCAGGCCGGTGACCGGATTGGTCAGGTTTTCATAGGTGGAGCGGCGCAGAGTATTCTGTACTCTCAGTTTCAGCTCTTCGATGTCGAACGGTTTGGTGATGTAGTCGTCGGCGCCCAGTTCGAGGCCGGCGAGCTTGTCGCGGCGCTGGTCTTTCTGCGTCAGGAAGATGATCGGGATGTGGCTGGTGCGCAAGTTGCTGCGCAGGATGCGGCACACTTCATAGCCATCAACGTCGGGCAGGTTGATGTCGAGGATAATGACGTTGGGTACCTGCTTCTGGCAGGTTGTGAGGGCTTCTTCTCCCTTTGTGACTGTGGCCACATCGAAGCCTTGGGATTCGAAATAAATGCGTAGCATGTTGACGATATCGAGGTCGTCTTCTACAACCAGTATGCGTTGTTTGCCCATTTCCCTTCACCTCTACCTGATATGACCAGTGCCGAAGCATTTTGAGCGAAACTGCTGTTGAACGTGTATGAACCTATTGGCGCACCTGCGCCAACTCTCTGATCATGGTAATTTGTCTGTCTGTCACGGTTCTTTCAAAACTCCGCAGGGCGGCGACTTTGAAGCCGTGTTTGTCGGCCAACTGCGCCATCTCGCGCACCTTGTCCACGGCGATACGACGGCCCAGGGTATAGTCCTCATACCGCCCCTCCAAAGCCAACAACATCGTTTCGGCCATGCAGGCGTAGGCCATCTTGGGGCGCAGGCCGAAATTGAAGGCAAAATCAACCGGGCCTGGCACCTCGACGATGCCCCCGTCAATGACCAACACGTCTTTTCTGGCCTTGACCACGCAGCGGGCCACATCGTGGGGGACGGCCACATCGCACACGACGGCGCCGCTTTTCAGGTGCTCCGGCCTGATCAGAGCATCCAGGGAATTGGACGCGCTGATGATGACATCGGCCTGTTTGAGGGCGTCCATATCGCTTGAGATGGCGATGGGCGTCGAGGCCTGCCCGGCCAGGTGGCTTTTCAGCTCCTCCAGAGCTGAGTGCCGTCGGGCCAGCAGGAGCATGGTGCCGACTTCGGCTACCAACAGCTCAGCGCACACCCGGCCGATGGCGCCGGTCGCGCCCAGGATGGCGACCGTGGCGTGGCCTGGCTCGATGCCCATCCGCTGGGCGGCCATTCTGGCGGCTTCGATGGTCACGGCCACGGTGTAGCTGTCGCCGGTGGTCACCGGAATGTCAAGCTCGCGGGCGACCGTCAGGCCAGCGTCGCCAACAATGGATGTGAACGCGCCCAGCCCTAAGATGCGCGCCCCCAGCCTCTCGGCCAGATGGCCGGTTGCGATAATTTTGCGATATACCACCTCCACCGGCAAGGACAACATCCGGGCCGGCGTGAGCGGGCAGGCCAGCAGCCAGCCTTCTATTTCTTTGCCGGTTACAGAACGAATGCCTGTCACGTGCGACAGGTACACCGGCGGCCAGTAACGTGACAGGAAATCAATCATTGAGACCGGCAGATAGCGTCCCAACAGCTTGAATTTGCGAGCTACGTCTACCTTAGGATCGATCGGATGAATGATGAAAGCAAAGTTATCCATGAAAGTGATTCGATAGCACGTCTCCCAAACGCAGTTTATTATACTCCAAATTCTCAATCAAGGGAATAGACGCGCGCATGTTTATTCCCATTGGCTAAGTGATGGTGGTCGCTCTGTTCATAGCTAATGTTCCGGGTGACGACGCTGCGCTGTTCTGAGCGCACCAGCACGGTGTCCGATTCGATCATGCGGCCGGGATAAATGGTGATGTCGGCGCCGATGCGGCAATTGTGCCCCACACAACTGCCCAGCACGTTCATCCCGGTCGAAGTCAGTTTGCCACGGTGCATGGTTCTGATGGGTTTAGGCACCAGGTTGAAATCGGTGAAGGTTGTGCCGGCGCCCACAAAGGAGTTGCGCCCAACCACACACAATTGCAGGCAGGCATTCTGCGCCACCATGGAGTTCTCCATGAGCGTCGTCATGAACAGCGCGGCGCGGAAGGGCAGGTAGCACCCATCGCCGACCACGCTCAGCATGAGCTGGCAGCCTTGCATGATGTTGACATTGTTGCCTATGATGCAGTTGCCAATCACCACGCCGGGGCCGATGGTCACGTGGTCGCCGATGTAGGTCGGTCCCTGAATAATGGCCGAGGGGTCTATCTGGCAATCCTTGCCTGTCCGCACCAGCATGGAATTGCTCAGGAACTGCTTGCGTTCCAGCAGCGAACGCACCAGCAACCGTGCCTTAACCGGCAGGCGTTCGGCTTCGCGTTCAAAGCGCGCCCCCAGGCTGAAAATCCCGAATGGCGAATTGGCCATGAACACATGCACCCAGTTCTCGATGGACAGGAAGGCGCGCACAGGCACATAATACACGATTTCGCCGCTTTCGCTGGCCATGTAAGTAGGCACGTGATAGTAGCCGATCTCCCTGGCCTCGGTCGAGATGACCAGCGGCTCGGCGTCGCCCTCGGCGACGCCGCGAGGGTAATACCACAGGTCGGCGACGTACAGGTCGCCCTGGCGGCGGATACCTTCTTGCAGCGGCAGGGCGTGATGGACGATGGCGTGGTCGTCGGGGGAAAAAGCGACCTGTCGCGGCTTTCGGGAGGCGCGGGCTTCGGCAAGAAACGCTTCGATGAAGGCGTCGTTGAAAAACAGGTTGTCGCGGTAGACCAGGGTCTCTTCCTCGGTCGGCGAGACCTGGTCGAACGAGGTCACTTCAATTTCGATGTGGCAATATGGCGCCAGGATGTCCCGCTGGTAGAGCCACAGCGGCTTGTTGAGCACCCGCAACTCCCTGGCCGGCTCATTGAAGGGTGGTATTTTGGTATTCTCACGAAGAATGATTTTGCGCATGTGTTAGAAACTCGACCAGCACCTGTAAGAATTTTTCCGGCTGATCTCGCATGGGAAAATGTCTGGAATTTGGGAAAATCTCGACCTTTGACTGCGGGACAAGTTGGGCGATGACCTCCGCCTGGTTGGGATGGACGATATTGTCCCGTTCGCCGAAGATAGCCAACACAGGGATACGGATTTCCGGCAATCGCGGGCGCAGGTCCACTCTGCTCAGGTCGTTTATGCTGTGAAAGAAAGCTTCCATGGTTGTCCGCGATACATCGCGACGGATCATGTGGTATGTGTCGGTGCCTTCGCCCGCCAGCACCCACCAGGTTATGGCATCGAGAATGTGTGGGATGCGCCATGCCAATTTGGCTACCGTTTCTTTGGCGGCCAGATTCAGCAGCAGGTTGAGGGAGTTGCCGACTATTGGCGAGCCCACTACGGCGACCTGGCCTGTGCGCTCGGGATAATCGAGTGCCGCGGTCAGGGCGACTGTCCCGCCCATGGAATGGCCGATGATAGGCACGCGGTCGATGCCCATGGCGTCCATGAATTGCATGACCATAGAGGCGTAAGATGACAGGTTGAATTTCTGGTGGGGCCGTTTGTCTGACTCTCCCCACCCCCAGAAGTCCAGGGCATACACTCGAAATTGATGACGTTCGGAGAGGGCCAGCATGATCGAACGCCACACATCCCAGGAATTCAGCCAACCATGTAAAAGAACAACGGGCTTGCCTCGTCCGGTCTGTTCATAGTGGACAATACCTTCCGTTGTCACCAGGGAACTCAAGTCCCACCTCTCAGTCGGGCACAAGTTCCAGGATGGAGTACAGCAGTTCCAGCAAAACGTTCTTGACCGACTCCCGGTTGGTAGCCACACAGGGCAACACTTTCACGTCCTTGTCTATTTTCAGCGCGATGCGGAGGTCTTCGGGCGACCAGGCGTCTGGCCGGTCTTGCTTGTTGGCCGCGACCACGTAAGGTGTGTTGGCATAGCTTTGGAAGATGTCCAAGATCAGGCGCGCCTCGCGGAACGTTTCGGGCCTGACGCTGTCCACGACCACCACGAACCCCAACATCCCTTCCGACAGAATTTCCCACATGAAATCAAACCGCCTTTGGCCTGGCGTGCCAAACAGGTAGAGCACGAGGGATTCGTCCACTGTGATGCGGCCAAAGTCCATAGCCACGGTGGTGTTGGGTTTGATGGCGCGTGTTGTGTCGGTGATCCTGCGTTCCGTGGATACCACCGCAATTTCGCTGATCGAACGGATGAATTCTGTTTTGCCAGCATTGAAGGGGCCAGTGATGACCATTTTGACAGCTTGCATGGCTTATACACCTATACTCTTGACTTTATCAATTAATCGCGTTAGCAATCCCCGGTTAATTTTGGGCGGGGCTGGAATCGAGAACGGGTCCTCTTTGGTGGCAGCCGGGGCCAGCCGGGCGGGCTTTGAGGGCCGGGCCGCCGGCGCCTCCATCTTGGGCCTGACGATTTCTACAAGCCCTGCCTCCAATAACCGATATACGGTTTTGCGTATTTGGAACTCGTCCATCCCACAGGTTTGGGCGATTTGCCGGATGGTGTTTTTTGAATTGACGTAAGAGATGACCTGCCACTCCTCTACGGTGAGCTTAACGTTCCGCAGCCGTTCGTCGGGCTTGTCCACAAACTTGACGGCTACATCCAGCGAGGGCAAATCGTCTGTTATCTGTCCCCACTCTTTGATCCGCCTGATGCCTTCGATGATGATACTTTCCAGGTTCAACATGACGGTAATCTGCTCCTCTGTGGGAACAACGGCGGGGTCGAAAGTAAATGTTCCTTTGCCCCAGGTGAAGAGGGGATAGACTTTCTCCAGCATATTATGGCGGACGACCTGGATGATGTCGCGCTGAGTACAGAAACCTGACCCGATCAGCAGCAGGCCGAGTTCTTTGTCTGTTTGGGTTCTGGCTTTTTGCAACACTTGTTCGGCTTGGGCAGAGGTAATTTTGCCGGCTTGCAATAGCAGGTCTACCAGGTTGGTACCGTGCTCATCGTTCGTCTGAACCTGCACCAGTTTTCCCTCTTTGAAGAACACTCGGGCCGAGGCAGAGTTGTTTTCAACCGTCAGCAGACCTGTCTTACTGGCCAGGTTGACCAGGTTGAATAACTGTGTGATACTGAAATCGTGAAGATTTCCTCTCAAAGCCATGGTGTTCTACCTTCTCTACTTAGTGCGGTACCCGTGTAACGTCACTTGCATTATAATATTATTTTGAATTTAAGTCAACTCAACAGTCCTGACATAAATCTGGATTATGCAACGTCATATTATCAATTGTTTCAAGATGTCATCCAATGTCGGGCGGCCGATCTCTTGTAGTTCGTACCGCACGCGCTGGGTTGGATGCTCGATTTTTACCACACGTCGCAAATCGATGGGTGTGGCGATAAGCACCAGGTCGCATGGTGTGGCGTTGATCGTTTGGCCCAGTTCGCGGATTTGGGCGTCGCTGTAGCCCATGGCCGGCAGGACGGGGCCGGTCTGCGGGAACTGGCGGAATGTCTCCACGATAGACCCGACGGCATAGGGCCGTGGGTCAACGATCTGCGCTGCCCCGAAGCGTCGGGCGGCGACGAATCCGGCCCCGTAGGCCATCTCGCCGTGGGTCAGGGTTGGGCCGTCTTCGACCACCAACACACGCTGGCCGCGCAGCGCGTCGCTGTCCTCCACGAAAATCGGGGAGGCGGCTTCGATCAGCACGGCTCGCGGGTTCACGTCTATCACATTCTGGCGCACGGCTGAAATGTTCTGCAAGTCAGCCGTGTCGATCTTGTTGATGACGACCACATCGGCCCGGCGCAGATTGGCCTCGCCGGGATGATAGGCCAGCTCGTGTCCGGCGCGGTGTGGGTCAACGACGACGATGTGCAGGTCGGGGCGATAGAAGGGCAGGTCATTGTTGCCGCCATCCCAGACGATGACTTCGGCCTCTCGCTCGGCCTCGCTCAGGATGCGTTCGTAGTCCACTCCGGCAAACACAGTAATGCCTCGGTCGAGGTGCGGTTCGTATTCTTCGCGTTCCTCAATGGTGCAGCGGTAGCGGTCCAGGTCATCGTATGAGGCAAAGCGTTGACAGGCCTGTTCCACCAGATTGCCATAGGGCATGGGATGGCGCACCACAGTGACCGACCGGCCCATGCTGCGCAGCACATCGCAGACGCGGCGGGTGGTCTGGCTCTTGCCTGAGCCGGTGCGTGCCGCACACACGGCTACGACCGGTTTGTGTGACTGCAACATCGTGCTCTTGCCGCCCATCAACACGAAATCTGCGCCGGCTGCCAGTGCGATGGAGGCGCGGTGCATCACGTAAACATGGGGCACGTCGCTGTAGGCGAATACGACCTGATCGACGGCCAGTCGCTCGATGAGCTCGGGCAAGTCGCTTTCGGCATAGATAGGAATGCCGGATGGATAATCGGGTCCGGCCAGCTCGGGAGGGTAAACGCGCCCCTCGATGTTGGGAATCTGCGTCGCCGTGAAGGCTACCACGTGGTAGGCCGGGTTGCCTCGGAAAAACGTGTTAAAGTTATGGAAATCTCGTCCGGCAGCACCCATGATCAGGACCCTGGTCTTCGGCATAGTGTTTTTCCTTTCCGTCCTCCTGTGATTCAGGTATCGGCCATGCGCCGTTGGAGTGAAAATGGCCTGGGCGACGCAGGCCTCCCTGTGCGGCAGCGTGCAGTGGGGCGCAATCAGGTGCGGGCGCGTTCCAGATGACCGTAAGAGTATACCAGGTTGACGCCGTTTCCCGTGACCATCTCCTCGACTTCTGGTCGGGCGCGATAGCAGAAGCACACCGGAAAAATCTCGCCAGCGAGGTTCCGACGCGCGCGTTCCACCTGCTTGATGAAACGGCTCACTTCCTTCACCGTCAGGTTGTGTTTGGCCTCGCCCACGATCCAGATGGTTGCGTTGGGCCGCGCCGGGTCAAAGGCCTGGCCGAAGATGTTGACTTCTTCCGGTTCTCTGTCCCATGTCTGCCAGACACGCCGCAGCTCGCTGACCTTCCAGCCGAATTCCTGCTTGAGCACCTTGTGCAGCACAATGTAGGCGATGTCCTCGATGTCGCCGCCGATGGTCTCGCTCAGCCCGCCGACCTGCCTCGCCAGGTTCTGCAAAGCGCCTTCGGTGCGTTTCTGGGCCTGGGCGAGTTCTTCGACCCGTTCTTCGGTGCGTTTCTGGGCCTGGGCGAGTTCTTCGACCCGTTCTTCGGTGCGTTTCTGGGCCTGGGCGAGTTCTTGCTGGGCCTGGGCGAGTTCTTCGACCCGTTCTTCGGTACGCTTCTGGGCCTGGGCGAGTTCTTCGAGCCGTTCTTCGGTGCGCTTCTGGGCCTGGGCGAGTTCTTGCTGGGCCTGGGCGAGTTCTTCGACCCGCTCTTCGGTACGTTTCTGGGCCTGGGCCAGGTCGCGCACGATCTCTTTGAGTTCGTTGAACTCAACCTTAGTGACCCACTGGCGCCTGTCTTCTGCTACCACGCCAATGACCTCGGCGATCTCTCGCGCCGCCTCGGCATTCATAACCTTTTTCAGTCGGTCGTAGACCTGTAATGTGTCCAACATGGCAACTCCTTATAGCCAGTTATCGTCCGATCACCAGTCTGGTTTCACAGGAGACATTATACCACAACTGGAGGACAGAGCACAATTGCCGACATGTAAATTTGCAGGTTTTGTATTTTGCGTGTATAATTTTCACGAATAGATGGCAACAAAGAAGTTGCCATAGCTTGTTGTGTCATATCGGACGAGCCTCCCCAGAGGCATAGGCAAGCGCGACAGGCCTCCCCCGCGTTGTTGCGCCTGCCAAAATGGAGAAGGAGAACGATGTTCAAGCTAAGCTCGGTCTCTAAGCATTTTGGCGTACACCGCATTTTCGACGACCTGAACCTCGAATTGTTTCCACAAGAAAAAGTGGCGCTCATCGGCCCACACCGCTCTGGTAAGTCTACTCTCCTCCGCATTCTGGCTGGCATCGAACCCTATCAGCGTGGCTATGTGTCGGCGCCCGATTGGACCTGGGTTGGCTATCTGCCGCAGACGGTACCCGGAACTGCTGAGATTGTGGCTGACATGTTCCAGGCGGCGCGGGAAGACTATTTCCGGATCAAAGGCCGTTCGGTTGTGGCAGGGCAGTTTGCGTGCCTGGCCGGTATGGACGCTCCCCACCCCAGGTATGGCCTGTTGGAGTGTCATGCCTCATGTGGCATTGGGCCGCACTGTCGTCTGATGATGGTGCGGCTTGGCATTCAGCATCTGTCGCCGACGGCCAGGCTGATGTCTTTGACGACCAGCGAGCGCAAACGCCTCTGGTTGGCGGGTCTGCTGCTGGCCAGTCCGGATGTGTTGCTGTTGGACGAACCCACCGATACGTTTGACATCCTGGAGATTGAGTGGTTTGAGCGGTTCCTGCAAGGCTACAAGGGAACGCTGGTCATTGCGTCCAATGACCGGGCCCTGCTCGAGAGAATGAGTTCCACCGTTTGGGAAATTGAGCCAGAACGGCATGGTGTTCGCCGTTGGGAGAAGGAGCTCCACCAACCGCTGCGACCGGCCGGCAGAACGCGCGCCGTCTCTGGTACGATCGCCTTCCCGCTGAAGGCAGTGCAGCCCGCTCGATAGGCGGAAGAGCGCTATCGTCCGGCTTTTCAACCCCATATTGAAGCCTTCTGTCCGCCCCTTTTGCCCCGTCGAAAAGATTGGGGATAAGTTAGCTTTTTCCCTGTTACGACTTTTGTCACAGACAGTGTGCGCCAGATGTAGTATAATTCTCATTGCATGATGTGAGAGAGTGTGTGTTGGCTTCGTTCCCATCATGCTGAGCTGCGGGCGAAGCAATCTCCGGATTGGTGGCCGTAGCATAGGGCCTTGTGCCCGTTGCGCCCACAAGGAGTTATGCTCCTCCCGTCATTCTGAGGCGTGCCGGCGCCGAAGCCGCGCCCTGATCCGCAGCGAAGGGAATCTCAGCTTCACAGGTGGTGTGAGATGCTTCGCCTTCGGCTCAGCATGACGGAACCGGGCGGCGTTTCTTCCCCGGTGAGCGGAGCGTCCACGCGCCGTGGGGAAGCTCAGAATGACCTGGAGGCGTGTGACAGCATGCAAGACGCCCTACGTATCTATTGCCAAAATTACAGGTAAGGAGAGGTGAATTCGCTATGTCAGAATATATTGACAATTCAAAGGCCAGACAGGAAATCCTCAAGGGACTGATCCGACAGCTTCATGAGGGCAGGTCGGTCGAGGGGGTGAAGGAAGAATTCGCCCGGCTGCTGCAACAGGTCGGCGCGTCGGAAATCGGGGCGATGGAGCAGGCCCTCATCGCCGAAGGCATCCCCGAAGAGGAAGTGAAGCGGCTGTGCGATGTCCACGTGGCCGTGTTCCGCGAGTCGCTGGACGCCCAGCCCGCGCCGGTGACCGTGGCCGGTCACCCGGTAGACACCTTCCGCGCTGAAAATCGGGCCGCCGAGGCCGTTCTTGATGCGCTGGACAGAGCGGTGGAGGCCGTCAAAGCCGACCCCAGCGCAGCCAACCTGGCAAAGGCGGGCGAAAGGCTGACCCGCATGCGCGAGTATGAACGACACTATTTGCGCAAGGAGAACATTCTGTTCCCATATCTGGAGAAACACGGTTTCTCTGGCCCTTCGACAGTCATGTGGGCCATCCATGACGACATCCGCAAGGGCTGGAAAGCGTTGGCTGAGTTGCTCTCGGCTGGGCCCGGCGATGCGCCGGCGCAATTCGCCGCTCGCCTCGACCAGGTATGGCCGCCGACCAGCAAGGCCATCCGTGAGATGATATACAAGGAAGAGAACATCCTGTTCCCGACTTCGCTCGAAAAGCTGAGCGCGGAGGAATGGCAGGCCATTCGCGCCCAAGAGGGTGAAATTGGTTACTGCTACACTGAGCCAGCCGCCGGGCTGGAGCCGGTTGCTCCCGCTGAGAAGCCAGATGAACCTGCCACGCCGCCCGTTGCCGGAGAGGGCGCGCTGCCCCTCGACACTGGCGCATTGACTGTGGAGGAGATCAACCTGATCTTCAGCGCGCTGCCGGTGGAGCTGTCATACGTGGACGAGCATGATGTGGTGCGTTTCTTCTCCCGAGGCGAGGAACGCATTTTTACACGTACCCCGGCGGTCATCGGGCGGAGCGTGCAGAAGTGTCATCCGCCGGCCAGCGTGCATCGCGTCAACCGGATTCTGGCCGATTTCCGCGCTGGCTGCCGCAACGTGGCCGAATTCTGGATTCAGATGAACGGCCGCTTCATTCACATTCGCTACTTTGCCCTGCGCGACGCCGCCGGTCAGTATCGGGGCGCGCTCGAAGTGGTGCAGGACGTGACCGACATCCGCGCCCTGCAGGGCGAACGCCGTCTTCTGGACGAGGGAGAGTAGCTCCATTTGTGTGTGTCCGTGGTTCCGAAGCTGGTCTTTGTGGTTTCCTGATTTCTGGTGCAAGGAGGATTTAATCATGGCTGGACAATTGAAAGTAACTGTAGACCGCGAGGAGTGCATCTCGTGTGGGGTGTGTTGGGCGACCTGTGAGGCCGTGTTTGAAGAGAGCAGCGATGACGGGCTGACACAGATTACCGCGCAGTATCGGGTCAACGACAGCCTGGCCGAGGGCCTGGTGCCCGCTGACCTGGAGGACTGCGTCAGAGATGCGGCCGACAGTTGTCCGGTTGAGGTCATTCACGTCAGCGAGGCGTGAAATCACTGCTCCAATCGGACATATTGGTCGTAGTAAGGCGCGCCCTCGCCCAGGTCGGTCAGACCGGCGGCGATGAGCTGGTTTGGCCCGTCGCCGAGCTTCATCCAGTCGTCGCGGCGGTACAGGCATACGCCTGGATGGAGGCCGGGTAAGGTCTTGACGCGCACGCGCATACGGCCCAGCGGCGAGACGAGATATGCCTCGCGCTCCAGGTCGAGCTCCGCCAACGCCGGACAATCGGGCGCGACCCAGACCCACGGCGTTGGCGGGTGGTCCTCTGGCAGCATCTGGGAGTGTATCGCTTCGCGGCGGACCAGGGTGAGCAGTCAGCCTGCTCTTGACAGCGTGTCATACACTGCTCCTATCAGCGTCTGAACATCGAACGGCTTGGTCAAATAGTGGGCGCCCACCTGCTTCAGGAATGAGATGGTGTGCGCGTCCGAGGTATCGCCACTCATGAAGACAATGCGCTGCTCCAATTCGCGCCTTTCCGCCCTCAGGTGAGAATAGAGGCGAAAACCATCCAGACCGGGCATTTTGAGGTCGGTGATGATGAGATGATACTCTCTGTTGCGCTGTGGAGCCAGGTATTCGAGAGCCTCAAGGCCGGTGCGTGCCGTGTCCACCTGGAAGCCTTCCGCCTCCAGGATTCTGCCCACGTAGGACAGGATGTCGGGTTCATCATCCACCACCAGGATGCGCCTTTTTGCCGGCTCCGCCTGTTTCTCTACAGGTGGGGCCGTCGTTGTGGGCGGGTATTCCAGCATCGCGGGCATCTTGCGAATCGGCAGATCAACGATGAAAGTGGCGCCGCGGCCGGGCTCGCTTTCCACGGTGATTTCGCCGCCGTGCGCCTTGACGATGCCATAGCAGATGGACAGGCCCAGGCCGGTGCCCGCCCCGATTGCCTTGGTGGTGAAGAATGGCTCGAAGACTCTGGCCCGCACCTCCGGGGTCATGCCCGGCCCGGTATCAGAGATGGAGATGCGCACCAGGTCGCCCAGCGAACGGGTTGAAATGAGCAATCGCCCGCCATCGGTTTGGTGCATGGCCTGTTGCGCATTGGTGATGATGTTCAGGAAAACCTGTTGGAGCTGGTGCCGGTCGGCCAGGGTGGCAGGCAGATGTTGGTCCAAATCCAGGACGACCTGGATATCCTCAACTTTGAACCGATACTCGTTCAGGACGAGAGTGTCCTGCACGATTTGATTGATGTCGCATAGGACCTGTTGCGGCTCCTGCTTGCGGGCGACCTGCAGCAGGTTACTCACGATGCGGGTGCAGCGGTCGGCGGCCCCTTCGATGCGTTCCAGGTCTTGTCTGACCTGTGAGGGTAAGCCCTCGTCGGCGGCGAGCATTTGCGAATATCCCTTGATGGTAGTCAGGGGATTGTTGAGTTCATGGGCCACGCCGGCCACCAGTTGCCCCACGGCCGATAGTTTGCTGGTCTGAATGAGCTGCTCCTGCATCGTGTTGACTTTTGCCAGGCTCTGTTTCAGATCTTCAATCAGGCGGGCATTGGCGATGGCTACCGCCAGTTGATTGCTCAGCGTGCGCAGCGCGCCTTCCTCCTCAGGCAGGTAAGGGGCCAGCGAGCGTTTGGGGCCGAGGCCCAGGATGCCGATGAGCTCTCCTTGAAAGCTGATGGGCAGGAACAGGCAGATGGCCAGATCGGCCAATTCGCGCCTCTCCTGGGTCAACAGGCCGCGAAACTGGGGCAGGGTGTCTATCTTTTCGCCGTACAGCCCGCGCGGCGAGCTTTTCAGCGATGCGATCAGGGGGTGGTCCTCTCGAAGCACGACATTGGGCGGGGCGGGATAGCCGCGCTGCGCCAGGACGCGAAAGCCGCCTTCATTGCGGTCGGCGATCAGGAGCACCGCGTGGCGGAGCGCCAGAGTGTCAATGACCTGGCCGACGACCAGCCTGCCCAGCGCGTCGAGGCTCAGGACCGAGACCGCTGCCTGGCTCAGCGCCTCGACCATTTTCTGGGCGTCGTATCGTTCGCGCAAAAGCACACGGTCTATCCAGGCCTGCACCGGATGTTGGGCCGAGCGGTACAGGACGGCCAGGCCCAACAGCATGAGGACGGTAGGGACCAGCGCGTTCGCCCCCAAGAGCTGCTCCAGCAAGCTGTGCAGCGCCAGAACAATGAGCAGGTAGACGGCGGTGAGTCCTACGCTCAGGGCCGAGTAGCCCAGGCCACGCCTCACCGTCACCGTGATGTCGAAGAGTTGATGGCGCAGGATGGCGATGGCGATCAGGCTGGCGTTGGCCACTGTCAGGGCGATATCTATGGGCAGGTGGCCGATGCCCGGTATTCCGTTAACCAGGCCGCCCAGTGACTGGAGGGCTAATCCCGCCACCAGATACTGAATGCGATATTTGAAAGTTGGGTCGTCTGCCCGGCGGTATTGCTGCACGAGTTTGACCAGGCTCCAGATATAAGCACCCTCGGTCAGGATAAGTGTAAGAGCGAAACCTGGCCCGAGACGCACTCGCGCAATACCTTGATCCATGTATGAGTTGGTGACGACCAATCCGGTCCAGGTCAGCCCCACCACCACAAGAATCGCCAGCAGATAGAGGTAGAACGACATGCGTCGGCTAATATCTAAAAACACTGTCATGAAATAGACCAGCGACGCCGCTGAAAGAACAACGCCTGTCACAAGGACGCGATTCCAGGTCGTGCTGGCGGTGAGGTGCCAGAACATGGAGCCGAGCGTCCAGATGACGTGGGCGGCCAGGAAGATGGTGAAAGCCCGCGCCATGCGGTTCTGTCGCCCTTTGACGCCCACCAGGACGGTCAGGCCGATGAAGAAAAGACAGGCGATGAGAGGAACCGAGACGCCAATCCAGTCAATCATCACGTCATCCCTGCCGCCCCTCCGCGTCCATCTGCAGCACCATGTTCAGCACCTCGTCCGAGTGGACGAAGTGGCGGGGCTTGAAATGGGCCGGCTCCGCGCCGGCGGCCTGACGGTTCAGCGCGTAGCGCTGAAATGTGCCGGGCGAGAGCAGCGTCACGCGCAGCGGGTGGTAACCGAGCATGGTCTCCAGGTCACGGTAATCGGAGTCGAGCTGCTTGAGGCTTTCGTGGATGGCCCCCTGCACTTCAGGTACCTGGGCGGTGTGGTCTTTCGGCTCGAGCCACAGCCGGAGCACGGGGTCTTCGTTTTCCATCTCCTTGCGGCACATCCATTCCTCATAGGGGATGCCTGAGCCTTCGATGGCGTACCAGATGGTGCGCTCGGTCAGGCGGGTGAAGCCGGCCAGGTCAATGACATCGTCCCACCGCCCCTCCACCGTGAACTGTGGCAGATCAATGCCGTGTGCTTCATTACGTCGAGCCACGACGCGCACCAGATCACCGATGCGGTAGCGGGTGAACGGCGTGAATTTGAAGCTGGTCAATACAATCTCGTAAACTTCTCCGGGCTGTACCTCATCTAGCAGTAGGGTCTTTGATGCATGACCAGGCTCTTCGCGTGAACGCAGCGAGTCTTCGGCTGGGATAAACTCGAAAAAGACACCATAGATCAGAGGAGTAATCGCCTGCCGGTCCCACGTTTGAAGGCCAATTGTGCCGAATTCGGCCGAGCCGTAAATTTCCAGAGGTTTCACACCCCAGTATTTGTAGATGCGCTCGGCAAACACCGATGTGTCGGTGCCGCCCGCAGCGATGCCTTTCACGTCCCACAGGTCTTTGGGGTACATCGGACGCCCGGCCAGTTTGCTCCGCGCCAGTCCCTTCAAAATTCGCCACAGGGTTTTGGGGTGAGGCAATCCGCCGGCGGAGTGGCGGCGACGCGAGGAGTTCTGAGCGAACTGTTCGCCGATTTTGACCAGAACGCTGGCCAAGCCAAAGAAGTGGTCAATTCCCTCGCGCATTCCCATCTGCAGGGCTGTGCCAATGCGCTGTTGAAAATCCATGCTCGCCGCCACGTCTTCGGCAGGCATCGCCACGAGCGGCAATTCTTCAAGGAGAGATTTGCCCATCAGTCCGAGGCTGAAAGGCGGAGGCGCCCAGGTGAATGGCAATTTGTCCCTAGCGCGGACCCGAAAATCGCCCTTGAAGCGGGCAGCGGCCATGACAACAATGGCGCCAGCAGCTCGATATCCCATGTCTTCCCAGGCGTCACGGAAGACAGGGGACCACTTGGCGCTGTACTCGCCGCCGCGGCCGGAGGTGCGCATCCAGTGAAGAGGCTCTTCCGGCAGGGCGTCGGCCTTGCGCTCGAGCAGGTAGGGGGCGTAGTCGGCGTAGGTGGTCAGGGGGACTCGCTCGCGAAATTCGTCAACGGTCTTGGGGACATGCGGGCCGATGATCTTGCGGCCCAGTTCACAGGGCGCCAGCCAGGCGACATGCTCCAACACCTTGCGTTTCTGGATGGTCATCGCCTCTTCCAGGCTCAGGTCTAAGAAACCGAGATACCTCTGCCACAGCTCATCGGTGCGCCCCTGGCGCAACAGTTCACGAGCCGTTGCCATTGCTTTCCCTCCTTAAATCCTGCGGTCGTCATTCTCGTCCAGCCGGGTGACAGATACTATAGGAGTGCTATATACGCTCCATTACAGGTTATTGTATAATGGGAACGGTTCAGTATAGCACAGTTCAAGCGTTGCGGCAAATTCTGGCCGTAGGGAGAACAACGGATGAGCAGGATGGCACGGATGGCAGGTCGGGCGAAGTGCTTCGCTTTCGGCTCAGCATGATGGGGGTGTAGCGCGCTGTCCACGCCTGCGCAGGGTCGTCCTCCCTAACGCTTTGCGGTTTTCCGGCGCGCCGTGAACGACCGGCGCAGGGGTAGGGTCTGCCAGCAGCGCGCCAGGCTGGCCCGTGAAGGGATCAGCATGGGCGTTGTCTTTTTGTACTCGCCGTAACCGGCGATGACCCTCTCGAAGATGAACCTGTCCTCGATCCACACCCACAGCAGTTCCATTGCAAACCAAACCGGCGCGGCCCACAGGGCCAGTCTTGAGCGGGAGGCCAGGACGAGCCCGATGAGCAGCAAGGCGTACCACAGCGCGCCGGGATGGCGGGTCAGGGCATAGGTGCCGGCCTGAACCACGGCTTGTGCGTCTGTGTCGCGGACATACGTTTGGGCGGCGGGCAGTTCCAGGTAGAGGGAATAGACCATCAGCGCTGCGCCCAGGAGGAGACAGGGCCAGCCGACCCACGGCGTCCATCCCGGCAAAGCGAGCTTCTCCGGGCTGAGGGCCACGGACACGTGGGCGTAACCCAATAGCAGGGACGCCGCCAGCCAGGCGAACGGCTTGACATAAGTCCAGCGCCGCAGCGAGGCGAAATCGGCGGCGAGACCCGCCGCGAAACCGATGACACCCACGATGATTTCGACCACAGGTGATACCTCCATATCTGCGTTCATCGGCGGTTCGGGGTTGGTTAGACAGGGCAACCGAAAGGGATTATAATCCCGTTGGCGTGATTTCCTGAAATCAGGGGGTGACCTTTCCGCAATTCTGAGGAGGTAGAGATGAGCAGATTGACCGGGCTGCCGGCCTGGCAGGCGTTGAAGGCCCACCACGCAGAGATGGGCGATGTGCATATCAGGGAGCTGTTCGAGCGCGACCCTGACCGCTTCGAACGGTTTTCGCTACGTTTTCATGACATCCTGTTCGACTATTCCAAGAACCGCATCACCGAGAAGACGATGTCCTTGTTGTTCGACCTGGCGCGCCAGGCGAGGCTACAGGACGCCATCGAGGCGATGTTCACCGGCCAGAAAATCAACCATACCGAAAACCGCGCGGTGTTGCACATTGCCCTGCGCAATCGCGCCAATCGGCCCATCTACGTGGATGGGCAGGACGTCATGCCGGCGGTCAACGAAGTGCTGGGTAAGATGCGGCGTTTCAGTGAGGCGGTGCGCTCCGGCGAGTGGCGCGGCTATACCGGCCAGCCCATTATGGATGTGGTCAACATCGGCATCGGTGGCTCGGACCTGGGGCCGAAGATGGTCGCGACCGCGCTGATGCCCTACATCAAGCCTGGCCTGCGCGTCCACTTTGTCTCCAATGTTGACGGCACCGACCTGGCCGAAACGCTCCGGCTCGTTGACCCGGAGACCACGCTGTTCCTCGTTGCCTCGAAGACCTTCACCACGCAGGAGACGATGGTCAACGCCCATTCGGCCAGACGTTGGTTCCTGAGCGCGGCCAAAGACGAGACGACTGTGGCCAGGCATTTCGTCGCCCTGTCAACCAACCGCGCCAAAGTCGTCGAGTTTGGCATTGACCCGGCGAACATGTTCGAGTTTTGGGACTGGGTGGGTGGCCGCTATTCGGTCTGGTCGGCCATTGGCCTGTCGGTCGCCATTGCCATTGGCATGGATCAGTTCGAGGAGTTTCTGACGGGCGCGCACCTGGTGGATGAGTATTTCCGGACGACTCCTTTCGAGAGCAACATTCCGGTGGTTATGGGGCTGTTGGGCATCTGGTACAACAATTTCTTCGGTGCAGAGACGCACGCCATCTTGCCCTACGATGAGTATATGGAATATTTCCCGGCCTATTTCCAGCAGGGCGACATGGAGAGCAACGGCAAGAGTGTGACCAGGGACAATCAGTGGGTGGATTACTCTACCGGGCCCATCGTGTGGGGGCAGCCGGGTACCAACGGACAACATGCTTTTTATCAGCTCATCCATCAAGGGACGAAGCTCGTGCCCTGCGATTTCCTGGCGCCGGCGCAGAGCCACAACCCGCTGGGCGAACATCACGCCATCCTGCTGTCCAATTTCTTCGCCCAGACCGAAGCGTTGATGCGGGGCAAGCGACCCGATGAAGTGCGGGCTGAGCTTGTCGCGCAAGGCGTTTCGGGCGAAATGTTGGAGACGCTCGTTCTGGCGAAGACGTTTCCGGGCAACCGGCCGTCGAATTCGTTCCTGTTCCGGAAGCTGACGCCACGCACGCTGGGCATGTTGATCGCCCTCTACGAGCACAAGATTTTCACGCAGGGTGTCATCTGGAACATCAATTCGTTCGACCAGATGGGCGTGGAGCTGGGCAAGGAGCTGGCGAAGGCCATTCTGCCTGAGCTGGCCGACGGGCAGCCGGTCACCGCTCATGACAGCTCGACCAACGGGCTGATCAACTATTACAAGCAGATGCGGTAGGGGCGGCGCGCTGTCAGCGGGTTCGGGGAACGGATTGACTCTCGCCGCAGGTCAGCGTCATCCGTTCAATCCGCTCCAGATAATCCGTTGACAGCTCACGCCCCGCGTAACGCGAGATGCTTCGCCTGTGGCTCAGCATGACGGCAACCCCCTTCGTCATTCTGATCGCAGCGAAGAATCTCAACGCCTGCAGCGCGAGATGCTTCGCCTTCGGCAGATGCTTCGCCTTCGGCTCAGCATGACGCGATTGAGGCTTCCTGCTTTTTGCGTTTTTTCGCCGCTTGTGCTACAATTCACCCGTGGCCAGGTTCGCCCCCGACTCGCATCCCACTTCAGTTCACCGACGGGGCGAACCAACTGGCCGCAATATTAGAATGTTGTTTCACATTGTGGTCTAACCTGGCATTGTAAGCACCGTCGCACCGGTTCGTGCAAGGAGGAAAGTCCCATGACCTATTCATCATCTCTGCCCACTGAGGAGCAGTCGCTGGAGTATCGCCGCCGATACCGCGGTTTGATTGGCGTACAAAGTAAAATTCCGGTCAAAGACAAGGCCATGCTCAGCCTGGTCTACACGCCCGGCGTCGGCGCGGCCTGTCTGGCGGTGCAGCAAGAAGAGAACGGCTCGCTGACCTATACCTGTCGGGCCAACACCATTGCCCTGGTCAGCGACGGCACGGCGGTCTACGGCCAGGGCAGCGCGGGGCCACTGGCTGAGCTGCCGGCCCTGGAGGCCAAGAGCATCCTGTTCAAGAACTTCGCCGGAGTGGACGCACTGCCGCTGGTCATCGGCGACGGGGATGACGACATCTACAAGGTCATTGACGCCATCGCCGCGGTCAGCCCCACGTTCGGCGGCGTGTGCCTGGAGGACATCGCCGTGCCGCGCAGCCTGACCATCACCGAACACCTGCAACGCGCGCTCGACATCCCCGTGTTCAACAACCACCAGCACGCCGCGGCGGTGATCGTGTTGGCCGCGCTTAAGAACGCGCTCAAGGTGGTTGACAAGAAGATGGGCGACCTGCGGGTGGTGGTCGCCGGGGCGGGTGCGGCCGGCCTGGCCAGCGCGGAGATGCTCGTGGCGCAGGGTGCGGGCGAGGTCATCGTCTGCGACCGCGCCGGCGCGATCTATCCCTATCGGCCGGGCGAAATGCACTGGGCCAAGCGGGCCATCGCCCGCCTCACCAACCCGCGTAAGGTCAGCGGGCCACTGAGTGAGGTCATCAAGGGGGCGGACGTGTTCGTCGGCTTCGCTGCTGGCTCGATCCTGACTGGCGAGATGGTCAGGAGCATGGCTGCCCGGCCCATCGTCTTTGCCCTGGCCAATCCCACGCCGGAGATCATGCCCGACGAGGCCCAGGCCGCTGGCGCGGCGGTGACGGCCATCGGCCGGCTGGGTTCGACCAATACGGCCAACATCGCTCTGGTCTTCCCCGGCTTCTTCCGTGGCCTGCTCGATGCGCGCGCCACCGAAGTGAATCAGGCCATGCTCGTCGCCGCCGCCGAGGCGCTGGCCGCCCGCGTGCACCCCGACGAGCTGTCCGCCGGGCGTATCCTGCCCGACATCCTGGACTATGATGTCGCGCCCCACATCGCGCGGGCGGTGGCCCAGGCTGCGCTCGACAGCGGCGTGGCCCGCGCCGCTGTCAACCCGCGGGAGGTGGCTGACCAGACCTACCGCTTCATCTACGAGAGCCAGGCGGCGACTGTCCCGCCACCCTCCGAGGCGGGCAAGCACGGTACACTGGCCGAGCAGGCCATTGACCTGCGCCGCCGCTATCGGGGTGTGCTGGAGGTCAGGAGCAAGCTGGCGATCAAGGACCACTACACGCTGGGCATGTATCTGCCGCCGATCAGCTCCAGGCCGGCGCAGCTCATCCACGAGGACCCGATGCGCGTCTACGAGCTGACGGCTAAGGGCAATCTGGTGGCTGTGGTGACCGATGGTACGGCAGTGCTGGGGCTGGGCAACATCGGGCCGGAGGCCGCCCTGCCGGTCATGGAGGGCAAGGCGGTGTTGTTCAATACCTTTGCTGGCGTTGAGGCGTTCCCCATCTGCCTGACCACGCAGGACATTGATGAGATTGTCGAGACGGTGGCGCGCCTGTCGCCCAGTTTCGGCGGCATTAACCTGGAGGACATCGCCGCGCCGCGCTGCTTCGCCATCGAAGCCAAACTCAAGAAGGCCATTGACATCCCCGTCTTTCACGACGACCAGCACGGCACCGCCGTGGTCGTGCTGGCCGGACTGCTCAACGCGCTGAAGCTGGTGGGCAAGTCGCTCAGCGAAGCCAAAGTCGTGATGAACGGCGCGGGCGCGGCCGGTATCGCCGTGACCAGGATGCTGCTCAGCGCGGGTGTGCAGGATGTCATCCTGTGCGACACGCAGGGGGCCATCTACGAGGGACGGCCGAAGGGCATGAACTGGATCAAGGACGAGATGGCGCGCCTCACCAACCGGCAGAAGCTGGCCGGCACACTGGCCGACGTGCTGGTCGGCCGCGACGTGTTCATCGGCGTGTCCGCGCCCGGCTCGCTGACGCAGGATATGATCCGCTCGATGGCGCCGGAGCCTATCATCTTCGCCCTGGCCAATCCGATACCGGAGATCATGCCCGACGAGGCCAGAGCCGCCGGGGCCAGGATCATCGCCACCGGCCGTTCGGATTTCAAGAACCAGGTCAACAACTCGCTGGCCTTCCCCGGCATCTTCCGCGGCGCGCTCGATGTGCGCGCCTCCGACATCAACGAGGCGATGAAGATCGCCGCGGCGCGGGCCATCGCCGGCATGGTGACCGAGGCGGAGCTCGAGCCGGATTACATCATTCCGGCAGGCATGGACTTCCGCGTGCCGCCGGTGGTGGCTGCCGCAGTGGCCCAGGCGGCCATGGACTCCGGTGTGGCCCGCCGCGCGGTGGACCCGGAGCGCATCGCCGAGAGCACCCGTCGCTTCATCTACGAGGGGGTGTTGGACCAGGTATGAGGTAGAGACGTTGCATGCAACGTCTCTACCCGCCGTCCAGCACGGCACGGACTTTGTATGCCAGGTCGCGCAGGCCAAACGGCTTCTCCAGGAGGGCGGCCCGCTGCTCCGACACGCCGTGGCGCAGGATGGCGTCGTTGGTGTAGCCTGACATGAACAGCACCCCACAGGTCGGGCATTCGACGGCCAGGCGGTCGGCCAGCTCGCGGCCGCCCATGTGTGGCATCACCACGTCGGTCACCAGCAGGTCGAGCTCCAGCCGGTTGCGCTGCACCAGGCGCAGGGCCTCTTCGCCGCTGCCTGCTTCCCATACGGCGTAGCCCAGCCCGCGCAACATGCGCGCCAGCGTGGCCCGCACCGTCGGCTCATCCTCGACCAGCAGAATCCGCTCGTGGCCGCGCGGCAGCGTTTCTTTTGCCGCGGACGGCCTGGCGTGAGCGGCCGGTTCGGTCAGGCGCGGGAGATAGATGTCGAAGGTTGTCCCACGGCCGGGTTCGCTGCGCACCTGGATGTCGCCGCCGTGCTGTTTGACGATGCCATACACCGTCGCCAGCCCCAGTCCGGTGCCCTTGCCGACCTCCTTGGTGGTAAAGAATGGCTCGAACAGGTGGGACATCACCTCTGCATCCATGCCGCAGCCGGTATCGGCGACGGACAACAGCACATAATGGCCGGCCGGGAGCGGCTCTTCTGCCCCCCCAATGAGGGGGGCGACCCTCTGCGCCGGTCCCTGTCTTGCAGATGAGTGAGGA
>Ga0209101_1000714_pt1 | contig 26693 bp, 19 predicted proteins | sample ConPoolayeCmetaG_FD_185481 | JGI IMG/M metagenome (GOLD analysis project Ga0209101, IMG submission 185481) | Hot spring microbial mat communities from California, USA to study Microbial Dark Matter (Phase II) - Cone Pool mat layer C metaG... ...
TGCCTCCGCCGGCCGCCCCGCCCCCGCTACACTACCGAACTGCCCCGAGCCGGACGGCGCAAGTGAAGCGGGCGTAGGGCCTTAGCCGCCGCGACGAACCCGAGCCGGTCCGTGGGCGGTGCGGCCGGCGGAGGCAGCAGGGACACGCGATGAACCAAGTCATCTCGGGCAAGCTCGACGCCTCGCCGTACGCGTTCGCGCTGGTGGTCGCGCGGTTCAACGAATTCATCACGGGACGCCTCGTCGAAGGCGCCCTTGATGAGCTCACCCGTCACGGCGCCGATCCTCACCGCATCACGCAGGTCTGGGTCCCGGGGTCCTGGGAGATCCCGCTGGTCGCCCAGCGCTTGGCCGCCAGCGGCCAGTTCCACGCGATCATCGGCCTGGGCTGCGTCATCCGCGGCCAGACGCCGCACTTCGAGTACGTCGCGGCCGAGGTCGCCAAAGGCATCGCTCAGGTCGCCTTGGCCACCGGCGTGCCGGTCACGTTCGGCGTCATCACGGCCGACTCGCTCGAGCAGGCCATCGACCGAGCCGGCGCGAAGTCCGGCAACAAGGGCGCCGACGCCGCCCGCGCCGCGATCGAGATGGCCAGCCTGCTGGGGGCGCTCCCGCGGTGACCGCGGCCGATTCGCCGAGCGCGACCCAGGCCCGCCGCCCGCACCCGCGGTCGCAGGCCCGCATGCTCGCCGTGCAGGCCCTGTGCGTGTACGAGGCGGTCGGCGACGGTTTCGGCGCCGAGGTCTCCAGCTTTCTTCAGGACTCGCACACGTACGCCGACCTGGGCTGGTCGCAGCCGCCCCCGCCCGATGTGCTGCGCTACGCGCGGCTGCTGGTCGCGGAGACCTGGACTCGTCGGGCCGAGCTCGACGCGCTGCTCGTCCGGCTGGTGCCGGGCTGGTCGCTCGAACGGCTCCAGCCCGTCGACCGCAACATCCTGCGGCTGGGGTTGTACGAGTTGCGGGAATGCCCGCAGACGCCGCCCGCAGTCGTGATCAATGAAGCGATCGAGCTGGCGCGCCTGTTCGGCGGCGGCGACTCGCCCGCCTTCGTCAACGGCGTGCTTGACGCCGCGCGGCGGGCGCTGGAGCAGGCCGCGGCACCCGCCGCGCCCGATCCCGGTCCGGTCGATTGAGAGGCGGATATGGGGCTGTTCGACGCACTGCGCAAGGGGCTGGCCAAGACGCGCGACAAGATCGTCGCCGGACTGCGGACCGTTCTGCCGATCGGCCGCAAGATCGACGAGGAACTGCTGGACCAGCTCACCGACACGCTGCTGGCCGGCGACATGGGTCCCAAGGCCGTGACCGGGCTGATGGAGGAGGTGCGGGCCGCCTGGAAGGCCGGTCGCATCCGGGAAGCCCAGGAAATCGTCCCGTTCCTCAAGCAGCGGATCGCCAGCGCCTGGAGCGACAAGGACCGCGCGCTGCGGCTGGCGCCGCAGCCGCCGACCGTCATCTTCGTGGTCGGCATCAACGGCTCCGGCAAGACCACCAGCGTCGCCAAGCTCGCCTGGTATCTGCGCCAGCAGGGCCGCAAGGTGCTGCTCGGCGCATGCGACACATTCCGCGCCGCGGCCGTCGAGCAGCTCGTCATCTGGGCCCATCGCGCCGACGTGGACATCGTCTACCAGGCCTCCGGCAGCGACCCCGCCGCCGTGGCGTACGACGCCTGCGACGCGGCCATCGCCCGCAAGGTTGACGTCCTGCTCATCGATACCGCCGGCCGGCTGCACACGCAGGACCACCTGATGCGCGAGCTGAGCAAGATCCAGCGCGTGGTGCAGAAGCGGCTGCCCGACGCGCCGCACGAGGTGCTGCTCGTGCTCGACGCCACCATCGGGCAGAACGCGATCAACCAGGCGAAGATCTTCTCGCAGGCCGTGAACGTCACGGGCCTGTTCCTGGCCAAGCTCGACGGCTCGGCCAAGGGCGGCATCGTGGTCGGCATCCGCGACCAGCTCGACATCCCCGTTAAGTTCGTCGGCCTCGGCGAGACGATGGACGCGATCGAGCCGTTCGACCCGCAACGCTTCGTCGAGGCGCTGTTCGAGGGCCTCTGACCGCGCGGGCTCCGAAACGGCGCGCCATCCGCGTCGCGCCGGGCGGGCGGCACGGCGGCCCCCGGCACCCTACGCCGCAGGAGCCTCCCGCCGAGGCGGCGGGAACAGTCCGGGGCCGCGCCGCGCCACCGGGCCGCTAGCCGACCTCGCACACCAGCCCGTCGTACGCCAGCTCCACCCCCGGCGGCAGCGCCGCGCTGGTCGCCGCATGCCCCAGCTCGTGCGCGATGTGCGTCAGCAACGTCCGCCGCGCCCCGATCCGCGCCGCCACCGCCAGCGCCTGCTCCAGGTTGAAATGCGTCGGGTGCGGCCGTCGCCGCAACGCATCGAGCACCAGCACATCCAGCCCCGCCAGCAGCGGCCAGGTCTCGTCCGGAATAGCGCTGCAATCCGGGCAGTAGGCCACGCCGCCCACGCGAAACCCCAGCACCCGCGCGGGCCCGTGCCAATACGGCAGGGGCGTCACGAGCCGCCCCCCGACCTCGAACGACCCCGTGATCGGCGTGGCCCGCAACTGCGGCTTGGCGCTCGGATACGACGGATCGTCCTCGAACGCGTAGCGGAACATCTCCCGCACCCGTGCCAGCGTATCCGCCGCCCCGTACACCGGCAGCTCGCGCCCCAGCAGGTCGTTGAACCGCCGCACGTCGTCCAGCCCGACCACGTGGTCCGCGTGCGCGTGCGTCAGCAGCACCGCATCCACCCGCGTCACCCCGCACGCCACGCACTGGAGCCGCAGTTCCGGCGCCGTGTCGATCAGCACGCCGTGACCGTCGTACTCCAGCAGCGCGCTCGTGCGCGTCCGGCGGTCGCGCGGATCGGACGACCGGCACACGTCGCAGCCGCACGCGATCATCGGAACGCCGTGCGACGTCCCCGAGCCGAGGATCGTCAACCGCAGCCCCATCGTCGCGCCCGTCCTCGCCTCATCCGACCCCGACGCCCGCGCCCGTCAGCTAGATGCTCCACAGCTCCGAGACCTCGTAGCGGCTCGTCACGTGCAGCGGGTACGACGCGCCCACCCGCCGGCGCGCCGCCGCCAGCGCGAGCTCCGGCGTGTTGTTCTCCGCACTCAGGTGCGCCAGCGCAATCCAACTCGGTCGCGGGCAGCAGCGGTGCAGCAGCGCCGCCGCCTCGTCGTTGGAAAGATGCCCGGCCTGCCCGCGGATACGGGCCTTCAGCGCCAGCGGATACGGCCCCGTGTCCAGCAGGTGCGGGTCGTAGTTGCTCTCGAGGTACGCCGCGTGCACCTCGCACAGCGCGCGGGCCAGCGCCCCGAACGGATGCCCCAGGTCCGTGAAGATCCCCAGCCGCCGGCCCTCGGCCTCGACGATGAACGCCACGCTCTCCCGCGCGTCGTGCGGCGTCGGCAGCGTGTGCACCCGCACCGCGCCGAACGCCAGCGTCTGCCCCGGCAGGAACCATCGTACCCCGTCGCCCCGCACCGGCCCGAACTGCCGCCGGATCGCCGCATACGTGCCCGGCGTCGCATACACCGGCCAGCCGAACCGCCGGTGGCACACGCCCGCGCCGCGGGTGTGATCCGCATGCGCGTGCGACAGGATCAGCGCCTGCACGCCGTGCGCCGCGCGCGCCTTCCGGGCCAAGCGCTCCTGCACGCGCCGGGCACTGAGCCCCGCATCGAACAGCAGCCCCACGCCGGCCGCCTCAACGTAGATCGCGTTTCCGTTGGACCCCGATTGCAGCGCGCAGGTCAGCATCCCCGCAGTGTACCCGAACCGCCGCCGACGCGCCCCCTCAGTTGCCGCGCCGGTAAACCACCGGGTTCAGCGGACTGGCGGCCAGCTCGCCCGGCCGGAGCCCCGGGAACCAGCGGGCCAGGTCCGCCGGCCGGTGCGGGTTGTCCGGCTCCGCCACCCGCGTGCCGTCGGCGATGTAGATGATGGTCATGACCTCGCGGACGCGCGCCGTGCGGTTCGCTGGCGCCATGTGCAGCGTCCAGCCCCGATGAAACGTCGCGTCGCCGGCCTGCATCGGCGCAGCGACCACCGGGAACCCGCGCGCCCGCACGTACTCCGCCAGCCGCGCCTCCGACTCGTCCGAGATCGCCAGCGCCGCCACGCATCCATCCCGGTGCGACCCCGACGCGAACGTCAGCGCTCCCATCTCAACCGAAACGTCCACCAGCGGCATCCACAGCGTCACGCAGCGGTCATTGTCCAGCGGCCAGTAGTACTGGTCCTGGTGCCACGGCGTCGGCCCGCCCCCCGCTTCCTTGAACAGCGCCTGGTCGTGGTAAAGCCGCACCCCGTCCACCCCGAGCAGTTCGGCCGCAACCTTGCCGAACCGCCGCGCCAGCGTGAACCGCGCCACCGCCGGGCTGGTCTCTCACAGGTTCGCAACCTGGATGAACGCCTGGTGGTACGTGTCGCGCTCCGCCAGCGGCACCCGGTGCTTGTTCGCGGCCCACACCAGCGCGCCGATCAGCGGACGGTACGCGGCCACCTCGGCCCGCGCGGCCAGACCCCGCAGCAGGATGTGGCCGTCGCGCTGGAACTGCGCGATCTGCGCGGGCGTCAATAAATGATCGCTGCTGAGGTCCGGCAGTGCTTCCGGGTCGGCGACCATGAGCATACCTCCGCCGGAGCGGTGACCGGACGCCCCGCCCGCTCCGCCGCGCGCCGGCGCGCCTGCTCCGCTTTCTCGGCCTGCCACTCCGCGATCTTACGCCGCTCGAGCTCGTCCTCCGGCTCGAGCTGCGGCTCCCACTCGAACGTCCGGTGTTCCCACGTCAGCCCGCGCCCGCGGCAGCGGAACACCGTGTAGCCCGGCGGGTCGCCGACCCAGTCGCCGGCCCACCACGCCCCACTGACCGCCGCACTCGTCAGGTACCACACGCCCCGGAACCGGTACTCCTCGATCCGGTGACTGTGCCCCTGAAGCACCGCCGTCACGCCGTGCCGTTCGAGCACCTGCCGCAGCGGCTTCGTGTCCCACAACACCATGCTCCCATCCAGCGCCCTTCGCTGCTCGTCGCCGTTGTACTGCCCCATGTTGCAGAACGCCGCGATGTGCGTGACGCACACCTTCGGCCGGTCGCCGGCCGCCCCCAGATCATACGCGAGCCACTCCAGTTGCTCCGGCCCGAGGCGCGGCTCCCACACCGGGCCGCCGTCGGTCGTCTTCGGATGGATGCTGTCCAGCACGCAGAAGTGCCAGCCGCCGTAATCGAAGCTGTAATAGCTCCGCTCCCACCCGAGCCGCTCCATGATCAGCTTCTTGCCGAGGTCCGGGTCGTCCACCGCACATTTCCGCCGCGCCGACCAGCCCAACGCATCGTGATTACCCATGCAGTGGTAGTACGGCAGCTCCAGGCCGTCCGAAATCTCGCGATTCAGGCGGATCTGCTCCTCGAACTCCGCCTTGGCCGTGTAGTTACCGTCGAACGCCAGGTCGCCGCCCATCAGCGCGAACGCCGGTCGCGGCCGCAGCGCCCGCACACTCTCCACGCACGCCCGGTAGCCCGCGTCGCCCCGCCGCCGCGGCGTCACATGCATGTCGGTCAAGTGGACGAATGTGAAATCGGCGTCCTCGGCCGCGGCAGCGGGTGACGGCGGCGGCGCCGCAGCCCGTGCCGGCACGAGCAGTCCGCCGCCGGTGGCCACGAGTCCGCCGACGAACGCGCGGCGCGTAATTTCCAAGACGGGGTCCTCGCGACGGGGGCCTCGTGATTGTGCCGCTGCACTTCGAACCCGCCATTCTAGTCGCGGAGATCCCCAACCCCTCGAAACGCCGCAGGCCGGCGGAGTACTCCACCGGCCTGCGGACGACGCCTCAGTCTGTCACGTCCGCCGGCGCCCGCGGGGACGCCCGGCGGTCCGCGGCGGGGCTAGTTGCAGCTCGCGCCGATCCGGCTCACGAACGCATCGATGTCGTCGAAGTCAACGCTCTGATCACCGTTGCAGTCGCCGTTCAGCCACGGGCAGTCGGCGTACGGCCAGCCGACGCCGCCCGGGTACCCCAGCGCCTCGACGAACCGCCCGATGTCGTCGAAGTCCACCTGCCCGTCGCAGTTCAGGTCACCCGCGCACAGCGCCGGGCCCGGCGAACCGAGCAGCACCTGGAGGCGGATCGGCCGGGTCAGGTCGATGATCGGGCGTGACAGATTGTCGGCGCCCGACGTCGTTAACCGCACCCACCGACTCGCCGCCGTGTCCTTGAAGAACCACTGCACCTCGTTCGACTTGCCCGGATTGCCGGTCACGTTGCTAACCACCGCCGAATTCGGCGGCGCCGACAGGTTCCCGGCCGTCGAGCCGGAGAAGTCCGGCGGCTGGAACAGTGCCTCCACACCGGGGGCGAAGCTCTCGAAATCCGCGATCACGAAATCCGCCCCGCCCGGCCCGGCGCCGACGTTCACGACGTTGTCGATGTAGATCGTGTACGGGCCGGTGCTGCGGTTCGGCGACGACGCGTCGACCGCAATGGCGATGTGCTCGAGCACGCCGCGCGTGCCATCGATGACGCCGTTGCCGCCGAAGAAGTTCAGCACCGGATCCGTGGCCGGGTCGAACGTCACCGTCTGCCAGCCCGGGATCGCCGGGACCGGCTTGCCCTGCGGCGCCCCGCCGGTCTGCGTGGCCGCGCCGATCCACTCGATCGGGCCGGTCGCGCTGCCGGTCGAACCCAACGGGCCCGTGTCGCCCGTCTCGCGGATGCCCAGCGTGATGAGCAGATCACCGTTGCCCTTGCCGACCTCCAGCGCCTCCGACGGTGCGCTCGCGCCGCCCGGTCCCGACTGCACGGCCGTAATCAGATCCAAATGCACCAGCGGCGGCACCGGGACCGACACGGTGGGCTGTCCGCCGGGGTTCACGCTGCCGATCAGTCCGCCGTTGGCGAACACCTGCACCAGCGTCGCGTTGGCCGCGATGTTCGTGACCGTCACAGTCGTGTCACCCTGCTGGAGCGGGCTGACCAGCGTCGGCGCCGACGGCGGCAGCACCTGCTGGAGCAGGAACTGGAACCGGATCGGTTTCGTCAGGTCGATGGCCGGGTTCGGCAGCACCGGCGCGTTGAACGTCGTGAGTCGCACCCAGCGGTTGGCGGCCGTGCTCCGGAAATAGAAGCTCATCTGCACCGACTGACCGGGGTTGCCCTGTGCATCGGTGCTGCGGGAGATGTTCGGAATCCCGCTGAAGACCGCCGGATTCTCGAGATTCGCGTCGGTGGACCCCGAGAAGCGCGGGTCGCGGAACATCACGAAGTTGGTGTTGTTCGGCACCGACTCGAAGTCGCTGATCAACACATCCGTCCCGCCCGGGCCGGCACCCACGTTGACGAAGTTGTCGACGTACAGCACGTACGACCCGACACTGCGGTTGGGCGACGTCGCGTTCACCGTAATCGCGATGTGCTCCAACACACCCTTGCCGTTCGCCGACGATAGCACACCGTCCGCGCCGCCCGCGAACGCCCGTACCGGGTCGGTCGCCGGGTCGAACGTGATCGTCTGCCACGCGTTCGACGGCGTGACCGGCTTGCCCGTCGGCACGCCCGTGGTCGTCGACCCGAGCCACTCGATGGCGCCGGTCGTGCCGCCATTGCCGCCGATCGGCGCGGTCGTCGCCGTCTCGCGGATGCCGATGCACATGTAGATGTCGCCGTTGCCGCGGCCGACCTCCTTGGCCGCCGACTTGATGCTCTCGCCCGAGACGTTCGACGCCGTGGCCGAGATCTGGTCCAGGGCCACCAGCGGCGTGACCGGTACATTCACGGTCGTCGCGCCGTTCGGGTTGATGCTCCCGATCGGCGTGTTGCCGGCGTACACCGTCACCAGCGACGCCAGCGGGTTGACGCCGGTCAGCTTGACGGTCGTGTCACCCGCCTGGAGCGGCGGATTGACCGTCGGCGGGTCCGGCGGCGTCCCGACGATGACCCGCGCCGACTTGAAGCTCTCCACGCCGTTCACCACCTGCGTCGCCTCGATCACCGTGTTCAGTGGCTGCGGCGGCACCGTGACGTTCGCGCTCGCCGTGCCGCCCGGCGCCGTGCCGACCAGCACGCCGTTGGCGAACACCTTCACCAGCGAGGCCGTCGCGTACGGGTTCGTCATCAGCCCGGTCACGTTGATGTTCGTCGCATTCGCCACGATCGGCGCCGTCACCGTCGGCGGCAACGGCCGCCCCGCCGCCCGCGGATACGCCGGATCGCTCGTGCCCCCCGGCAGCGTCTGCGTCACCGTCACCGAGTCGCCGTACTGGAGCGCCAGCCCGGTGATCGTCGTCTGCGTGCCCGTCGGCGTGATCGGGCCCCCGACCTGGTTGCCGTTGACGAAGACCCGCAGCGCCGTGGCGGTCGCATCGTGGCTCACCACAATCGTGTTCTGCGCTCCGACCACCGGCGCCTGGACTACCGGCAGCGGAATACCCGGCGCCGTCCGCGGCCCGCGGCACAACAGGTGGAACCGGATCGCGGTCGACGTATCCGGAATCAACGCCGACGTCCCGCACTGCGTCCCCACCCGCTGGAGCATCCCCAGCGTCCGGGTCGGGCTGGTATTGTCGTAGGTCCACACCAGCCGGTGCGCGTTGCCGCCGTCATACGACCCGCCGCTCGTCAGCCCCGTCGCGTCCGGCTGTTCCGAACTCTGCCCACGGGCCAGCGGGAACCGGTTGACGCCGTCCTCCATGCTCAGGATCGACATGTACGGCTGCCCAAGACTGTCCAGCAGTTCGACGTTGTCAATCAGGACCTCCCACGGCCCCAGGTCCTGCGGCTCGGCGTTCGGCACGATGGTGAACCAGATGCTGTCCATCGTGTAGAAGCCGGTCGGTGACGGCGCCAACGCGCCGTTGCCGCCCAGGCCCGGCCGCACCACCGCCGGGTCGTTCAGCGGAACATCCACCGTCTGCCAAACCGCATCGCGGAACACCAGCGGCGTACCCTGCGCCAGCCACACGTTGGTGACGCTCGTCACGCCGACCCACTCCCATCCCGGCGGCGCGGAGCTGCAACTGCCCGTCCCGCCCTCATCGAGCAGAATCGAGAACGTGTACGACGGCGGGAACGGCACCACCGTCACCGGCGGCGAGAAATCGCTCACCTGGTTCACCGTGTCGCGCTGCTTGGCCGTGAACACGTCGCCCGTCACCGCCGGCGCGATCGTGAAAGCAACCGAGGTCGTGCCGGGCGTCACCGCCTGCTGCGCGATCTGCACGCCGTTCTGGAACAGCGTCACCTGATTCACCTGCGGCACCAGGCCCGACACCGTGACCTGTGTGTCACCGGCCACAATGATCGGCTGCACCCGCGGCGGCACGATCGGATCCGGCGTCGGCGACTCGAACTGGAGTTCGTCGATCGAGAAGTCGATCTGCGCGGCCGGGTCGGTCGCCACGTTGACGATCGCGATGTGCTCCAGCACGCCGCGATTGTTCGGCGCACTCAGGTCGCCGTCCCCGGTCAGCCCCGCGATGCCGCCCCCCTGCGACACGCCGTTCACCTTGACCTCTCCGGTCACAAGGTTGAACTCCAGCTCCGCCGCGGCCGGGCTGGGCGGCAGAATCGCCACCGGCAGCGGCCGCCGATTGCCGTTCGCGTCCAGCGTGTAACCGCGCCGCAACTGGTCATCGCCCGCCGGCGTCGTGTTGATCACACCGTTCGGTCCCGGCGTGATCACCGCCGTGCCCGACGGCAGCCCCAGCGTCGTCAGGTTCGTCCCGACGGGATACACCTGCACATCGTCCCCGGCCGCCGCGGTGTCCACGATCATGTCCGCCCCCGCCGTGATCCCGTTCGGCGTCGTCGAAACGCCGACCCACTCGATCGGGCCGGAAGTTCCGCCGTTGGCCATCTGCGGCACGAGCGTGCCGGTCTCCCGAATCCCCAGGCAGATGCCGATCTCGCCGGCGAAGAACTCGCTGACGTTCACGAGCTTGAAACGCACCTTGCCTTCCGTGTTCAGCGCCGGGTTCGGCCGCACCGGACCGTCAAACGTCGTCAGCCGCACCCATGCGTCGGCGTTCGCCGGATCCACCCAGGTGAAGAACACGCGCAGCGCTGCCTCGCCCTCCGTCTGCGCGCCGGACGCGCGGAACGCCGCATTGCGGTCGAAGTTGCTGCCGGTGTTCGGGAGGATGAACGTCGCGCTCAGAGAGTTGAACTGCGGCGCGCGGAACATCTCCTGCGACGTGGCCGGCACGTCGATCGGCGGTCCGTTGAAGCCGACCACCTCCGACGGGAACTGCGCCCACGCCGCCGGTACCGCGACCGCGGCGAGGAGAGCAAGAACACGAAACGTGCGGAACATGAACCTTTCCTCCAGACGATGGTTCGGGGCCGATCGACAAAACCGACCCGCCGACAATACTGGAACGAGCGAACAAACTCGAGTCGGGCGGCGGACCGCACGGGTCCGCAACCGCTCCCTGGAGCTCGCACGCTCCGACGCGGAGCCGCAACTCCGCCGAAGCGTGCCCTATCTTCACATCGTGATAGACGAATGTCTGCGCATAGCTCCAGCAACGCCCTTCGTCGTCGATTTCTGGCTCACGCGGACATCTGGCGCAACGGCTCACGGCCAGCCGGCACCTTATTACGCCCTCGTTGTCGCCGGGCGGTCGAAAACTAACCGCGCGCGGATCGCGTCGCGGCGCACTGCCGCCGGCCAACTCCCCGCGGGTCGTCGGTTCTCCGCTTCGCGCCAGAGATGGATGCTCTTGGGTGCCTCTCTCCGGATCCGCGACTTACTCCGTCTGAACCAGCGTCCGGCACTTCGCCGAACGCGGTGCTACCACCTCCGGGCAGTTTACTGGGACGCCCTGCGCGCCACAAGTGCCCGCCGCGGAGCCGGCTGACCCCAAGCGGCCTGATTCTCAAAGATTCAGGGCATATGTTATGGGACTTGCAACCACACCAGTCCGATGGACACTGCGCAGACTACGCCCTTACACGCTGGACATCAGACGCGCATGTTAAGCCCACCCCTCTCGCACGGGACGGAGGTCACACACGCGGCCGTGACAGACCCAACTCGGCCCGCGCCGCATCCAGCCCACGAGGCCCGCCCACGAGGCCCGGCTGCCCCTCGGAACACGCGTCCCGACGCCTGCATCTGGGGCCTCGCAACGCCGCCCGGAACCGCGCGGTTTCCGCGCTTCCGCGCCATCCGCGGCTCTCGCCGCCTCCGCGCCGGCCGCGCCCACGCCCCGACCGCCGTCATTCCGCCGGGGTCACCGTGCCCCGGCACTCACCGAAACCGATGCGATAGTCCGGCCCCTCGCAAGACCCGCGCAGGATGACGGTGTCGCCGTCCGCGAGAAACGCGCGGGTTGTCCCGTCCAACAGACGCACCGGCGTCGCGCCCCGCTCCGTGATCTCCAGCAGGCACCCGCACGGGCTCGGCACGCTTCCCGGCACGCCGGGCGGCCCGCTCACCGTCCCGCTGGCCAGTAGGTCGCCCGAGCGCAAATTGCATCCGCCCGCCGTGTGGTGCGCGATCATCTGCACCGGTGACCAGTACAGCTCGCGGAGGTTCGTTCGCGTCAGCACCACGGGCGGGCCGCCTCCGGCCGGCGCCAGCACGGCCTCCAGCCGCACGTCATACGCCTGCGGTCCTTTCGCGCGGAGATACGGCAGCGGCTCGGGGGCCTGCGGCGGCCCCGCGCAACGGAACGGCTCCAGCGCTGCCGGCGTCACGACCCACGGCGAGACACTCGTCGCGAAGTTCTTGCCCAGGAACGGTCCGAGCGGCACGTACTCCCAATGCTGAATGTCGCGGGCGCTCCAGTCGTTGACCAGCACGAAGCCGAAGATCCGGTTCGCCGCCCGTACGATCGGCACCGGCTCGCCCAGCGTGTTCCCCCGGCCGATGAACCAGCCGACTTCCAGCTCATAATCCAGCTCGCGCGTCGGTCCGAAGACCGGCGCTTCGGCCCCCGTCGGGCGATACTGCCCCCGCGGCCGGCGGATCGGCGTGCCGCTGACCACAACGGAGCTCGCGCGGCCGTGGTAGCCGATGGGCAGGTGCAGGTACTGCGGCGGCAGCGCGGCCTGCGCCCCGCGGAAGATCCGCCCGACGTGCTCGGCATGGTGCCGCGAAGCGTAAAAGTCCGTGTAGTCGCCGATTGCGCAGGGCAGCAGCAGCTCGGCGTCGGCCGCCCAGACCAGCGCCTGGTCCCGGAGAGCCACGTCGTCGCGCAGCGTCGGTTCGTCGTGCCGCAGCAGGCGGCTGAGCTGCGTCCGCACGGCCCGCCACGCGGCCGGCCCCGCGGCCATCAACGGCGCGAGCGTCGGCTGCGCCAGCACCGGCCCGGCGACGTCCGGGACTCGCAGCAGGCCCCGTTCCTCGAGCACGGCCAGATCGACGATCCAGTCGCCCAGCGCCGCGCCCACCCGCGGCGTGTCGCCCGGCTGCGGCCGGAACACTCCGTAGGGCAGATTCTGGATCGGAAAGTCGCTTTCCGGTGCGACCTCGACGAACGAGCGCAACGCGGGATCGACCGTCGGATCCATCCCCGGGGTCCTCCGCAGGCTGTGTGCGCAGTGTAGCGGCCCGGCTCCCACACGGAGCACGGCCGCGGCGGCGGATCCGACCGCAGCGGCCGCGCCCCCGCCTTGCCAGCGCTCCGCCCGAGCCGTCGGGAACGGCGCGCGAGGCCCGACTGCCGCAGCCCGTCAGTCCGGGTATCGGAACTCGACCGGAACCTGCACGTCGGGGTGCAAACTCTGCTTGACCGGGCACGTGTGGGCCGCTGCCTCCAGCCGCCGCCGGTCGTCGTCTGCCAACCGCAACCCCGCCGGCAGCGTGATCGTCGTCCGCAGCGCGCCGATTCGACGGACGGGGGCGGCGATCATCTCCTTCACGACGCGCACGCGCGTCCCGCGCAGGTCCCAGCCGTGCCGCTCGGCCACCTTGCCCATGATCGTCAGCATGCACGTGCCCAGCGCCGTCGCCACCAGGTCGGTCGGCGAGAACGCCGCCCCCCGCCCGCCGTTGTCCACCGGCGCATCGGTGACGAGCCGACTGCCCGACGGCCCGTGCTGCGCCTCGCACTGCAACTGGCCCAAGTATCCGATCTCGATTTCAACGGACATCTGGTGTGCTCCATGAAGCCCTCGGCCCTCAGCCGCCGCCAGGCGACTGCGGCTCTCGGCCGACAAGCCGAAATCGCCGCTTTCGTGCGACGCCGGACGCGCGGCGCGCCCAAAATCGGCCGAGACGCGCCGTGCCGGGCGTCAGCCGCGCGCGGCGTCACCCGTCCGGCATGCCGCCCGCGAATCCCGGCGCATGCCGCGTCCGCGACTCCCGCCCGGTCGCACCACCGTACCACTCGTCCAGCAGCCGTTCGAACTCGCCCGGGCTGCGCACGGCGACGATCGCCGCGCGCAGCTTCTTCGGCGTCGGGTGCCACCGGCTGTAGCTCAGCCCCAGCCGCCACAACATCCGCACCGGCGGTCGCCCGCAATAGAGCTCGAGCAGGCCCGCCAGGTGCGCAGCCAGCACGGCCCGCTGCTCGGCCAGTCCCGGCGGCGGCGGTGCGGCTCGGCCGGCCGCCACCGCCCGGCACGCCGCGAAGATCCACGGATTGCCGATCGCCCCGCGCGCAATCGCCACGCCGTCCACGCCCGTCTCCCGCAGCATCGCCAGACACGCCTCGGCCGTCAGGAGGTCGCCGCTGCCGATCAGCGGCACCCGCCCCATGCGCCGCCGCACCGCCGCCAGAAACTGCCAGGCCGCCGGGCCGCTGTAGCGCTGCGCGACCGTCCGGGGGTGGAGCGTGACCGCGGCCACACCCAACTCGAGCGCACCGTCCAGCACGCGGTCGAAGCGGCGGCGGCTCTCGGCCGAGTCGTCCAGGCCCCGGCGAAGCTTGACGGTGACGGGTGCCCGACCGGCGACGGCGTCGCACACGGCGCGGATGATCGCGCAGGCGGTGTCGGGCTCGCCCAGCAGGTAGCCGCCGCGGCAGCGCTTCAACACCCTCGCGACCGGACAGCCGAGGTTGATGTCAATGACGTCGTAGCCGAGCCGCACGAGCCGGTCGGCCGCGGGCCCGAAATCGGCCGGGTCGGAGCCCATGAGCTGCCCGCCGATGGGATGGTCGTCGGCCGGCACGGCGAGCAGTCGCTTCTGCCAGGCCCCCTCGTGCGCTGCGCAGCGGTCGAGCACGACCTCGTTGACCGCGTAGCTCGCTCCATACCGCCGGCTCAGGCGGCGCATGGACGCGTCGCTGTAGCCGCTCAGCGCGGCCAGCGTGAACGGGTGTGCGATCGCGACGCATCCGATGCGAAACACCGTGCGCGGCCTCCGGTCGCCGCCGGTTAGTGTAGCGTGCGGCCGAGCGCGGCCCGTTCCGGCCGGGGGCGTGGGTTACGGGGCGCATCCGCGCGGTGACGCGTCGGAACCACCCCCGACCCGGGGGTCGCCCGGGGCGCGGCGGCGACTGGCCCGCGGCGGCGACCGGCCCGCGGCGGGCCGTTACGCGTCGTCACGCGGGCCGGCGGGCGGCTCGAGGGCGGCCCGGGCCGCATCGAGCTGCTTGTGCGAGCCGACCAGGACCAGCACGTCGCCCGGGGCGAGGACAAACTCCGGCGGCGGATTGGGGACCGGTTGGCCGCTGCGCGTGATCGCGACGATGGTCGCCCCCGTGCGGGCCCGCAGATCGACCTCCCGCAGCGAGCGGCCCGCCGCGGGGCTGTGGCGCGGCAGCAGGTGCGTGCGGGTGACGGCCGCCTCGAGCAGGCTCAACCACTCGGAGCGCAGGGCCGCATCGGTCGGGCGGCCGCGCAGCATGCCGTATTGTCCCGCGCGGACCAACGTGACCTGCTGCTCGATCACGTTGCTGGGCACGCCGAACTCCTGAAGCACGTGGGCGAAGATCTCGATGGAGGTCTCGAACTCCTCGGGGATGACGCGGCTGGCGCCGAGGCGGCGCAGCGGCTCGAGCTCGGCGACGTAGCGCGTGCGGGCGAGGATGTAGAGGTCGGGGCGCAGCGCGCGGGCCTGCGCGACGATGCGGCGCGTGGCGAACGAGTCGGCGATGGCCACGACCAGGGCCCGGGCCTGCCGCAGGCCGGCGCGCAGCAGAATGTCGCGGCGGACGGCGTCCCCCACGAGCACCGTGGCGCCGTCCTCGCGCGCCGCCCGGGCGTTCACGCGGCTGGCCTCGACGACGATGAACGGGATCCGCGTGGCCCGCAGGACGCTCGCCAGGTTGCGCCCGTTCACGCCGTAGCCGACGATGATCACATGACTGGCCAGGGCGGGGGCTTCCTCGCCGGCGCGTTCGTCGGGCACCTCGCGCTGCAGCCGGCGGGCCAGCGCCAGCGCCAGCGGTGACGACCCCGTGATGAAGACGGCGCCGCCGACCATCGTCCCGACCGTCCACGCCACGAACCAGGCGAACGTGGCCGCGTCGATCAGCCCTCGATCGTGGGCCTCCTTGGCCAGCACGTACCCGAACTCGCTGATCGTGCACAGCGCCAGGCCGACCAGCACCGCCAGGCGCAGCGGCCAGCCCGCCAGCACCACGGCGCCCGCCGCCACCGCGGCCTTCAGCACCAGCGTGAGCAGGATCACCGGGACGAGCGCCTCCCAGCCCTGCGCGAGGACGGCCGGCTGAACCAGCATGCCGATCGACAGGAAGAACAGCGCGTTGAACGCGTCGCGGAACGGCGTGATGTCCGCCCGGAGCTGGTGCCGCAGGTCGGACTGGGCCAGCAGCAGTCCGGCGATGAACGAACCCAGGGCCCACGACCAGCCGGCCTGGCTCGCAAGCCAGGCCCCGGCCGCCGCCATCAGAATCGCGAACAGCGTCGTGAACTCGGTGCCGCCGAAGCGGAATACGACCTGCACCAGGCCCGGCACGACGAGCCGGGCCAGCCCCGTCGCGACCAGCAGGCCCGCCAGGGAAAGGCCCGCCCCGGCCAGCGTGCTCGCCGCGTCCGGCCCGCCGGTGCGGGCCACCAGCGGCAGCGCAATGAGCGCCAGCAGTGAGAACACGTCCTGGAGGAGCGATATGATCGTACCGATCAGGCTGGCGGGCGACTCGGTTTCGCCGCGGCTGGCAAAGTGGTTCACCATGATCGCGGTGCTGCTCAGCGACACCGCGACCCCCAGCACGAGCGCGGGCAGCCGGCCCATGCCGCCCAGGGCGTACAACGCCGCAGCCGCCAGCAGAGTCGTCAGGACGATCTGGAGCAGCGCCGCGACGGCCAGTCGCCGACCGGCGCGTCGCAGCGGCTCGGGCGACATCTCCAGCCCGACCACGAAAAGCAGCAGCACCAGCCCGAGCTCGGCGTAGAACTGCACCGACTCGCGGGCGACCAGGCCGAGCCCCCCGGGACCGACCAGCACGCCCGCCAGCAGAAACCCGACGATGGTCGGCGCCCGCACCGCGCGCATCACCCAGGCGGCCGCCAGGGCGGCGCCGAACACGGTCACAATGCCCGTCAGGTCGTTCTGCATCGGCGGTGAGGTACTGTGCCGGCCGCGCGTCGCTTCGGGACGGGCTCCGCGGACGGCTTAAACACAAGAAGGGCACCGGTGGACCGATGCCCCTCTTCAGGTCTGCCACCTGCGTCTTACAGGATGATCCGCAGGTTCCAGCCGATGATCCCGCCGATGATCAGGGCCGGCAGCCAGGCAATGATCCAGTTCCACATAGCAGACTCCCTCAGGCCGACCGCCGAGGACGGAACCCACGGCCGCGGCTCACCTCGAGCCGCGCTTCACCGCGCCCTCACTCGGCGGTTTATCGGAGCCGCAAGCTTAGGACATGAGGCTCGGCCCGACAAGGGCTTGCGTGAACCATTTTCCCCCGCGCCGGCGGCTGGCATCAATGGAACGCCCTTCCGGGTCGATTGAGCACCGCGGCGCCGGCCGATACCATCTCTGGCTCGGCCCTCCGGCGGGGGGGCGGACGGGCAATGGAGACCTGCAGTGCCGGAGACGGAGGATTCGAAACCGCGACGCGGTCCAGCGGACCGAAGCGCCGGCAGGGACGCGCCCGCTCCGGGCGGGCCGCGGGACTTCATCCGCGAGATCATCGACGAGCACAACCGCACCGGGCGGTTCGGCGGGCAGGTCCGTACGCGGTTTCCGCCCGAGCCGAACGGTTACCTGCACATCGGGCACGCCAAGAGCATCAACCTCAACTACGGCCTGGCGGTCGAGTACGGCGGCAGCTTCAACTTGCGGATGGACGACACCAACCCGGTCAAGGAGGAACAGGAGTACGTCGACTCGATCATCGCCGACGTGCGGTGGCTCGGAGCCCGCTGGCAGGGCATGCGGGACGACGACCCGCGGGCCGGGGTGATCTGGGCGTCGGACTACTTCCAACAGATGTACGACTGGGCCGTCGAACTGATCCGCAAGGGCAAGGCGTACGTGTGCGACCTCTCGCCGGAGGAGGTCAGCCGCACCCGCGGCACGCTCACCACGCCGGGACAGCCCAGCCCGTATCGCAACCGCTCTGTCGAAGAGAACCTCGACCTTTTCGAGCGGATGCGGCGCGGCGAATTCCCCGACGGCGCCAAGACGCTGCGGGCGAAGATCGACATGGCCCATCCCAACCTCAACATGCGCGATCCGGTCATGTACCGCATCCTGCACGCCACGCACCACAACACCGGCGACGCGTGGTGCATCTATCCGATGTACGACTGGGCCCACGGCCTGGAGGACTCGCTCGAGGGCATCACCCACAGCATTTGCACGCTCGAGTTCGAGAACCATCGCCCGCTTTACGACTGGTTCATCGACGCGATCAACGAAGGCCGCACCCCCGACGGCAGCGGGCCCTGGGGCCGGCGCATCCACCACCCCCAGCAAATCGAGTTCGCACGCCTCAACCTCACCTACACGGTCATGAGCAAACGGCGCCTGCTGGCGCTGGTGAGGGAAGGCGTCGTCCGCGGGTGGGACGACCCCCGCATGCCGACCATCGCCGGTCTGCGACGCCGCGGCGTGCCGGCCGAAGCCATCCGCGAGTTCTGCCGTCGCATCGGCGTCTCCAAGGTCGAAAGCACGGTCGACATCCAGCTCCTGGAACACTGCATCCGCGACCATCTCAACCGGGTGGCCCCCCGCGCCATGGCCGTCCTGCGCCCGCTCAAGCTGGTCATCGACAACTACCCCGACGGCCCCGGCGAGCTGCTTACCGCCATCAACAACCCCGAGGATCCCGCCGCCGGCACACGGTCGGTGCCGTTCAGCAGAGTGCTGTACATCGAACAGGACGACTTCCGCGAAACACCGCCCCCCAAGTACTGGCGGCTGTACCCCGGCAACGAGGTCCGGCTCCGCTACGCCTACTTCGTGCGCTGCACCGGCTGCGTCAAAGACGCCGCCGGCAACGTCGTCGAGGTGCACGCCACCTACGACCCCGCCACCCGCGGCGGCGACGCGCCCGACGGCCGCAAGGTCAAGAGCACCCTGCATTGGGTCAGCGCAGCCCATGCGCAGCCGGCCGAGGTCCGGTTGTACGACTACCTGTTCACCAAACCCGACCCGGACGATGTCAGCGACGACGCCATCCGCGCGGCGGACAGCACCGGCGCGGCCGAGCTGCGGGCCGCCGCGGACGCCGCCGCCAGGGACTGGATGAGCAACCTCAACCCGCGCTCCCTGGAAATCGTGCGGCCCGCGTACGTGGAGCCCGGGTTGGCGGACGCCCCCATCGGCGCCCGCTTCCAGTTCGAGCGACACGGGTACTTCTGCGTCGATCCTGACAGCGACCCGCCGGGGGCGCCGGGCCGGACGCTGGTCTTCAACCGCACGGTCACCCTGAAAGATTCCTGGGCCAAGATCGAGAAGAAACTCTAAGGCCGCGTTCCCGTGCACCCCGGAAGAAGCCGTCCGCCTGCCGCCCGCACGGGCCCAGCGCCCGCAACCCGCGGAGGACCTGCGAACGCACACACGCCCCCCAGTCATCCGGCAGCGGGTGCGGCATCGCGCCCTCATCGCCCTCGCGCGCCGGGCCGGCGCAGCCCCCGGTACCACCGGGCCGCTCGGGCCGCAGGTGACATGAAAACGACTGAAAACACGCGGCAGGCGAGAGCCCTGTTCACGCGTCGGCTCAGCGACGCCGACTCGTCCGCGACTGAGAACTCACGGCGGGCGCGAGCCTCGTTCACGAAGCGGCTCGTCGACGCCGACTCCTTCGCCGCTGAAAACTCACGGCGGGCGCGCGCGGTGTTCACGCCCGCGTTGCAGAGCTGGCCGGATTTCGGCGTTTACCAGCTCTGGATCGACGTCCCGCGCCCGGTGTCTGTCCGCGTGGGTGCTCTGGGCACGCGCCGGTTTCCCGCGGGCAACTACGTCTACACCGGCCGGGCGGCACGCGGGCTGCGAGCGCGCGTCCGTCGTCATGCCTGCGGCGCGTTTCGCTTGCGCTGGCACATCGACTACCTATTGGCCGCGGCCGGCGTCCGCGTGCGCCGCGCGGTGCTCGCATCCGCGAATCCAGCCGACGAATGTCGCGTCAACCGGCGCGGCCTCGTCGCGGGCTGGAACGCGGTACCCCGTTTCGGCGCGTCCGACTGCCGCGCGGGCTGCCCCGGCCATCTCTGGCGCGCGGCGGCCGCCGCCTCGCAGCGGCCACGCGGTGGCGGCGACCGGCGCACAGCGGCCGCTGACGTGAGGGCGCCCGGGGCACGAAAGGTCGCGCCGAGCCCGCAACCAAAAGCGAACCGAAAACCAGAGACCGCCCCGCAAAATCCGCGATTGAAAACCACCGGGCGGAGGAGTAGTATTACATAGTGCCCAATCGCAGAGGGCCGTGTGCGCCGGCGGTGGCTGGGTCGGCCTGCCGCACGGCTCTTGTCTTCCCCTTGTAACGTCTGAGGTACGCCGCATGCTCGCGCGCCGTCCGATCCTCGTGCTCGCCGTCGCCGGGCTCCTTGGCACCACCGCCGCGGCCGAAGAACCCAAGAATCTGCTGTTTTACGGCAACAGCTTCACGATCGGCATCGGCTCCGCCGAGGCCGAGGCCTTCGGCGGCGTGCCGGAGGTCGTGCGACAGCTCGCGATCGCGCGCGGCTTCCCGCCGCCGCGTGTCGAGAACGCCGCCGTCAGCGGTCAGAGCCTCGCGTGGCACCTCGCCAACAACACCGGCGTCATCACCAACCCGATCGATTTCGCCGAGGTGCCCGACTTTCAGTGGGACGCCGTCATCCTCCAGGAGTTCTCGACCCGGCCGACGTACATCGGCGACCCGGCCGCCTTCCGGGCCGACGCGCTGGCGCTGTTCGGCCGGGTCCGCAACCACAGCTCCGCCGCGCGGGCGGTGCTGTACGAAACTTGGGCGCGGGGGCCGGGGCACGAGTTCTACACGGGCAACCCGCCCCTCTTTCCGGGCGGCCCCGCCCAGATGCAGCAGGAACTCCGGGACAATTACGAGCTCGCGCGGCAGCACCTCGTGGCCGCCTTCGGCCCCGGCTCCGCCGTCGTCGCCCGGGTCGGCGATGCCTGGGAAGCGACCGGTTGGAACAGTCTGCATGCGGATGACCTCCACCACGCAAACACCCGCGGGACGTACCTCGCGGGGCTGGTGCTCTTCGGCACGATCTACGATCAGCGCACAACGGTGGGCCTGCCGAAGCTGTTCGCCGGCCTGACAGCGGCCGAGGCGGCCGCCCTTCAGGCGGTCGCGGACCAGTTCCTTCCGCCGGGCCTGCCGTTCGACCACAACGGCGACGGCGACGTGGACGCCGGTGACCTGCCGGGTCTGACGGCTTGCCTGGTCGGCCCTGGGATTCCGTACCCACCCGGTGGTGGGTGCGAGCGCCTGGACGGCAACGGCGACGCCGGCGTGGACTTGAGCGACGTGGCGCTCATGCAGGCAGCCGCGTACCAGCGCCCGCCCTGGCTGCGTCTGGTCACTTGGGACATGGTTTTCGCACGGCCGGAGGGGAGCGGGACCGAGAGCCAGACCAACGTGGTCACGACCAGCGATGCGTCCGCCCCGACGGTGCAACTGGCGGCCGTGGACCTGCTGACGCAGGCGCCGCCGACGTGGTTGAGCGTGCCCGCGACAGTCGCGGCCGCGAGCCCGTTCCCCGTTAGCGTGGACGTCACCGGACTCGCCGCGAGCACCTATTACGCCCGCGTGACGGCCGCCGCGGCCGGCTACGAGGGAACCTCATTCACGGTCACGCTGCGGGTGACCCCCGCCGCCGACCCCCAAATCGTATTTTTCGACTTCGGCGGCGCCGGGCTGCAAACCGCCGGCAACTACAACAACGTGACGCAGGCTCAGACCCCGGTTGTCAACGCGATCGACAGCAACGGCGTCGCCACGGGCATCTCGCTGACGGTCACGGATGCGTTCTGGCCCGGCTGGAACCAGGACGGCACCACCAGCCCGACCGGCGATGGTGCCATCTTCGATCCGCAGGCCACGCGCGACAGCCTGTTCGGCTGCACCGTGACCTTCAGCGGCCACCTCGAGCCGACGGCCGCATTCGCATTGGACGGCCTGAGCACGGCCCCCGGCGTGAGCTACACGTTGACGTTCTACGCCTCGCGGATGGGCGTCACGGACAACCGCGAGACGTCGTACACGGTGACGGGTTCGAACAGCGGCGCGGCCTACCTGAACGCGGCCAACAACGTGTCGAACGTCGCAGTCGTGTCAGGCATTCAGGCGGATGCCACCGGCCGGATCACCGTGTCGCTCAGCCCCGGGCCCAACAACACGAACTTCTTCGGGTTCTACTACATCGGCGCGTTGCGGGTCGTCCGCAACAGCCCTTGAGCCAGCGCTGCGAGGCCGAGCGCAACCGAGCCCAAGCGCCAGGGACGGTGACAATCGCGCCCGGCCGTATCCGAGCCCGAGCGGTAGCGAGGGGCATCCCGACCGAGCCCGGGCGGCAGTCACGGCCCCGGTCTTGGCTCAAGCGCCATGAAGGGACTCCGGCGACGCTCCCGGACGCGCGGGACACTCGGCGTCCGGGTCCCGGCCGTTGGGCCAGCGTTCGGCGTCGCCGTGACGGGCGGAACCTGGAGCTTGCGCCCCAGGCGCGGACGCCGAGCGCCCCTGCCGTGCCTGACTCGACCGCTCCCCGCCTCGGCCGGTCGTCCGATCCCCTGCGGAACCGGGGAGCGCAATCGGCGCCCGGCGCGCCGCCGTGTGGGCCGACCGGGGGCACGACGCGCGGACACCATCTCGGCCGACGCGGATGCAGCGGGTGCGTGCCGCCGGAACGCGCGAGCGACAAGATGTCACGGCGACGGGCTCGCGCGTCCGCCGCCGCGTTGGGGGCGAACCGAACCTCCGGTGTGCGAGAAACTTGCATCGTCGCGGGCCGCGCGGGCCGCCAGCCTGCCTTGACAGGCATCGATTTCTGCGGGATCATGCTGGACTGCGGTCAGGGCCGCCCCCTGAACCGCAGACGGGCGATTAGCTCAGTTGGCTAGAGCGCGTGCTCGACATGCACGAGGTCACTGGTTCGAGCCCAGTATCGCCCATCGAACCCGAGGTCGCCCGGCGCGACGCCGCGCATGCGGCCGACGGCGTCCGCACCCCGGTCTTGTAAGGCACCGCCGGCTTGCGGTCGAGGATGTCTCAGTCCCCGCAGGCCCCGCGGGCCTCACACTGTGCATCGCAACGGGGTCGGCCAGCCTCCTCAGCACCGCTGGGCCTTGGCTTGGACCGGCGCCAGCGCTGGGGCACGGCGTTGCCCCGCGCTCCCGCTCGGGCTCGGATACGGCCGGGCGCGATTGTCACCGTCCCTGGCGCTCGGGCGCGCATGTCGGGCCCCGCGCTGCCGGCCCGCGCCAGCGCCGCGGTTCACGCGAGCTCATCTGGCGATACGCCGTCTGCCGTCTGCGGTTTTGCCGAGTCGCCGCGCGGGGCGGAACGCCAGACAGCGAGCGCAAGCGGCGGCACCATCTGCCGTCGGTGGTTTTGCCGAGCCGCCGCGAGGACCCGTATAATCGACGGCCATGATCGGCCCCGACGACCGCAGCACGAACACGGGGGGAGAGCGCATCGCCGTGGGACGAGCCGCCCACGCGCCCCAGCGGCCACCGCGGACGCGGCGCGGCCCGGTCGCCGCCATCGCAGTCGTCGTTCTCGCGGCCGCCGGGCTCGCACGGGCTCAGGAAGAGCAGTACCGCGAACGGCAGGTGCTGGACCCCGAGCGCGATATCTTCGTCGATCAGCCCGCCCCCACCACGCAACCCGACGAGCTCGGCCCGTTCCGCGCGCTGCTGGCCGAGGGACAGGCCCGCAAGGCCCGCAAACAGCTCCAGAAGTGGCTCAAGGCCAACGGCGGCCACGAGCGCTACTATGAGGCCGAGCTGCTGCTGGGCGACGCCTATTTCGACCTGGGGGACTTCTGGAAAGCCGCCGAGCGCTACGAGAGCGTCGCCCAGAACACGACCGGCGAGCTCTTCCGCCGCGCGAACGAGCGAACGCTCGACGTGGCGCGGGCGTTCCTCTCCGGCCGCAAGCGCATCTTGTGGAGGGTCTTCCGTCTGCCGGCCTACGACGACGGCGCCGACCTCTGCTCGCGCGTGTGGGAGCGTATGCCGGGCTCGCGGCTGGGCGAGCTGGCGCTGAAGATCCGCGCCGATTACCTGTTCGACAAGGGCGACAAGGACCTCGCGCAGGACGAATACGCGCTGCTCTTGCAGCAGTATCCCAACGGGCGATACGCGCAGTACGCGCTCCGCCGCGGCGCCGAGTCGGCCGAGGGCCAGTTCCCCGGCATCAAGTTCGACGCCGGCCCGCTGGTCGAGGCGGAAGAACGCTACCGGCAGTTCCAGGCTCAGTTCCCCGGGGCGGCCGAGCGGGCCGACGTGGAGGCCCGGCTCGCCGGAATCCGGGAGCAGCGGGCGCAGAAGGATCTCGACGTAGCCCGCTGGTACCAGAAAACCCGGCAGCTCGGCGCAGCGCAGTACTATTACCGGCTGGTGCTGAAGGACTGGCCGGAGACCCTGGCGGCCGCCGAGGCCCGCACCGCGCTGCGCGGTCTGGGCGCGGACGTGCCGTCGGCGGACGCGCCGCCCGAGGCGGAGAAGCGGCCATGAACCGGTGGGCGTGGCGGGTGTTGCTGGCGGCGGTGTGCGGCGGTCTGGCCGGCTGCGGCTATCGGGCGGGCGGCCCGTTCCGCGGCGGCATCGAGACGGTGTACGTGGACATGGTCGGGTCGAGGGAGTTCCGGCGCGACCTGGAGTTCAAGCTGACCGAGGCACTCAAGAAGCGAATCGGCACGGACACGCCCTACCGGGTGGTCGCGCGGGAAAAAGCCGATACCATTCTGTCGGCGGAGGTCCTCGAGCAGCGGACGGCGGCCTTCGCCCCGGATTACCGCTCGCAACAGCCGCGGGAGAAGCAGCTCACGCTGGCGGTGCGGGTCCAGTGGAAGGACGCCCGCAGCGGGCGAATCCTGGTAGACCAACCGGTCCAGCTTCAGACCGCGGATTATGTGGTCCCGCCCGGCGAGACCGAGGCGCTGGCGCAGGAACGGGTGATCGACCGCCTGGCCGCCCGCATCGTGGCCATGCTGTACGAGGACTGGTGACCCCGCGGCCGCCGGTTCGCAAGGGCAACGCGCATGTCCGACGAGCAGCCGAGAAACACCTCCCCGCGGAGCGACGGACTGGGCGGGGGCGACGGCCGCCTGCCGCGGCCGCCGGTGCGCATGTCGCGCGGCCTGCTCAGTTGGATCATCATCTTCGGCCTGGGGCTCATGTTCCTGTTCATGCTCAATCAGAGCATGCCCAAGCCGTACAGCATGTCGATCACCGAGTTTTGGATGTTCGTCCAGCGCGGCGACATTAAGAAGGTGGTCATCAAGGAGAACGTGCTGGCCGGCGAGTTCTACGACACCCCCGCCAACGTGCCCCCCGGGACGCACGAGTTCGAGTGCGAATATCCCGGCGTGATGGACAAGGTCGAGGAAATCCGCAAGGAACTCGCCGCCTTGAGCCCGCCCGGACGCCCGATCACGCTCTCCGGCCGCGTCAACAACAGCTTGCTGTACAACATTCTGTTGTCGATGTTGCCGGTGCTACTGCTGATCGGCGTGGTCTGGTTCGTCATGTTCCGGCAATTCCGCCAGTCGGGCGGCGGCGCCGGCATGCTGGGGAATTTCGGCCGCAGCCGGCACCGCATCACGACCAAGGAGCACACCAACGTCACGTTCGCGGACGTGGCGGGCGTGCAGGAGGCCAAGGACGAAGTCGTCGAGATCATCGAGTTTCTCAAGAATCCCAAGCGTTTCGCCCGGCTGGGCGGGCGCATCCCCCGGGGCGTGCTGCTGGTGGGCGAGCCGGGCTGCGGCAAAACGCTGTTGGCCAAGGCGATCGCCGGCGAGGCCGACGTGCCGTTCTTCTCGATCAGCGGCTCGGACTTCGTCGAGATGTTCGTGGGCGTGGGCGCCAGCCGGGTCCGCGACCTCTTCCGCCAAGCCAAGGAAAACGCCCCCTGCATCGTGTTTCTCGATGAAATCGACGCCGTCGGACGCCGCCGCGGCATGGGCTACAACGGCGGCGGCCACGACGAGCGGGAGCAGACGCTCAACGCCATCCTGGTCGAGATGGACGGCTTCGACAGCAACGATCAGGTCATCGTGATCGCCGCCACGAACCGGGCCGACGTGCTCGACCCGGCCCTGATCCGCCCCGGCCGCTTCGACCGGCAGGTGTACGTCCCCCTGCCGGACGTGAAAGGCCGCTTCGAGATCCTCAAGGTCCACGCCAAGAAGGTCAAGATCCAGCCGCCGGTGGAACCCAAGCTCCAGCGGATCGCCCGCGGCACGCCGATGTACAGCGGGGCCGACCTGGCCGCGATCATCAACGAGGCCGCGCTGCTGGCCACCATGGCCGGCAAGGAGGCCATCGAACTGGAGGACCTCGAGGAGGCCCGCGACAAGGTCCGCTGGGGCCGCGCCAAACGCAGCCGCGTCATCGACGAAAAGGACCGGGTCCTGACGGCCTACCACGAGGCCGGCCACGCGCTGGTCCAGTCGCTTCTGAAGGACGCCGACCCGGTGCACAAGGTCAGCATCATCCCGCGCGGCCCGTTCGGTGGCGCCACCTTCTCCCTGCCCGAAAAAGACCGCCAGACCTACAACCGCTCCTACCTGGAGGCCACGCTCCGCGTGCTGTCCGCCGGGCGCTTGGCCGAGGAGCTGCTGGGCGGCGACATGAACTCCGGCGCCGCCGGCGACATCCGCCAGGCCACCCAGATCGCCCGCCTGATGATCGCCGAGTGGGGCATGAGCCGTCAGCTCGGCTTCGTGTATTACGGCGACGACCCGCTGTCACCCACCCCGCGCCTGGACTTCGGTCTGTCCCGCTCCTTCTCCGAGAAAACCACCGAGATCATCGACGAGGAAGTGCGCCGCCTGATCACCACGGCCGTCGAGGAGACGCGCGCCCTGCTCGCCCAGCATCGCGAACAGCTCGAGGCCATCGCTCAGGCCCTGCTCCGGTACGAGACCCTCAGCGGCGAGGAAGTCCGCCAGCTCATGGCCGGCGAGCCGCTCAATCGGCCGACCGTCGCCGACCTGATCGCCCAGGAGCGCGACCGCCGCCCGGACGCCCTCCCCGTCGCCCGCCCCGTCCAGCAACCGCCATCCGACCAGGCCGGTCCGCTGCCGAGCCCGGCCTGGTCGGATGGCGGTTGCTGGACGGGGCGGGCGACGGGGAGGG
>Ga0209101_1000716_pt1 | contig 26683 bp, 15 predicted proteins | sample ConPoolayeCmetaG_FD_185481 | JGI IMG/M metagenome (GOLD analysis project Ga0209101, IMG submission 185481) | Hot spring microbial mat communities from California, USA to study Microbial Dark Matter (Phase II) - Cone Pool mat layer C metaG... ...
GGACTGACTTTCACCGAAGAGCAATTCGCTCCGACCTTTGGGCGCACCAGCCGGGAGATCATCGCCAAGTTCTGGGGGCCGCAGCTTACCAACGAGGCCGAAATCGCCGCGCTGGACGCCCAGAAGGAGGCGGCCTTTCGGCGCATTATTTCGCGGGATTTTCCGGCGATGCCGGGCGCTGGGAAGCTTTTGGCAGACTTGCGGGCGGCTGGATTCGCTTTGGCGATAGGCTCCTCCGGGCCTCCGGAGAACGTGGCGCTGGTGTTGGAGAAGCTGTGTGCTGGCAGCCTGTTCGGGGCCGTGGTAACGGGGATGGACGTCACCCGCGGCAAGCCCGATCCGCAGGTTTTTCTCCTGGCCGCCCAGCGCTTGGGGGTTCCACCGGCGCGCTGCGTTGTGATCGAGGATGCCGCGCCGGGCGTGGATGCGGCCCATGCTGCCGGGATGCGCTGTGTGGGGTTGGTAAGCACAGGACGCACGGCTGAAGAGCTTTCGGCCGCCGATATGGTCGTCTTTTCGCTGGCCGAGCTGTCGCCGGAACTGCTGCGCCGGCTTATCGATGGTGCGCAGGGAAAAGAAACTACGTAACTGTCAATGCGCTGCGACAGCTTGCAGCACCGGCGGCTGCAACGGGAAACCTACACTGCCAGGTCGCCAACACACGGCGTTTTTTGCAGGTGTGAACCACCGGATCGTGCAGACGCCGGATCTGCTCAGTTACGTTTTCCTAAGACACCCGGGCAACCAGCCGCAGAGGTCTCGGCCCGAAGCGTTAGTGCGGGGCAATTCGCTCGGCCCGTTCTTCTTCGGTGCCCATCAGGTCGTCGGCCAGCTCGTTGAGCACGTACAGTTCTACGCGGGCGTTCATCGCCTGCTTTTCCGGCTCTAGGCGCAGGGTGAACGGTTCGTAGACGCCGGCCTGGCTGAGGCGAATCAACTCGGGATCGACGCCCTGCTGCTCCAGGAATTTCATGGTGGCCACGCAGCGGGCGTAGGACAGTTGCCAGGCGTCGGCGTAAGGGCTGTCGGGCGGCAGCGGGCGGCGCATGGCATGGCCGCGGATTTCGATCTTGTACCGCTTGCCCAACAGGCTGGGGATCAAGCGTTTGAGCTTCTCTTTGGCTTCCTCGTCCAGTTCTGCCGAATCGGCTGCGAAAGTAATTACGGTGCCTTCCATCTGGCGGTTGCCGTCGTGGATGGCGATCAAGCTTGGTTTTCGGGGGCCGAAGGCCTTGCCGGCCGCCAAGCGCGATTTCTTTCCGGTATTTTCTTCAGCGCCACGGCCGGGTCCTTGAAGGTCGTTTCCTTTGGGCAGAACCCCCAGCGAACTGCCCGACTTGACCAACCCTAATCCGCCTTTCGGCTCTGGCGGTTTTCCGCCGGCGTGCGGCTTGTCGCTGGGTGTGGCCGAGGAACCGAAGGGGTCTTGGAAATATCGGGCGACGGCTTCCTTGACGGCCTTGCTTTGGGCGATGATCCACATCACCAGGAAGAAGGCCATCATCGCGGTGGTGAAATCCGCGTAGGCTACTTTCCATGCACCGCCGCCTTTAGCTGCCATAAGAGGACCCCGTTGCTTATCACCTGCTATCTGCCGCCGTGTAGGAGTGCTGTCCTGTCAGTGGTGCGTTCGCACATTTCCACAAGCTGCCGCTAGTTGCGCTAATGCATCGAACGCTCCGAAAAGTTGCCATTTACGAAGCATCGACCTCGGCGAACAGTTCGTCCAACCGCTCGCGCGTGGGGCGTACATCGGGCGTCAGGCCGCGGCGGGCTTGCTCGATGGTGATCTTGGCGTTGAAGTCGTTGACGAACCCTTGGATGATCGACCCAATGGTGCGGAAGAACTGCAACTCGCCGAGGCCGAGGAAGTCCATCCGCATGGCCAGCGGCGCAACGAACCCGTAGGAAAGCAATATCCCCAAGAATGTTCCCACCAAAGCGGCGCCCACTTTATGGCCGATCTCCTCGACCGGCCCGTCGATCGCTCCCATGGTGATCACCACGCCCATCACCGCCGCCACGATGCCGAAACCGGGCAGGGCGTCGGCAGTCTTGGTCAACACAGTCACTGGGGCGTGGTGATTCTCTTCGATGAGCTTTATTTCTTTTTCTATCATGCCTGGCAATTGTTCGGGTTTGACGGAGCCTTCGATCACTGGCTGCAACGTGCCGCAGATGAACTCCAAAACGTGATGGTTGTTGGTAATGCGAGGGTATTTTTCGAATATGCGGCTTTCGTGCGGGCTGGTGATATGGGCTTCCAGGGCGATCAGCCCTTCGCGGCGAGCGGTTCGCAGCAGGTCGTACATCAAGCGGAACATGTCTTCGTAGGCTTGTTTGTTGTAGGGACTTCCCTTGATGCTTTGCAGTATTCCGCGAACCATGTCCTTGAGCACTTTGGCCGGCGACATGATTATCAGCGAACCGATGGCAGCGCCGCCGATGGTGAGAAACTCCGAAGGATGTATCAGCGCGCCGATGTGCCCGCCGGCCCAAACGAAGCCGCCGATCACTGCACCCATGACTACGATGAATCCGATGATGGCAATCATAGGCTATCTGCACAAGCTGCTGTGTGTCGCCTACATGGTCGCAACGCCGGACAATGGCTGTGTTGCCCTGCTGTGCGGTGTGCTGCGACGATTGTCTGCCCTGGCTTCCTGCGGCGGTGGCCCGCTGCGCCTTGCCGCCCGGACAGTCTGCCAGCTTTCTGCAACGTCGCTCTACGGCCGAGCCTTCCCGCGATGCTTTCGCGCAATGCTCTGCGGCGACGCTGTGCCGCGATGCTGTACGGCGATGTTCTGCCAGAATGTCTCACGGCACTATCGCGGGGCACAACAGAAGCGCAGCCTTCCGCCATGGTTATCTAGCATATAAACGGCCCGTGGCGGCGCCGGGTGGGGTAAGGCCGGGATGGGCACTAACGGCTATGCCGATTATGGCGCTCAGTACGGTCGGCGGCGTGCGGTCCGCAAGTCGCCTGCCGTCGGGAGTGCTCATTGCTATCTGCATTCTAAGGTATGTTCTGATGGCGGCTTGCAATGTCGTTTGTGGTACGGCTGTCGGATGGGGTGCTTGGCCCAGTCCATCACACGCCACGCTTTGACGCCGCGCCTGCAATGAGTGTCGTAGCAGTGCAACAGATCGACCCTGCTGGTATCTTTGCTTGCCTGGCCTGGGCGGCGGTCTGCCTTACGGCGTGGCGAGCGCCTAAGGCGCTGCTTCCCGGGCGGTTGCGGCTGCTGCTTGCAGTCGCAGGCGGCTGCCTGGCGGCGAGTTTTCTGGCCGATTCAATAGCGGCCCTGGCGACCGTAGAGCAGCAACTGGTTGTCTGTGGCGTGCAAGTGGCGCTTCTGGTGGCCGGTTGGCTGGCGCTGGCAGACTGCGGCCGTCGCCGGCTGGCTGTAGCCGTCCGCGCGAAAATTAAGGCCTGGTGGCTCCTGATGTTGCCGGCAATAGGGGTGCTTAGCGGAACGCTAGGGGTGTGGGCAACGGCGGAGATGCCCGATGCGAGCGACTACCTTTCGGGATTATCGGCAGCCTTCCACTATTTGCTCGGCGTACCAGCCGCTCTGCTTGCCGCAGCGGCTTTCGCCGAAGCTGGTCGCCCGGCCACTGGAATGGCCCGAAAAGCTTCGATGCTGGCCGTCATCGCGATGCTGTGCTACGGGCTGGTGAATCTGGTTTTTCCGCCGGCGGCAGCATTCTTCCCTGCCGACTGGCTCAACCGGGAGTCCTTATTGTTTGCAACTGGCATTCCTGCGGCATGGGTTGGTGGGCTGTGTGGTGCGGCTTTGGCCTCGGCGCTATGGATCGTCAGTTGCTGTCAGCAGACTTTGCTTGTCACGCACCGCAAAACGCTGGTCAAGCAGCTTAGTGTGCCGGCCGCGCTGGCGGTGCTGGCGGCAGTGGCTCTGGCCCTGGGGGCGGGGCGGTATAACGATACTGTGGGCGAGGCAACTTTGTACTTGTCTGAAGGGGCCGAGCGTTCGGCTCGACTGGCTCAGTTACTGGCTGAAGCGGCTAATTATCCGGCTAAAAAAACCGACGGCAGCGGCACTCCACGCGCGGACAATCGGGCCGACGCGATTCCGCCCGGAGCATCCCACAAATCAGCCGCGGAAGCACCGAAAACGCCCGCAAGTTTCGGCCTGCCCGCAGGCGACAGCACATCATCCCAGCCCCAACCAGCTGCATCTGTCGATCGGTTGAAGCTGGGGCTTCCGCTGTTGATTATCCTGTTCTTGCTCACTGCCATGTTGTGTGCCTTGGGGGCTTGGGCCAGCCGGCCCCAGAGGCCATCAAAATCAAAGCAGTTGCGGCGACCTGTACGCACCGTCGGGGCCGCCGAAGCGGAACAGCGGCGGTCCGATGTGGTTGTGCCGCAATCGCGGCGCGACTAAGATGAGTATATCGGGTATGGCGGTCACCGCCGGGGGATTATTGACGTTGGCAATACGTAGCGGCGCGGACCGCCGGGAAAACGTCATATCAGCCGGTTACCCCCTTTTGCGAAAATCAGCAGAGCCGTTCTGTCCCGTTGACTGGTTGGTGTTTGCTGGCAGCCGGTCATACGACGGGCAATCGGACGAACAAGGGCAGTCGAGCATGGACGGCCCGTCGCAGGAAAAAGCTTCCCGGTCGTGTCAGCCTCCAGGCAAAGATGGTGCGGCGGGCTTGCCCGATTCTCAATCGGCTTCTGGCGCTGCTGCTGGCATCCCACCGGTGCGCCGGGATAGTCCGCCGATTATCGCCGGCATCCAAACGAAACTTGGCAGCTATGTTGAACCGCCGCCGGTACAACTGCACCAACCGGGTCAGAGCGGAACTTCTGCCCGACTGCGTAGCCGGCGCAGCATTTTCAAGTGGATTTTGACCGCTGTGGTGGCATTGTTATTGCTGATTACTGCCGTGCTGGGCGCTGCAATATCAAGAAGCACAGCGATATCGAAGAGCACGACCACATCCAAGAGTGTGGCAACGCAGGGGGAAAAAACCGAGAGCTTTGACGGGCATGAGCAGTCGGATGCTGCGCAGCCGCCAGCGAGTCGTCGCCCCGTAATCGCCGCCATAAGCGACCAGGTGGTCAGCCCTGCCGGACAACTGGAATTGGTTGTCGAAGCACACGTGCCCCACAATCCCGCCGCTGTGCTGCGTTATCGGCTGCTCCAGGGCGCCGAGTTGGGGGCGCAGATCAATCCTCGAACAGGGCGGCTGCTGTGGATACCCTCTGCGGCGCGGGCCGGCGGTGTGTACCAGTTCGAGGTCCAAGTGGAAGAAGCGGCTCCAGGCGGACAGAGCGCCACCAGGACGTTCAACGTTCATGTGCTTGGGGCTTCGGCGACTGCGGGCCAGGCTGCCGGTGGTTCGCCGGCGCCCGATCCGAACTTCCCCAATGAGCAACGCGGCGACGAGCCACCGGCTGTGTCGCAGCGGCCTCCGCAGCGGCCGGCAGAGCACGGCGGGGACGATCCGCCGCCGCCATCCCTGGGTTCACCCAAGCCGAAAACGCTCCCCTCGGATTCACCCAAGCCGAGAAGCGAACCGGCGGGCGAAGATGACGGCGACGCGGCAGGCGATCAGATTCTGGTAGAGCTTTACAAGAGCAAGAAGCTTCTGGCCAAGAGCGAATACAGCACGATCCGCAGAATATACGCCGAGCGGTTCCAAAGGCGTCACCAGGATCAGATACGGCGCGGGTTGGGCGCTGACTATGAGAAAGTGATGGCATGGTTGGACGAAAACAGGGTTTTCAAGGAAGAGCTTTATACGGCCATCGACCCGCAGCATGACGACATCCCCGCCGTGATGCGCATCGTTGCCGAGTTGATCGACAAGTTTCCCAGCAAGATGCTTACCTACGGCGAGCTGGCCATTGCCGTGGCAGTGGTGTGGGACCAACGGCGGGGGATATACGATTACGAGGGGCATTGCAACCGGGCAAGGGCCCTGCAAAGCCCCGCCCCGCAACTGGACGCCATCGGCAACTTCAAGTATCTGTTGGATACCGAGAAGCTGATGCAGGGCCGCGGCCAGTACCTGCCCTGGGAGTTTCTGATTCACGTGGTGGACCATCGCACGCCGGAGGTCGAGCGGCAATGGGCATTGGCCAACTATCTTCCGCGGCGGGCGATGATAGGTACATGCTACCGCGAAGTACCTTACGACTACGACTTGCTGGACCGCAACCAGCCCCGCCTTGCCGGCCAGCAATACACGCTGCCCAATATCCGCGCTTTCGGCGGCGTGTGCGCCATGCAGGCCGATTTCGCCGCGCGAGTGGCCAAGAGTCTGGGCGTTCCCGCCGCTTATGTGCATGGCGAGGCAATCCAGGGCGATCGGCACGCCTGGGTAATGTGGGTAGAAGTGAAGTCGGTCACCCGCGACAACATCGTCTTCTCGCTCGAATCGTACGGGCGCTACCGGGGTGACAAGTACTACGTGGGCCACCTGCACGATCCCCAGACGGCACAGACGATCACCGACCGGCAATTGGAATTGCGCCTGCACACCGTAGGCATCGGGCCGCTGGCCAAACGCCAGGCCGCCCTGGTGATGCGCAGCTTCCCCATGCTCCGCGAAAAACTGGCCATGGACGTGGAAACCCAACTGGCGTTTCTCAACCAGGTGATCTCGCTGTGTCCGGGCAACGAGGAAGCGTGGCGGGCGGCCGCGCGGCTCTCGAAAGAAGGACAGATTACCGAGTCCCGGCAAATCAAACAGATAATGCAGCTTATCGACCGGCTGTTTGTCACCTTCGCTGCCATGCCCGATTTCACCTGGGAACTGTTCGACGACCTGGTGGCCTTCCAGAAGAACCGCAAGCAGTTCCTCTCCTATTACGAGCGGCTGGTGATGCTTTACCAGCAGGCGTCGCGGCCCGACCTGGCCTGCGAGGCGCGGCTGAAGTACACCGACTATCTGCTGCAAGACGGCAAGCAGCGCGAGGCGATCGAAGGGCTGGCTTACACCATCAAGAAGTTCCCCGACGAAGGACGCTATGTTCCCCGCCTGCTGGACCGTCTGGAAGCGATTTGCAAAGACTTCAAGGGCGCCGAAGAGCACCTGGTGCGCTTGTACCAGGAACTATTGCCGATGATTCCGCCGGATCGCAGCGGGCGTCCGAGCAAGTATTTCATGAGCATGCTCCAGCGCGCCGCGGCGCGGTTCACACAATACAATCGTCCCGATCTGGCACAGGCCTGCGAAGCCCAACTGGCGCGGCTCCGCGCGATGGAAGCACAGCGGAAACAACCTGCGGCGCAGTGATTGGTACTGTACCCAGCGGACGCACAGGTCTTCGGGGTTCAGTCCCTTACGGCGGAAATTGTGCGCGTTTTGCGCGCATGTTTTCGGTTGATATGGAGGGCCACGCTCCGTCGTGGCCGTCTGTCCATTGCTAAATATCTCGACAAAATACCGGAAGTGGTTGGACTACTGGCAACCCCGAAAACGAAGCTATTTCGAACACTTGCGCCACTTTCGCAATTATGTGGGTCTATTTAGCGGACGCGACCGCAGCGCGTCCCTCCATTCGGTTGCGGGCGCAGCTCCATTTGGTTGCGGCCACAGGCCGCGTTAGTGAGCTATTCCGGCTCCGGCGGTGTCGCCGTCGTTTTATTCTTTTGGCGGCTGTTTGGGCGGACGACGCAGACCCGCGGCGGTCATCCGGGCCTTAAGTTTCCCGCCATTCGGTTCCGGCGCTTGCCAGACCAGCTCCAGTAACGCCTTTTGCCTGCCCAGTTCTTCCAGCGCGCTGCTGCACTGCTGCGGATGCTGCTGCCGGAGCGCTTCCCACAGATCGAGGCAAATCGCCAGATACGCGGCACGCGCTTTGGCCTTCGGGTCGTCTTGCAGCAGGTCGGCCTCGATAGCGCCGCGCAACTGCTGCTGCAACTGGCCGAAGCGCTCGGTCCAATCGGGCAGCGGATAGACGTTTGCCGCCTCTTGCACGCGGATGCGATAAACCGTCTTGCCGTCGCGCGAAATCTTCTGGCCGCCGTTGCGAACGATGAGCTTCTCGGCCACGTTGAGGATGCGATTGGCAAATCGAGTGATTGTTTCGTCCTGGGGCATTTCGTCGCGGGTGGTGTTGCGGTACACGTCCTTTACCTGCCACCCTTGCGACTGCATCCAGCGGTACCCTTTCATCACGCCGATGATCGTGCCGGCCGTGGCCGCGTTGCAGTCGGCGTCCCAGCCGAAGTTGAAGGCCACGATCATGGTCTGGACAAAATCGCCTTGACCGTACAACAGCGCGGCGATAATGCCGGCGGTGTTCAGCTCGTAACCATTGCGATCGCGGGTGCGGCCGCCGAAACGGGTGTATTTTTCCTTGACCAACTCGCGGGTCTTGCGCCAATCGGTGGGATGTTGTTTGTGCCAGGCGATAACGTCGTCGACCACCGTGCGCAACACGCTTTTCTGGTCCAGCGCGGCCCGACCGGCCTCGATCACCTCGCCCAAGTTTTCGGTGATGAAAGCCCTGGCGATCATCGCGGTGAACATCTGCGTGGCCTGCACCGGTTCGCCGTCGACGGCCACACGAATCAGCGGTATGGCGGTGCTTGCGGCCGTTTGCGGCATCGCCGGCGCCGCCAGCCCGAAAGTCTCGCACACGAACTGGCCCGAAATGTTGAAATCCGACCACGGGTTCAGGGCCGGCTGGCCAGTCAGCGGCGGATAGATGCCCAGATTTATCAGTTCCCGGGCATACTTGTTCGCGCACCAGATGCCCCGGTTGATGTGCTTTCGCCACAGCTCGGCAAGCTGCTCGGGCGTGGGCGGAAACAGGTCCCCACGCTCCAGGGCGCAGATGTAAACCCATTCCAGGTCGGTGTCGTCGTCGGTGCGTGCACCGGCGGGCAGTCCGGGCGTGTACTGCTGGACGTTTCCAGGCTGGTCGATGTACTTGAACTCGTGCGGCAGGCCGTTGAGATTGCCGAACAGTTGCCCCACCAGCCCGCCGAGTATCTTGTCGGCCAGCACCTCGGCCGGAAACTCGATGAACTGGCGCTGCTGGACTGGACTTGTTTCTTCAGCCGCCGCGGCTTCGGCACAGCACCAGTTGCCGGCCGAGGAGGCGACAGTCCACTGCGCCAGGTAACACGAGAAGCATCCTGCGGAGACAATCAGGAATACAAGCGACGCAGTCACGCCGCTACGCAGCAGAATCGATCGCATGGTTTCCCCCTGTGTTTGGTAAATGTCTTACTTCGCATCTTGTATCTTGTATCTGCGCCTTCCGAAAAACGTACGCGGCTGTTCGCGTACGTCGTTGTTTATCAACAACTTGTAGTTTCGGTCCTATACAAAAAACTATTTCTGGCAACCCATTACAGCACAGTGAGTTGCGACTTTTCTCGTAAAGTGCAGCTTGTATGGGTATTGGGTCGATAATTTTGGGTAACCGGAAGTGCCGTGCTCCGTCCTGGCCGCGTATCAAGTGTTGGCGGCAGCGACAGATCGCGTTCCACAATAACACCACTCGGTTGCGGCCACAACCTGCGTTGGGCGCTGGCGAGAAACTGGCCGTCGAGGAAAACACCGCCGACGCAATTGCATCATGCTCACATCTGACAGCAACAGGTTACCTTCCTCTGGTTGTGGCCGCAAGCCGCTAAGGCGTTTCACATCGCTTCGATCAGCAGCCACAGGGTCTCGGCCTCCTCTAGGGGAATATGGAGCTTGCCTCTGGAAATTGTAACAGGCAATTGTTTTTTGGGCGTCAGGTCAGGATTCAGGGCCGTCACCCGCACTTTGCCCAGTTCCAGCCCTTGCACGATGGCGGTCGCCGGTAGCGGTTCGCACACGGCCGGCCCTTGTCCGATTTGGAGTCTAACGCCGCTGAGCCGATACGGTTCCGTCAGGACGTTGTAAACAGCTTGATAGTCCCGGTTAGCCACTCGACCCACGGCCGTCAGCAACCACCGCTTGGCCTGGGCGAGAGGCTTCTTCTCGAGCGGCGCCAGCGCCAATACTCCCACTTGCGGTTTGCCTACTACAGAAAGAAATCGGCCTGCGCGTACTCGGCTCAGATCGCCCATGAGCACCTGGGCGTAGTCGCTATCCACAACAATCCAGCCTTCTTTCCAATTTCGGCGCACCTGACCGGTGCTGCTGAGCAGTTCCCCCGGGCCGAGCAGCCCAGCGTTGTTGGGCGCCAAGCCCCAGTGTTTCAAAGCCACATCCAGTGCGGCGGGAATGAAATCCTGCAACACGGCCGGATCGGAGACGACCAGACTGCGCTGGTCATAAAAGGCCCAACAGACTTGTTTTTGCTCGTCGGCACCTATTGGAATTGTCCCGGCTGGCAAACTGGCCAACACAAAAAAGCGTCCCTCCGCTTGCCGGCGTGCCTCAAAACCGTTGGCCAATTTCACCTGCAAGCGATAGCGACCTTTTTGAAACCGCACACTCGGATACAGTGACAAAAGCCGCTCGTAAGGTCTTACAATTTCCCAGCCTGAGTGGGTTATCTCCGGCGGGACAACCAGAAACAGTTTTTTGTCGGCTGGCAAGGCTTTCAGGTTGCCTACGCCCGAGGTGATTGGGAAGTAGAGCAAATCGGCCGGGGGGACCTGACCGGTTGTTCCGTCCCATCGCGCCCAGCGGACTCGCATCATGTGCACCAAATACGAAACGCCGAAGAATTGGCCTGCGTTTTCCGACCCTTGGAGTCCGGAGACGGGCGTTGCCAGGTCCTCGTCGGTAAACAATTGTACGGCGAAGCGACGGGGTGGCTGGACGGCCTCCGGGATGCAAAACAGCACGGCTGCCGTCGGGTAGGTTGCTATCCGCCCCGGGTCGCCGATCAGATTGCCAAACCCGGCGCTGACGCCCAAATAGTGGTCGCGCCGCATGAACGGGTAGCCGAAAGTATGTTCAGCGATGGCGGAACGCTGTTGCATGGCGCTATCAACGGCTACCAGAATGGGCAGCATGGCTCGGTATTGGTTGACCGTACCTGCGCCCCATTCGGAAATGACTGCCGCCTTGCCCCACTGATGCACCGCCTGACACTCATAAATCGAGTCCGGCGTCTGTAGTGGAAACGGATTGTTCAAAGCGAAGCAGAAATCTTCATGGCTATCGCCGTGGTCGGTGTAGGGATGGTGCAGATCATAGGGCACGTCCAGGTCGGCATGGGTAGCCAGTTGCTGTCGCCATTCGCCGCCGGCATCTCCGGCCAGGGCGTTACGATAACCCAACTTGCGCATTCTCTGGGCGAAATCCTGATAAAACTGCCTTTCCCGATCAATGACAAAGTCCAAATACACACGGTGCCACCAGCCATCGTTTCGTTTGGCCTTGGCGCCCAGTCGCCAGCGGAGCGGCGGCAGCGGCACATTGCCTTTGGCAGGGTCGGCATCCCCGGCGCCCATGGCCTGCCACTCTTCGGCCAAACCGGGATACAAGGCCAGCAGCTTCTCCCGACTACCGAACCGCTCCACCAGCCAACGATTCCATTCGGCCTGGAAGGCTTTTTCCACACCCTCGGGCAAAACGTTTCGCCGACCGTCGGGCGGCGGGGCTGGGTCCCATAGCGGCGTATCCGTGGGCGACCTTGCACACAGACTGACTTCGTTGATCGGCTGTACTACCACAATCGACGGATCATCAGCATAGCGCATCTTGCGATGCGGATTCTCATGCCGCATGATCTGTTCCTGCAACTCCAGCATCCGATGAAGCATGGGCTGAAAACAAAAGATCGCCCACTTCTGGCGGTGGTAATCGTTGTAGGTAGGATAGGCACGATGCCAAGATTCGTCGTCGCGGATTTCTGGTGGCAACCCTTGTCGCGGCATCAGCAGATCCGAGAAAAACCACAAAGTGAATTGATGGTAGAACCCATGTTCCGATAGCATCGCCAAGACAGGATCGACGACTTCCTCCCAACGCTTCTGGTGGAATTGGCCGGTCTTGTTATCCCAAAGCCCGCGGCCCAGTCCGTGCCAACGTACGAAATTGCACCCCAAAGCCGCCAGGGTGTTTACCGCCCGCTGGTGCTCATCCTTCCACACTTCCGGCGGCTTGCCATGCTGTGTGTGGAAGTAGTGCTCGTGCCAGGCCACGCCCCATAAGCGAACCGGGGAACCATCGGCGAAAACCAAATACCCATCCGGGTGCAGATGCACCGTTCCACGCTTCCCCGCCGGGCGCTGATGCAAGAAGTCAAACGAAGCGGCAGGCTTGCCCTGTTTGGGCAACAGTTGCGTGGGAAACTCGAACCACTTCCGGCGATCTTCCTCCGGCGGTTTGGAACCGGCGGGCATCGCCTCAACCCGTATCATCGCCAGATGCACCGCGCCGGCTTTGATATCCCAGGCGTGGCACATTCCGAAGTACTGTCCCCGTACTACCGGATAAACCATCAGCCGCGCATGTCGGAAGGAGGGAACTGGGGCATCGGCCGGACGGCCGGTCTTGGGCGCCTTCGGCCGTACCACAGAGGCCGGCGGCGCCCAGATGCGTATCGTTGCCCAGTTGTAGCTCGCCGCCACGGTAAAAGGCAGCTCTACCGAAGCGACGTCCCGATTGCCGTCGCGTTGCAAGTACTGCAAGGTGATGGTGAAAAAATGCTGCGGTCTATCGCTGCATACGGCAGCTACGATTGTGAGCCAGCGGTCTTCAGGAATCTCAAAGACCGGCGAGGCAAAGCGGGGATCGTGGCTTACCGACTGGTCTTCAATTGTGCAGGATGGCTTGCCCAAATAACTTGGTCCGTCCAGCCGCCGAACCAAGCCCGGGCGCTCTGGCCGCGTGTCCCATATCGCCCATCGTTGAAAATCCTCGGTGGTTTGGCTGACAAAAACCGTTTGGCCGACGGCGCCGGAAGTCGCCTGGGAAACTTGGGCGGCCTGTAGCCGCGTGCCGCCCAACACCCAGAAGCCCACAACTGTCCATCCAACAACTAACCCAATGACTGCCGGGCTTCTTACCATTGCTGACATACTCCTTGCAAGTTGCTCACCGTGGATCTTAATTGTCTTCCGTGGGCTTTTTGTGCTTGTTAGGCTGAGGCCGCTGTTGTTTTCTCGGTCGTTTAACTCTTTTGCTGGGCGATACAGCAAGAGTGCTGGTCCTGGATACTCGAGTGCTAGGCCGGCTTTGCGCAGCCTTTGCGCCCGTAAATTGTAAACAGGGCAAATTGAACGGTTAAGAAGGCACATTTGATTTGTTGAGGGGACACATTGAGTTTTCAAAGGAACACATTATCGCAGCGGCGTGCGCACAAATTTCTGGCACGGCTGAAACGGGCTGAGCCCGGGCGTCGGCCGCGCCTGGACTTCAATACGGAAAGCGCTCGTCCAGTGGCGAGGCTGCCAGTTCCACCAGGAAAGTAGAAAGCCGCTCGACCAGCAGTTCCAGCAGTCGGCGACCTTTTTCGGCCGAAGCGGCAAACGGATTGCCCGCCCCGGCGTTAGTCGTAAGCAAGTGCCAGGGTCGGGTGATTGTCACCCAGCCACGGTTGACGGCCTCGAACCGGCTGGCCGCCGTGCGTCCTTCGTCGGCGGCGATGGAGCCGTCGTCGTTTCGGGCGACAAGTTCCGGCCAGAAGGCCAAGGCCAGCGAGGTTTCCATCTCGCCGGCGTGGTCGTCGCGGTGCTCGAACAACTCCGCGTATTTGTCCTCGAAAATCTGATACCAGTTGCACAGGAACAACTTGGCCGGCGACCAGCCGTAAAGTTCGCGCAGCACTCCCTTCAGTTCGTTGCCCCCGTGACTGTTGAGCAGCAAAATCTTCAGTATCCCGTGACGCACCAGGGAATCGACCAGATCGCCAACTACCGCTCCCAACGTGGAAGGGTTCAGGTTCATGGCCATGGGAAACTGCATCTGGTTGGTCTGCGTGCCGTAGGGGATGGTCGGCAGCAGAACCACTTTGGCGCCGCGTTGCCAGGCCGCTTCGCAAATCCGCTGGGCGATCAGGTCGGCCTCCAGCGTGTCGGAACTATACGGCAGATGCAGGTTGTGCGGCTCGGTCGCGCCCAGCGGCAGCACCGCCACCTCGTACTTCAATTGCCTGACGGTCCCGTAATTGGTTTCGGCCAGAATCCAGGGGCGCACAGGAACCTCCGGAACAAGATCATGCAAGCGACAGTTGTATGTCAAGGCGACCGTTGTATGTCAATCAGGACCGGCCCCATAGCAGGTCTTGCGCCGAGTTGGCAATTGCGCCGACTTGGCAATGCCTGAGTCGGCACCGGACAGCCCTGCGGCTCTCGAGCCGCGAAAAATATACTACGCACGGGTACTCCGCACGGGTTGAAATGAGATGTCTGTCCCAGCGATAACGATTTGTTTTCGCCCGCGCGAAGTATAATGTGCATTCCTACAATGGCTGTGCCTGCTCGGACAATCGCCGGCACTACATTGCCAGTGGAAGATTGGCTAAAGCATAACAAGAAACAGTTTCATTGCCAAAGGGCCAACTTTGGCAAGCGCCTGCCAGCACCGTGCCTGCTCCGACAGCGGGAGCACTTTCCCGCATCTTTAACTACTTGTCTTCGCGAAACGTAGTGACCGCCTGATATAAGGTTTTTCCTTGTGTGGCGTGTCGCCATGTTTTGCGAATGTCAATAGTGCGACTGGCACTGGTCTTTGCGTGCCAGTATATTGTGGCGCCGATAGTGGCAGCGGGCGTTGTGTGCCATCTCGATGATCGTCGGCGGCTATTGGGGCATCCAGCCGCACAACCAAGGAGCGGCCATCCACACAAGCAAGAAGCGTCGATCCGGGCAAGCAACTAGAGAACTCTTCCGCACAAGCGTTTCGGGACCGGTCTGACGCACGGTCCTTGGGGAGAAGCAGGCAATGTGTACGCCGGGATTAGCAGCGCTTGTGCTGTGGTGTGCGGTGGGGGCCGCGGCACAACCGAGTGCCAGCCCGCCTGGCCAGTCGGTGGTCAGTGTCGGTGCAGGCAGCTACGCCGCGGTGCTACCACGCGGCGCCAGGCAACCGCAAGACTCAATCTACTGTACCGAGCGTCTGCGCGCTCCGATGCCCACCAACCAGTGGTGGAGCAGCGTCCTGTGGATGCCCTTGTCCGAGGCGCAGTATCCGCACCCGCTGGCGGTGCGGGCCGAGAAGTCCGGGCTGCGCGTCTTCTATCCCGGAGCGCACATCAGCGCAAGCGCCAAGAGCATCATGGCAAGCATGGGCGGCGGCCGCGACGACCTGACGCTGACTCACTCGGCCGAAGAAGCGTTCGCCGAGGCGAGAGTACACGGCTTCAGCGACTGGTTCGTTACGGTTCGTTTCGGCTCCCAAGAGCGGGGAATGGATGTCAGCTATGGCCACGGCTCGCCGCTGGTGTATGCGCTGTACCGGGGCGGTACGGCGAAGATCGTCTTCGGCCGCCCACCGGAAATCTGGGCCGGTAAGCTGGACGGCCCGGCCCTGGCCGTAACAGTGGGCAACAAGCACTACGGGCTTTTCGGTCCGCGTGGCTCGGCGTGGAGTACCGACGACGGCCGGACGTTCCTTAACAGCGGCGGTGGAAAGGCGTATCTGTCGGTGGCGCTATTGCCGGAGCGGTCGCCGGCAGTCTTCGAGCTGTTTGCCCGCTACGCTCACTCCCACGTAACCGGTACGCAGGTGCAGTGGCGCTACAATCCGTCCGAGGGCACAGTTACAACCGAGTTCCTTTACGCCACGCTGCCTCATGAGGGGCAGCAGACCGGCACGCTTTTTGCCCTGTATCCGCATCAGTGGCGGTATAGCGACGTCAAACTGCTGCCATACCAGTACACCTCGGTTCGCGGGGCGATGAAGCTGGCCGCCGGCACCTCGTTTGCTACCAGGATGACGTTTCCCGGTGTGCTGCCCGCGCTGCCGGCTACGGCCAATTGGCAGGGTGCGACCGTCGACAGGTATCTGGAAGAAGACTCTGCCGAACAGCCCGGCGCGCCGCGAGATACTTACTGGGAAGGCAAATGGCTGGGCAAGCAGGCAACCCTGGCGGCGCTGGCCCAACAGAACGGCAACCGCGCAATGCACGAAAAACTGCTGCGCCGCATACGCCAGCGCCTGGAGCAGTGGTTCACGGCCACCGATGCCCAGGGAGCACTGAAATCCGCCGGACTGTTCTACTACAACAACCGTTGGGGCGCGCTGATCGGCTATCCGGCCGCTTACGGCAGCGACGTGGAACTAAACGATCATCATTTCCACTACGGGTATTTCCTTCGCGCGGCTGCGGAGGTCGTGCGAGAGGACCCCACCTGGGCACAGCCGCAGCGCTGGGGCGGGATGTTGCGCACCGTCATCGCCGATGTCGCCTGCCCGGAGCGCGATAACAAGCAATTCCCTTTCCTGCGGACATTCGACGTGTACGCAGGTCACAGTTGGGCCAGCGGTCATGCCCGATTCGCCGACGGCAACAATCAGGAATCCTCTTCCGAAGCCATGAACGCCTGGTGCGCCTTAATTTTGGTGGGGGAAGCCCTGGGCGATGTCCAGTTGCGCGACCTGGGCATCTACCTGTTCACCACCGAGCTGGCCGCCATCAACGAGTACTGGTTCGACGTATCCGGCCAGAACCGGCCCAAGGCATTCACCGAACCGGCGGTGGGGATCATCTGGGGCGGCAAGGCTGACTATGCCACCTGGTTCTCCAGCAGGCCCGAGGCCATCCACGGCATCAACTGGCTGCCGTTTCACAGCGGGTCGCTTTATCTGGGGCTATATCCGGAATACGTCCGCAGGAACTACGCGGCGCTGCTGGCCAAAAAAGGCGGTCCCAAGTGGGAACAATGGGCCGACCTGATTTGGATGTACCGCGCGCTGGATGACCCGCAGGACGCACTGAGCCAGTTCAACGCCCAGAAGGATTCCTTCCGGCCGGAGGCGGGCAACTCGAAGACCAACACCTACTGCTGGCTGCACACGCTGGCGGCACTGGGGCAGGTCGATCGCAGCGTGTGGGCCGATCACCCCTTGTACGCCGTGTTTCGCAAGGGCAACACGCGCACATACGTGGCATTCAACATGCGTGCGACGCCGCTTACGGTTCGTTTTTCGGACGGCGTTGCCGTGACCGTCCAGCCTCGGTCGCTGGCCATCACCAGCAAAAACGGCGGAAGCGACTGAGCGCCAGTTTGGGCCAGCCGTTGATTACTGCCTGTGGGCGGTTATTTCCGCTGCGACTGCGGTGGTTTGTGCTGCCAATTTGTGGATTGGTGCCGTCGCTGTGGTCATTGTTGCTTTCCCTGTGGTCATCGGCCCCGTCGCTGCGGTCGCTGCTGCCGTCGCGGTGGTTAGTGGTGCGGCGATCGCGCCGATGTTGGGCGGTGGCAAGTGTTTGCAAACGAATCGCTGGGTGAGTATTCTGAAGGTATCGGGCCGCCGACGGAGCAGAGGTTGTTTTCTTCAGCGGCTGCAAGACGCTTAGCTTCTCGTCTGTCTGTATTTTGATCTGCGCAGCGCGTTGCGGCACGGGGTTGGCGTGAAGCCGGCGTCGTGTGGGGTTTAGCGGTGTTTTTTTTACCAACAGGGGTCAGCTTGCGATGAAGCGCGATCGACGGCGTCTAGTGTTCGAGCGACTCGAGCTTCGCTGCATGTTGGATGGCGTCGGCAACCAGTGGCCCGACCCATCCGAGGGCGGCCCCGACGATTCCGGCCTGTTGCAAACGCCCGAAAACGAGTTGCCCACGCTGTCGATAGCCGACGCATGGGACTCGGAGGGCAACCCGGGCGACGACGTATATTTCCAGTTCATTGTCACCCTCTCGCAGCCCAGCGAGCAACTTGTCAGGGTGTATTACACCACTTCGCCCGGGACCGCCACGGCGGACGAAGACTACGAGACCGTCAGCGACTGGTTGGAGTTTCAGCCGGGCGAGATTCAGAAGACGATCCGAGTGCAGATCTTCGGCGATCTGATGCACGAGCCGGACGAAACGTTCTTTGTGATCCTTAGCGACGCCGAGGGGGCGGTGTTGGAGCGGGCCGTTGCCACCGGCACAATACTGACCGACGACCCGATTCCGCAAGTGTCCATCAACGACATCCAGTTGCCCGAGGGGCACATCGGCAGCACTCCCTTCGAGTTTACGGTCAGCTTGTCGAATCCTAGCTATCAGCCGGTGACGGTCTCGTACCACGCCGCCGACGGCACAGCCACGGTGGCCGGCTACGATTACGAGGCCACCAGTGGGACACTGGTGTTCGAGCCGGGCCAGACCGAGAAGACGATCACTATCTGGGTGTTCGGCGACTGGGTTGCCGAGCCGGACGAGACGTTCTCGGTCGTCTTGACCGATCCGCAAGGCGCTGTGCTGGCACCAGGCGACGACGCCGTTGGCGTGGCAACTATCCTCAACGACGACTTCGGGCCTACTCTGTCGATCAGCAACGTGACCGCGTACGAGGGCGACTCGGGCATCACCGAGTTCGTCTTCACCATTACGCTGTCCGAGGCCAGCGACCAGCCGGTAGAGGTAACCTACGCCACTTCGGATGGCACAGCCACGGCCGCCGATAACGACTACGAGCCGGTGGTGGGCACGGTGGTTTTCGAGCCGGGGCAAACGCAACAGCAGATCGTAGTGGTGGTCTATGGCGACGTGAAGTACGAACTGGACGAGACCTTTTACGTAACCTTGAGCTATCCGGTCGGGGCATCGCTCGACAAGGCGGCGGCCTTGGCCACGATCGGCAACGATGATCCGCAGCCGGTGATCAACATCGCCGACGTGACCATGGCTGAAGGTGACGAGGACTGGCAGTTCTTCATCTTCACGGTCACGCTTTCGGTGCCTAGTTACCAAACGGTATCGGTCTCTTTCGCCACGCAAGATGGCACGGCCACAGTGGCGGATGGCGATTACGAGGCGGCGGCCTGGGTACTGGACTTCGTGCCGGGCACGACCACCAACGTCATCACCATCCGCGTTTACGGCGACCGCAAGTACGAGCCGAACGAGTGGTTCTTCCTCACGCTTAGCGAGCCGGAAGGCGCCGTACTGAACCCCGACAAGTCGGCCGGCGTGGGTACAATCCTCAACGACGACCCGGTGCCGAAAATCTACATCGACGACGTCTCGCAGGCCGAAGGGCACTCGGGCAGCAGTGCTTTCGTGTTCACTGTGGAATTGTCCAACCCGAGTTACCAGACGGTAACGGTCTCTTACGCCACGCAAGATGGCACGGCCACGGTGGCCGATGGCGACTACGAACCGGCCGGCGGAACACTGGTCTTCGAGCCGGGCCAGACCGAGAAAACCATCACCGTCTGGGTGTATGGCGACCAGAAGCTCGAGCTGGACGAAACATTCTACGTCATTCTCAGCGATCCCGAAGGGGCTACCCTGGAAAAATATGTCGGCATGGGGGTGATCCTCAACGACGACCTGCTGGGGCGCATTTCGGGAATGGTGTATGCCGATTTCGATGCCAGCGGCCAGCCCGGCCCCGGGGAAGGTCTGCCCGGCGTGCTGCTGAGCTTGTACGACGCCCAGGGCAGCTTGCTACAGCAGACCTGGAGCGATCAGGACGGGTGGTACGAGTTCGCCGATCTGGCGGCCGGCACGTATCGAGTCGTACAGCGCCAGCCGGCGGCTATGATCGACGGCGGCCCGAACGAGTTCACCGCGGATACCACCGGCCAGCTTGCCGCCACGAACGTACACTTCCGCGAGATCGGTTTGCGGCCCGAGTATGTTTATCTCCGGCTGCTTAGCACCACGTCTATGCCTTTCGGCTCGGAAAAATGGACGCAGGCCATCGGCAACGTGCTGGCCAGCGCCGAGCACGATGCAGGCAACCACCCGGCGGCCCCGCCGCAGGTGTCGCAGCAAGTTGTGCAGCAAGACCGCCTGGTGCGGGTGCGCGGCAGCAGCGGGGCCGACGATCTGACGCTGACGATCGGGGGTGCGGAACACGTGCTGACCGTCAACGGCCAGGAGTACCGGTTCAGCGCCGCGGCGGTCGATGCGATCATGATCGACGGCGGCACGGGCGCCGATAAAATTCGCATCGTGGGCAGCGCTGGCAACGAGCGGGCCTCGCTGTGGCCGAAGGGCGGTTGGCTGCAAACTGCTGCGGTGCGCGTGAGCCTGGCTGGCCTGGAGCAAATCGAGCTGGAAGGCGGCGAAGGCTACGACGAGGCCGATCTGCTCGACTCCTTTGCCGACGACCAGTTGTTTGCAGCCTCCGACTTCACCCAACTGTACGGCTACTTCTTCGCCCTGGAAGTAAACCAGTTCGACCGCATTATTGCCAGGACGGCATCTGGCGGCTCGGACCGGCTGTTGCGCTTCGACCCGCTTGATTATGTGCTCCAAACCGAGGGCGACTGGCTGCCCTGGTAATCGCTGTTGACCGCGCTTTGTCCCGCTTCGCCTGCCCGCAAAAGTTCATACGGCGGCACTAGCGAAGCCGGCCAGTGTGAACGATAATGCTGCGGAAGACGGCGGGTGTACCGGGCAGACCGGGCTGTCATCTCGGGATACCGTATTATCCCGGTATTCGCTATTGGGATAACCGGCTGCCAGGCATTGCGTTCGTCTAGGCGGTAGGGGCCAGTCTGGCTGAAAGGTAATGGACTTTCTCGAACTTGACGGCAAGAAGGTGCTGGTTTTCGGCGTGGCCAACCGGCGAAGTGTGGCTTATCACGTCGCGTGCGTGCTGGAGGCCGCCGGTGCGCAGTGCGTGCATGTGGTGCAAAACCAGCAGATTCGCCAGTCGGTCGAGAAACTTCTGCCGCAGCGAGAGGTTTTTACTTGCGACGTACAGCAGCCCTACCAGATCGAGCAGCTTCGCCAGCAATTGGCCGAGCGGGGACACAAGTTCCACGGCCTGTTGCACTCCATAGCATACGCCGATTACTCGGCCGGTCCGCTGCCCTTCCATCAAACGCCGCGGGAGGCTTTCCTCCAGGCGGTGGATATTTCCTGCTACAGCCTGATCGCGCTGAGCAACGCCCTGAAAGATTTGCTGGAGCCTGATGCCTCGGTGGTCACTGTCTCCATCTCTACCACGCAAATGGCCAGCGAAAGCTACGGCTACATGGCCCCCATCAAGGCGGCGCTGGATAGCACGATCGTGTTTCTTGCCAAGTCGTTCAGTCGTTTTTCGCGGGTACGTTTCAACGCTGTGGCGCCGGGGCTGCTGAAGACTTCGGCCTCGGCCGGCATACCCGGATACGTCGATGCCTATCTGTACGCCGAAAAGGTCATCCCTCGAAAACAAGCAGTGCAAACCGAGGAAGTAGCCAACGTAGCGGCCTTTCTGCTCAGCCCGCGTTCCAGCGGCATCAACGCACAGAAGATCGTCGTCGATGCAGGCATGGGGATCAATTATTTCGACCGGGAATTGATCGAGCGCGCAGTTCGCGAGCAATAGTTGCAATATTGCAAAATGGTTCTTGCTCGGAACAACCGAGGTGTGTTGTGCAGAATACTTCGCACACACAGCGAAACCTTCAATAGCGTGCCAGCCTTTTACCGGCAACCGTATTGACGAAGTTAGTATCACTATAGCCGCACACCAATCGGCATGAGGACACTGCTAAAATGCCCATCGATCTGAGCAAGTATATCCGCGATATCCCCGATTTTCCCAAGCCGGGCATTCTGTTCCGCGACATCACTCCGCTGTTGGCCAATCCAGAGGCATTCAAACAGGCGGTCATCCAACTGGCCGAACCTTTCCGCAACGATAACGTGCGGATCGTCGCCGCGGCCGAGGCGCGGGGCTTCGTCTTCGCTGCGCCGGTGGCGATCGAGCTGGGCGCCGGGTTGGTGCCTATTCGCAAGCCGGGAAAGTTGCCTTTCCAGACTCTTTCCCACTCCTATGCCCTGGAGTACGGCACCGATACGCTGGAGATTCACGCCGATGCCATTCCCGCCGGGGCCAACGTGCTAGTGGTCGACGACCTGCTGGCCACCGGCGGAACCATCGAAGCCTGCTGCCAACTGGTGGAAAACGCCGGCGGAAAAGTCGTTGGCTGCGCGTTTGTGATCGAACTGGCCGCCCTGGGCGGTGCGGCCAGGATAGCGCGCTACAAGACTATCAGCCTGATAAAGTACCCGTGAGCCGCCGCCGGCGCTGCCCGGCCGTCAACCATCAAGACACAAAGGGACGAAAGGTCTGGGCGTATCGGTCGCCCCTTGCGACGAACACGATTTGGGCCCTGGTTGTCAAGCAGTCGATTGTTCTCAAACAGTCGATCCGACCAGGACTCGATTGCCCAGACCGGACTAGCGGCTCATTTAATCATACCTTGCCCTCATTCCTTGGTACCTTTGTGCCTTGGTGGTTTACATCTTCGCATCTGATCCTTTGGCGCCTTTGTGTCTTGGTGGTGAATATCTTCGCACCTGATTCCTCAGTGTCCTGGTGGCTCCGCTTTGCCGCCGGGTTTGCCTACACTGTGCAGATTCCTTATCTTCCTCGCGTTAACCTCAGCACAGCGCACTCGGCAGGATATTCGATTTCTTGGCGTGACCGGCCAGGGTCGATTATGCCGATTATCTATCAGCGCACAGTTCAGCGGCTAACTGCCGTTGTCCGACTTTGTGGCCTGGGCACGCACGATAGAGGTGGCCGATGTATTTCCGCCAGTCGGTTCGGCTCGGTCTTGGCTCACTATTACTGGTGCTGACCTGCGGCAGTCTGGCTTCCGCCGGGGGAATTATCGACTTGCTGTTCAAGAAGCCGTATCATGGGCCGGCGCCTAGCTACGGGCGGAACTGGAGCCGCTTTGTGCTTGAGCCGCCTGGCCACCAGCGGTACTACGTTTACAACGTGCCCGATTATCCCTGGATCGGCCAAGGACAAGCCATCCCCACTTACAATTGGGGCTACTTCGGTGCCCGATACGGCCGTACCGTAGTGAAGGAAACGCCCTATTACAACGACTATCGGGGGTGGAGTTTCCGGCCGGCCGATTGACCGCTCGGTTACGTAATCCCTGCTGGTGGCGAAGTTTTGCGCAGGACTGCCACTCGTCCCGGGTTGCGGCGGGAGCGGTGGCCATTTGCGCAAGCCTATGCTGGCAGTATAGCTATCGCAGTACGCCCAGAAAGAAGGCGAACACTTCGCGGCGGTCGTGCGGTTCGTAGCTGACCGGAAAGGCGAAGTCGAACGCCAGTGGGGCCGGCCCCATTGCCGGGATGGTTATACGGAATCCGAAGCCGGGCGAAACGCGGTACTTGTCGTGCCAGCGATCGATCGACTCTTGCACTGCACCGGTATCGCAGAACACAACGCCGCGGAGCATGTCGTCGGCCGAGATGGGGAACATGTATTCGGCCGAGGCCAGCAGCACGAAATGACCGCCGACAAGCACGCCGGCCTTGTGTGGCGATACGCCCCGGAACGAGAACCCGCGCAGCGTGGAAAAACCGCCCGCAAAGTAATGATCGTAGATCGGCGTTCCGCTGCCGCTAATGCCCATGCGAGCGCTAAGGTTTATCACGTGTCGTCCCGAGCCGTCCGGGCGCTCGCGCAGCAGGAAGTACCTGCGCAGGTCCAGATCGACGCGCGGATAGCTGAACGAGCCGATCACCTGCTCGAAGTTCACTTCGATCAGATGTCCCTGGGTGGCCAGGAAGGGCGAATCGCGCGTATCGTGGGCCAGTTGCACCCCGAAGCCGTGCAAGGCATTGTCGCCCAGCACTTCGTCCAGTTCCGGCAGCACGCCGAAGGGTGTAGCTGGATTGCGGACGTTGATCTTTTCGCCGCGATAGGACAATGCGCCGGTCAGGCGGTGCGTGAAGTGATATCCCAGCGACACACGACCGCCCAGCCGCTGCTCGTCCCACTCGCGAAACAGCCGGTCGTAGAAGAAACCGCTAATGCCGAAGCTCACTTCGGTGTTGAAAAGGTACGGGTCGCGGAAGTCGATGGTGTAGCGGCTGACCTGCGTACCGGGCACTGCTTCCAGGCGGAAGCGCTGTCCCGCCCCGCGAAACGCCCGGCCGTCGCGGAAGTCTTGCCAACTGGTGGGCCAGCGGGTGATGTCGAAGTTGTCTTCCTGGAGCATGACCGAGCCGATCAGCCCGGCGTCGGAGTTGATCCCCACGCCCAGCATCAACCGCCCGGTCTGCGTCTCTTGCGTAATCACGTCGATGTCTAGGGGCAAGGGATAAGTGCGGCCGTTCGGATCGCTCCATTGCGGGCTGAGCGGATCGTAGGGGACCGGTGCTGGAGCCGGTAGTTGCTCGGGGGCTGCTGCGGGCTGACCTCCATAGGCAGCCCCCGCGACCGCCGGCATTCCGCCTGCCGGCGCAGCAGCTTGTCCGGCTGGGGGCGGCAGCGGCTGCCACTGTCCGGAGGAAGTTGAACTCTGCCCCGATGTGCTTGACGGAGCACCAGACTGCACCTGCGCTGGACCTTGCCCAGCAGGCTGCGATGCCAGACCTTGTGCAGCAGGCTGCGGCATCCAGGGCGGCCGAGTGTTCCGAGTACTGGCGGTCCCAGCGGTACTGGTCTCGGTTGTGTATTGCGAGCAGGCCACCAACTGGCCGGGCGATCTGGGCTGATGTGGCTGGGCCGCCGTCGTGACGCTGGTACTGTGCTGCTGCCCGGCCGGCTGCGACGGACCGAACCACGCCACTTGACGAACTGGCAACTCGCTATGCGCCATCGGCCACGTGCTATGCGCCACGGGCCACGCGCCTTGCCGTGCTGGCAGCGCGTCGTGGGTTGCCGGATGCTGCGCTGGCAGATAGTGTCCGGGCGAACTGTACGTGGGGACAGCTTTCCCAGGCTGATTCTCGCGGGCCGGATTCCCGACACCCCGATGTTCTGCCGAAGGGCCATCCGCAGGTTGTTGACGTGCGGGCTGGGCTTGCTCCCACGGCCCAGCAGGATTTATTTCTCCGTAAACCGTGATTTCCAGTTCGCGGTCCGCGGTCGGTTCCGCAGCGCCGGTTACCTTAGCGGCAGGACGCGCAGGTTCGGCGGCTGCCGGGCACTCGTCCGGGCTTTGCCCGCGGTAATTCGGACGCTCCTTCGGTCGTCCGGCGACGGCGGGCTTTTCGCCTTCGACCTCCGGCGGGTTGAATACGATCCGCGGCACGTTGCCCGCAACAGGGTCTACCAAAAACAATTGCGACGCCCGAAGCTTCCGTTCGCTGTCGCGAATCTTGCGGATATCGACGATTTCGCCGGGCTTAAAGGCGAGCTGGTTGAGTACGGCGGTGCGTCGGGTATGGGGGTTGTCGCCCTTGATCTGCACGTTGATAAGCCCTACCCGATAGCGCTCGCCCTCTTTGATCTTGTACACCAGGTCTAGCCAGCCGGGTTCTTCCAGGAAGCGGGTTTCGGCGTTTACGTCGGCCAGCACGTAGCCGATGCTTCCGTATTTCTCTTGTATCTTTGCCACATCGGCGGTGAGCTTGGCCTGGTTGAACGGCTGGCTGGGTTTGAGCTTCAGCTCCTCTTGAAGCTGTTCGGTGGAAATCTTTGTGTTGCCCACGAACGAAACATTGCGGATGTGGTATCGCGGCCCTTCGTCGATGATGAATGTCAGGATCAGCCAGTTCTGGTTTTCGTTGAACTCCAGTTCGCGGCCGATCCGCGCGCGGAAGAAACCCAGGCTGCGATAGTATGCCGTCAGCCGCTCGACATCCTCGTCTATCTGCTGACGGTTGACTTCGCCTTTGAATAAATACAGAAACGGCGGCTTGGATTGGATTATGGTGCGCAGCCGGGCGTCGCTGGCGATGGTGTTGCCCACGAAACGCACCCACAGGACTTTCTGTTTCCGCCCCTCGTTGATCAAGAACACCACCCGCGTGTCGCCCGGCCGGTCCCCCTCCAGCACGCTCACCCTGGCGGCGGTGAAACCCTTGCGGTGGTAGTAGTTTTCCAGCGACTTGCGGGCTTCTTCGACGCTGAACGGGTCCATGGCGTCGCCGGGTTTGAGGCCTGCTTCCTTGGCCAGCGTCTTCTTGCGAATCTGCTCGTTGCCCACGTACAACACGTCCTGGATCGTCGCCCTTTCGACCACCTCGAAGATCACCACGCGCCCGTTGGGGTGGCGCTTGTAAAGCGGACGGACGGAGCTGAACAGCTTGCTGCGCATCAGGCGACGAACATCTTCTTCGACGACCTGGGGGTCGAACGGGCGGTTGGCACGAGTGCGGATCAGCGGGGTGATCTTCTCGCGGCCCACATTCCGATTGCCCACCACCTGCACGTCAACGACCATCTCTTGCGGGCCGAGCAGCTCTTGAAAACCTGCCGTCCCAGCAGGCTGCTCAAGCGCAGACGAGTTCTCGCCGGGGCCGGGCAGCTCGGCGGTCGCCGAATACGGCTGTACTCCTGCCGGCAAAGCCAGGGCGGCAGGAATCAGCAGCGGCAACCACCAGCAGGCGGGCAATCCAGCACGAGCTACTGTGGCCATCGAGGCCCTTTCCGGAACTGGCAAACTGGGCAAGCCAGCGGAATCTGATAAGCTGCGACACAACACTATCCCCGTGTGTGCCACATGGGCGTACAAATACCCATTACCGCCGCTCGGGGCAAGCCTGATTGTGGCTTAACGACGGCTTGGGAACTCTCGACAACGAGGTTCATGAAGATCTGCGGGCGTAGCTAATCGCTGCGGCGGGTTCATTCAGTGGCTGGAACTGCGAAGGACTTCTCCGCGTTCATACTAGCTTCAGGAACTCCGCCGCACGCCCTTGGAGGCCATGTTCGCACCTCGACTCACTTCCCGCTT
>Ga0209101_1000717_pt1 | contig 26661 bp, 24 predicted proteins | sample ConPoolayeCmetaG_FD_185481 | JGI IMG/M metagenome (GOLD analysis project Ga0209101, IMG submission 185481) | Hot spring microbial mat communities from California, USA to study Microbial Dark Matter (Phase II) - Cone Pool mat layer C metaG... ...
GTATTTGTATCGTGCTGCGCGCAAACAAGTTGAAATGCAATGCAGTTGCCCATCTTTTGCATCGAAATGTGAAAGCCACATCTGAAGAGAAAAGCAGCCTATTCTCAAACCCTTCGGGATTGTCGAAAACGGGCAATCTGCTGCGTTGCGGGAGGTTCGGAGTATGCGCATACACCTTCACCTCCCGCGCCTTGCATCTTGCCTGTTTTGGCCAATCGCAAAATCTGGGATAACCCCAGATTTTGCGTTTGCGAGATATCCGGAAATTACACGTTCCCCTTCGCTGTGGTCGGGGAGAGCGTTATACACTAGAGGGTATGACTCGCGAAGAGCAGAGAACGTTAACTGCACCAAGGAAGAATTGTTGTAGCTTGGGGCGAACGTTGAGAAACCCGGGAGAACTGGGGCGCGGGGGGTGTTGCTACATTTGGAAGCTTGATTTGGAGTTGAGCACACTTTTCTCAAACCCAAAATCCGAGGTTATGGTCCAAACATTGTCGAAAGACACAAAAAAATCAGCAGTACATAAGCAAGCACGCGCAGATGCGCAGCGGGCAGACGACTGCCGACTGCGTGGCCCAGCTCCACGCCCGCCCAAATGGCGGGGACGTAAATGACGGCTTCGCCCAGGGAGGGCAGAATACTGGGGCCGAAGGTTGCGAGAAACATTACCAGCTTGAAAGGCACTACCGGAAGCCCCAAGGCTGGAAGGATAACGCGGATTTTTTCGTTCGACCAACGATGAGCATGTGTCCACAAGACTATGGGCGGACCGCCAATGCTCAGCAGACCGCTGAGAATACCGCCCAATGCGGCTGCGAGTAAGTCCCACCCCCAGTGCAGGCGCTCGCGGGGGCGCACGAGCAAGCACAATTGCAGCAGCACTACCACCAGCAAAATTCCTCCTATCCATAACCGGATCACGCGTTTTTCATGACCTGCCAGCAAGCGCAGCAACCAGATGCCCAAAGGGAGGGTCAAAACCGTGGCGAGGCTCATGAGCCACACTTCGCGCCAGCGAAATGCATGCCGCAATTTAATGACGATCATGCTGCTTTGAAGCGCGGAGGCCAGCGCCACCAGGAAGACGGCTTTCTGCACCGAAAGACCACTGAGCATGAGTAAGGGGACGGAGAACAGTCCGAAAGCAAAACCGACGGCGCTTTGCAGAGCGCTGCAAAAAAAAGGATTCAGCGGAATGACGAACCAGTGCGAGTCCAGCGGTGTCATGATGGCCATTCTAAGGTTTCATGCTCTAATCCGGATTTTAAGCTTCGCGAAAATAGGCCATCTTCTTCGTTGCCGGAGTATGCGCATGCCTCTTCACCCCCAGCATTGACGCACACAATACGGCTGGGCGGCGGTCGAACACAAGCAAACAGAAGCAGCAGGCGGGAATTCCAGTTTCAGTTTCCTCGATTATGCGCTCCGGAGGCTGTGGCGAGTCACGCCGAGCCTGCTTCTTGACTGATGACGAGCAGAACGGATAGAGTTTGATTAGAAGGTTGTTGATTTCCGGTTAGAGTCGAAGGCGCTGCACCAGAAGCGGTGGAGAGGAGGGGTGTGTCTTGTTCTCTGCACTGCATTTAGGAGGATGTTATGCTGAGCAGGTTTGCGCGATGTGTGAGCGGATTCGTGGGGCTTATATTCGGTGTGGTTGCGCTGCTCGGCTGCGGCGGCCGCCGAACAGCGATTACCTTGGCTGGCTCTACGGCTTTTCAGCCTTTTGCCGAGAAACTGGCTGAACAATTCATGGCCATGCATCCGGACATCTCGGTAATCGTGCAGGGGGGCGGTTCGGCCGTAGGGATCCAGGCGGCGTTGTCGGGTACGGCTCAAATCGGAATGGCCGATCTGGTTACCCTGCCGCCGGAGGCCACAGCTCTGACCAGCCTTGTGGTGGCCCGTGATGCCATTGCCGTTGTGGTGCATCCCGCCAACCCCATCCAAGAGCTAACCAGCGAGCAGATCCGGGACATTTTCAGCGGAAAAATCCGCTACTGGTCTGAAGTGGGCGGACCGGAGCGTCCCATCACGGTTGTTTCGCGGGAAGCCGGCTCGGGCACGCGTACCTCTTTTGAGGCAATTATAGGGCCGTTTGCGCTTTCGCCCGTGGCACTGGTGCAGGATTCCAATGGTACCATTCGTGAAACTGTGGCCAACGACCCCAATGCGGTCGGGTATCTTTCCCATGGACTGCTCAATGAGCGGATCAAGGCTGTGGGGGTGGATGGTGTACAGTGCACGACGGAGAATATTATGTCTGGTAGCTATCGGATAGTGCGCCCGATTTTTCTGCTCACGAAGGGTACGCCCGGCGGCGCGGTAAAAATGTTTATTGACTACGTGCTCTCACCCGAAGGGCAGAAACTGATCGCGGACTCGGACCTGATTCCTGCCAAGCGGTGATTGCTTGGCGATGGCGCCCGGGCGCATGCTGCGGGGCCATGGCGATTGCGGGGCGGCAAGTGAAGGCAGCGGGTGAAAAATCAGTGCAGTGGATCCTGCGCACAGTGGCTTTTTCGGCCATGGCCAGTTTGCTGCTGATCGCCGTTTTCATTTTGAAGGAGGGTGCCCCTTTTTTGTTGCGGGTCGGCCCCCGTAACTTTCTGTTTTTTTCGCTCTGGGATCCTCAGAACGGATGTTTCGGAGTGTACCCGATGGTGGTGGCCTCTGTTTGGGTCACGTTGGGTGCGATGTTGGTGGGGGCGCCGTTTGGAATCGCCGGTGCCATTTTTCTGGCTGAATTCGTGCCGGCGGGGGTAATGCGCGTGATCAAGCCGACCATTGAGCTGCTGGCGGGCATTCCCTCTGTGGTTTACGGGTTCATCGGTGTCATGGTGGTGGCGCCGCTTGTGCGGGACCATTTGGGTGGTCCGGGGCTGTCGTTGTTGACGGCCTCGGTTATCTTGGGGGTCATGATTTTGCCAACTGTTATCAGCATTTCGACCGATGCCATTATGTCTGTCCCGAACAGTTACCGCGAAGGCGCGTTGGCGCTGGGGGCTACCCGCTGGCAGAGCGTCCATATGGTGATCTTGAAAGGGGCGCGTTCCGGCATAATGGCGAGCCTGATTTTGGCCATGGGCCGCGCGATCGGCGAAACGATGGCGGTAATCATGGTGGCCGGCAACACGCCGCGCCTGCCGCATTCGGTTCTGGATCCGGTGAGAACGCTCACTGCCAATATTGCTCTGGAGATGGGGTTCGCCACGGGCTTGCACCGCCAGGCGCTGTTCGCCACGGGGGTGGTGCTGTTTGTTATCATCATGATACTGAACGCCGTGGCGCTGAGCGTTATGAAAAGGAGTCACGCTGAATAATGCCGCGCATTCCGCCTCGATACACGCAGACTTTTGCGGTGAGCATCCTGGCGGCGGCCACGGCGCTGACGCTGGCCGTGCTCGGTTTTATCATTGGTTTCGTCCTCGAAAAAGGCCTGCCTGTCGTCGGCCTGGATTTTTTGCTGTCTAATCCGAGAGAAATGGGCCGGGAAGGTGGAATTTTCCCCACGCTGATTGGCACTGTGCTGCTGCCCCTGGTGGCGATAGTCATTGCGTTGCCGTTGGGCGTGGGCACGGCCGTCCACCTCACTGAATACACGCGGGAAAGCCGGGCCACCCGCGTCATCCGTTTCGGCACCGACTGCCTGGCAGGCATACCTTCCATTATCTTCGGTCTGTTTGGTTTTATTTTCTTTGTGAGCGCGTTGAAACTGGGATGGTGTGTTCTATCCGGTGGGTTGACTTTGGCAATCATGATTTTGCCCACCATCATCCGCACTTCTGAGGAAGCCATCCGGGCGGTACCATACAGTTATCGGGAGGTGAGCTATTCGCTTGGCGCCACCCGGTGGCAGACGGTGGCGGGCGTAGTTTTGCCCAATGCCCTGCCTGGCATTGTAACTGGCGTCATGCTCAGTATCGGGCGCTGCATCGGCGAAACCGCGGCGGTTATCTTTACGGCCGGCGCCGCGCTGCGCATCCCCCGTTCGCTGTTCGATTCGGTGCGAACGATGTCGGTGCACTTCTACATTCTGGCGCGAGAGGGAATTTCGAGCGAAAAAGCCTACGGGACAGCCGCCGTGCTCGTCATTGCCATTTTGTTGATAAACACCTTGTCCTACTGGATAATGCATCAATTTCTTGCTAAACGGAGTCGCTGATGACTCAATCCACGTCCGCTGCGTCGCCTCCTGCCAAAATCAGCGTACAGAACTTAAGCGTGTTTTTTGGTCCCACCCCCGCGCTGCGTAACGTGTCCCTGGAAGTGCCGGCGAATCGGATTTTTGGGATTATCGGACCCTCCGGTTCTGGCAAAACCACGCTATTGCGAACCCTCAATCGCCTCAACGATTTATTTCCCAACTGCCACAGTGAAGGGCAGGTCCTGCTGGACGGCGCTGATATCCTGCATCCCGAGTTCGACGTGGTGGCACTGCGCCGGCGAATAGGGATGGTTTTTGCCCTGCCGGTACCCTTGCCGTTGAGCGTCTATGACAACGTCGTGTATGGTCCCCGGCTGGCGGGAGTGCGCCAGCGGAGCCGGCTGGCGGAGTTGTGTGAGCGAAGCCTGCGGGCCGCCTTCCTTTGGGACGAGGTCAAAGACCGGCTGCATACTTCGGCGTTGCGTCTTTCCGGCGGTCAGCAGCAGCGGCTGTGTCTGGCGCGTGTGTTGGCCATGGAGCCGGAAGTCGTTTTGCTCGACGAACCTTGTTCGGGATTGGATCCGATCTCAACCGCAAAAATCGAGGAAGCGCTTCAGGCGCTTAAAGCGCGCTACACAATCGTACTCGTCACCAACAATACCAAACAAGCCGCCCGGATAGCGGACAATACCGCATTCTTTCTCATGGGGGAGTTGATCGAGTTTGGGCCGACCGCCACGATCTTTACCGTGCCGCGGGATCACCGCACGGCGGACTATGTAACCGGACGTTTTGGCTGAGAGTTTGGGAACTATGCAACCACGCATCGAAGTGGCCAATTTGAATCTGTTTTATGGCACATTTCAGGCTTTGCAGGACGTGAGCCTGACAGTGCGCGCCTGCCGGATCACCGCGCTGATCGGTCCGTCCGGATGCGGAAAGTCAACGCTCTTGCGCACGCTGAACCGCATGAACGATCTGATTCCGGGAGTGAAAATTACCGGCCGCGTGCTGCTGGATGGCCAGGACATTTACGCTCCGGGTCAGGACGTATGCGCTTTGCGCAAGAAAGTAGGCATGGTGTTTCAGCGGCCCAATCCATTTCCCTTGTCGGTCAAGGAAAACGTGGCATTCGGCTTGCGGGTCGCAGGAGTCCGCGATCGGCAGACGATTGACGAAGTGGTGGAAACCAGCTTGCGGGGGGCTTGGTTGTGGGAACAAGTGCGGGATCGGTTGGATCGCTCGGCCCTGACGTTGCCGCTGGATCAGCAGCAGCGGCTTTGCATCGCCCGACTGTTGGCCGTGGAGCCCGAGGTAATTCTGATGGACGAACCATGTTCGGCCCTCGATCCCATCGCCACAGGCCGTATCGAAGAGTTAATGCTGGAACTGCGAAAGAAGTATACAATTGTCATCGTGACTCACAATATGCAGCAAGCCGCCCGTATTTCGGATTATACTGGTTATATGCTGCTTGGGCGCATGGTTGAGTTCGGGGTAACCTCCAAAATCTTTACTAACCCCACGGAGAAACAAACGCAGGATTACATCAGCGGACGCTACGGTTAAGCAGCGTGAAGAACACCGCAGCCCGTTGGTGGGGAGGACGAGAAAATGGAACGGCACATGGACGACCTGCTGGCCGGCTTGAAAATGCAGCTGCTGAAAATGAGCGCGATGACCGAAACCATGATTGCGGACGCTGTCAGCATGCTTGTAAACCGGGACGTCACGTTGATGAAAGGGGTTACTGAGCGCGAACAGCAGGTGAATCTGATGCAAGTTGAAATTGACGAGAATTGCCTGAATCTTATTGCGCTGCATCAGCCGACCGCCGGCGACCTGCGCTTTATTTTGGGTGCCGCGAAAACCAACGCCGAGCTGGAACGGCTGGCCGATCAGGCCGTCAACATCTGCCAGAAGGCGGAGGAATTGATCAAAGAGCCGCCGATCCAGCCGTTTGAACTGGTACCGCCGATGGCCAAAGTGGCTGGTGAAATGGTAAAGGACAGCTTGCACGCTTTTGTTAACCGGGATGTTGCCAGGGCGCGGGATGTCCTTGTGCGGGACGCGGAGCTCGATGAGTACAAGCGTCGGATCACGAACGAGCTGGTCAAAGTCATGCAGGCCGACGGCACGACAGTGTCCCGGGCGCTGGCGCTGGCGCTGGTAGCGCGTAATCTCGAACGCATTGGAGATCATGCCACGAATATCGCCGAAAATGCGATTTTTGTGGCGGAAGGGCGGGACGTGCGGCATCACCTCGAAGAAGCAAAGCGCTCCAATCTGGAGAGTTGAGGGCGGCCCCGTGCTGCTTGTCCGGGCGGCGCATTGTCCGAAGAGAGAATAAGCACCACGCGCACCGGGAAATGGTCAGAGTATCCCTCGGAATACGACGAAGGGCATCCTTTGCTGCCCCGTAGGGGGCGGAACGGTTTGGGAATGGCCTGCGCGTTGGTCATGTTCACCGGTTTGACAACCTGGTAAGTGGCTTCCCTCACTTTCCAGCCCTCGCCTCCGACCAGCATGCTGCGGCTGACGCTCATCGAGTCGAATGAATTCCAGGTTTTGCCGCGGTGGTAATAAAACGTTCCCCGCTGGTCGTGCGGCAACCCAGCATGGAGATTGTAAAGCAGCCGTGCCGACTGATCTTCGACTACTCGTTGCCGGTCGGGAATGCTCTGCAGTCGGTGAACTAAGGCAGCGCCGTCGTAATCGTCATTGAAATCGCCCAACACTATCACGGCAGCGTGGCGGTTAGTGGTGAATATGCGGTCCAGTTCCGCGCGTACGGCTCCGGCTTGGGCCAGCCGCATCCGGGTGCATTCTTCCAGGGGACCGATGCGTGATTTCCAATGATTTACAAAAATTGTCAGGGAATAGCCGCTCACCACAAACTCCGCGATCAAAATATCCCGCTGATCCGGTACGGGAGCAACCCACCGCGCTGTCGCGGGCGGAAATTTGGCCAATATGGCCACTTCGATGCCGCGATGGTCAGTGCCCTCGCGATGAACGATGTGCCGGTAGTCGACGCCGTAATGCTGCTGCAATACCGCGGCCAGGTCTTCGAGCACCTGCCGGTTTTCCACCTCTTGCAGGCACACGATGTCTCCCCCCAACTCGCTGAGCACTTCGGCGAGATGTCGTAATTTGGTGCGGTAGCGTTTTTCCGTCCAGCGTTGCCACCCGCGGGGCGTGAAAGCGTCATCCGCAGGATTCTGCGGATCATTGTCGGTGTCGAAAAGGTTTTCCACATTCCAGCTCACTACCGTCAGCTCGCGGGGAGTGACATTTTGAGCTCCTGTCGGCCGCACCTCCTCTACGCTGATCAGCGGCGCAACACAAGCGCCTCCGATGATAACGAAGATTGCCGTCCAGCGTTGTAGTGCAGTTTTCATGGACCGCTGAAGCTTGTCATTTGGGCTGTCTTGCGACATTATTGCATAAAAATCGCCAGCGGGCGAACTTGCCCCCCCCTCCGCGTCGTGTGGCTCACGAATTCTGCCGCGCGGTCAAGAATGCCCGGCGCTTGGAGCCGTGGGGCAGCTGTTTTTGACTCTGAACGCCGCCGCGGCGGGGTCTACTTTCACCGGCATTTCCAACAAACGTCAGGGGTTAATCCGGATTTTGCGATTGGGCCGGGCGTGGCAGGTGCGCAGCGCGCGACACGCGGCGGTTCGAGCACATTTCACTATCAAAATTCGGGTGTATTAACGTTCTCTCTGAGTTCAGCGATGGGCAACCGTGCTCTCCGCCCATTTCGCAAACGCAAAATCTGAAATCATATTAACGCTCTGAGAGCCTGTTTATTGCAGGCCGACTGAATTTCAAACGCAAAAGTGGCTGCGCATCGTGACCGTGGCACACGGACCTTTAAGGATTGCGGACAGTGACTTTATAAGCCGCAGCGCTGTTAGCGGCATGAACTGTGTCAGTGTACACGTTCCACTCGGGCGCGCCCGGAAGATCCCCCGCGAGTACGGCGAAGCCCGCCATAAGATTACTAGTCCAAAATACGTCGTAGACACGGTTGGATACACCGGGCCAGGCGATCACAAACGCCGTCCCGGGTACAGTATCCGCGTGTTTTTCGATACGGAACACGGAAGCGCCGTCCGTCGGGTTTGTCCCGGTGAACCATTCCTCCCAGTTGGTGCGGCCGTCGCCATCGCTGTCCTCGGATGCGACGGCATTGGTCGGGCCGCCGAAATACAGCGTTTCCCAGGCATTGGGAATTCCGTCACCGTCGTCGTCGTCATCCGGACCTCCACCGGCCACCGTATGCTGACCAGGGGTCATAGCCGTGGTGGCGGCGGGCTTGATAATGGTCCATTCCGCTTCTGTCCAGGAGGGATTGGAAAGTCTTACGTTCGGGTTGCGCACGGCACGACCATCCTCATAATCCCAAGCGTTTCCCGTGCCGTCTTCATCAATCACGCCGTAGGCATCGGCAAGCGTGCCGTGATTGTGGTTGCCGTCCTTGAACAAAAAGTAGCCGTCATCTCCGTTGCCGGTAATGTATCCGGAAATTTGGTCAGCCGCCAGGCCGTAGGCCGACAAGAAATTGGTGCGATTGTAAGCCACAACGTAGGTGGATGCGGCGGCCACAGTGCCCGTCAGAGCTATGTCCGCCCAGGTGGTTCCGTTCGCCTGGCGGCTCAAATACCAATTGTCGGTGGCCAGGTTGATCGCGGTCTCACCGGCATTGTAAAGCTCTACGAACCGCGCGTTAGCTTGATCGGAGGGATCGGCTACCTCCGAAATAATGAGGGGCGTTCTGATTGTCGGAGTGTCGTTGTCAATGATTTCCAGACTGAAGGCCAGGGGAGTGCCCAAAGAAACGCCGGACGCGTTGGTCAGAACCAGGATTATTGTTTCGCGCGATTCGCGGTCAGTGTCGTCGAGGATGGTTATCCAAACCGTTTGCGTCCGCGCACCTTCGCTGGCGAATACGACCCGGTCGGTTGACAGGGTGAAATCAACCCCCAACGTGGCATTGCCCTGGGAGGCTATTTCGACGGTAGCGTTGGTGGCCACATTGATGAGCACATCAACCTGAACTTGAGCAGCGCTGCCTTCGTTCTGTGCTGGAGCTGAGGTCAGACTGAACCTGACCGTGGGAGTGGGCCCACTGCCGTAGGCGCTCCAGGCAATATTGTCAAGGCTGACCTGGCCGGCCGACTTTGTTTTCTGCACGAATCTGAGCACAAAATCTCCGTCTATGTTGATCGGAAAGGGACCTTCAGTTTGAGGCTGACCGGTCGTGCCGCCCGTGACCGTCTTTACCAGCGTGTCGTTCACGTATACGTCGAGGTTAACGTCTGTGCTGTAGGCTTTCATCCAGTCAAAACTGAGAGTTCCGATACCTCCCGTGATGATGCCGGAATAGACCTCTGAGGTAGGAGTTCGGCCCGAGCCGAGACAGGGCGAGGGCGCCACAATGGGCTTATTGCCGCTGCACTGAATGTAGGTCCAGAGGGAACCGTCTTGGCCGAGAAAGGTTCCGTTGGTATAGGTAGCGCCGGTCCACGCAAAGTTAGCGAAGGTTTCCAGTCCCTGTCCCATCGCCGTACCCGCGGCTATACCCAAAACGATCACAATGCCAAGTACTGGTTTCTGTTTCACGGTTAGTCTCCCGTTATGTCGGTTTTTCCAATTAGCCGGAGCGCGAGATCTGCTCTGTTGCGAGGCGCTTTTTCCATACTTCCAGTCAAATGACTTTCGGAAGCATTTCCAAATCAAATTTCTCAAGTGTAGTCACATTTTTCCCGCGCCACACCTCTCCCGCCATGCAGTTCCGTTCCCCCGCGCTCCATCCTTTCCCCTGTGTAGTTCCGTTCTCCCCGAGCGAAGCGAGGGGGAACGTAGCTTTCTGGGAAAAAACCCCTCCTTCCACACAACCTCTCTCCCTTCTGCCCGCAACGTTCCCCCGCTGCGGCGGGGAGAACGTTACTACACCCTGCAGCATCATGCGCAGTTGCCGCCGCGCACAGCAGTCTTGCCGCTGTTCTAATTAGCGTTCTCCGCGAGCGAAGCGAGGGAGAAACGTTGTTCTTCGGAACGCGGCTGGTCAGGGGAGATTCGGTGTTTCAGGCACGGTTGCGTCAGAAAAAAGGTAAGACCATTTTGCGGCACCGTCGCCTGCTGCCGACTCGGCGAGGCAGACGGGCAGGCGTTGCCGCACCTTTCGCAGCCGTACACGAGACGCCCAGGGCGAGGTTTCAGTACGTGTCACTTTCTTGACACAATTGTGGTGGCTTGGGTTATCGGAGAAAAGCCGGGCTTGACAAGAACGGTCGGCAGGCATATATGATTTTCAAGTGTAACACGAGAGAAAGGAGGACAGCAAAGTTGGCAGATAGAGACGTTTCTACAAAGGGAAGCGTAACTCAGCCTTCACGGAAAAAGGCAGTATTGTTCGAGTTAGAAAACGTGGTGTTTGCAGGCCATCAATTGGTCTACCAGGCGGCGAGAACAGTTTTAAGCAAGTACGGCGTTGATTTGACGGTGCCGCAGTTTTCAAGGCATTGTCTCGGCCGTGCGGCAGAGACATACATAGGCGTGTTGCTGACGGATGGCAAAAAACAGGCGCCGGACAAAGAGTCAGTGGCCCATGAAATCAGAAAGGCCGTAGCAGCGGCTTTTTCCGACGAAAATCGCAAGCCCGCTGAAGCGGCACTCAGGCTTTTGAAAAAACTCAGAGAAAAAGGCCTTCAGCTTGGAGCTTTGACGGGTTTCGATCGAGTCTTTGCGGATGGGTTAATCGCCAAGCTTGGCCCTGGCGAATGGGGTATAACTTTGCATTCCTATGGTGAAAATGGTTCGCGTTTTCCCAACCGCGACGACTGGCGGAATTTGGCCGGCGCGATGCGGGTCAATCCCGGCTGTGCCTGCGCCTTGGTTACGACGGGTCCCTCGTGTCACGCCGCGCTGGCCGCGGGAATAGCCTGCATTGCCGTGCCCGACCAGTTGACGGCGTTTCAAGATTTTGGGGGCAGTTGCTACATCGTGGACACCCCGGAAGCTCTGCCGGCAGAGCAGATTTTGAAAATCTTGGAGATCTCCCAGTGACTACACAGTTAGAAGCGGCGCGGGCCGGACAAGCTACCTCCGCAATGCGTACGGTTGCGGCGAGAGAAAAAGCGCCCCTCGAGCAGGTGATGGCCGAAGTGGCGTGTGGACACGCTGTCATTCCCGCTAATCCCAAACACACTGCTCTTGAGCCGCAAATCGTGGGCCGCGCTTTCCGGACCAAGATTAATGCCAATTTGGGCCGGTCCACGGAGCTCTCCTGCATTGCTGAGGAAATCGCAAAAATGCGGGTAGCGCTGGAGGCAGGTGCGGATTTTGTGATGGATCTGAGTGTCGGGCCGGATTTGACCGTGCTCCGAAAGGAAATGCTGGCTGCTTGCCCGGCACCATTTGGCACGGTACCCATATACGAGGCTTACTGGAAAGCCGGCGGTAACGTCGCCAATCTTACCGTCGAGGGTTTGCTGACGGTAATTGCGGAACAGGCTGAGCAGGGGGTTGATTTCATGACGCTGCACGCGGGTCTGCTCAAAGAGCACATTCCTCTCGCCATGCGGCGGACGCTCGGGATCGTGAGCAGAGGCGGCGCCATCCTGGCGGAATGGATGCTCACGCACGGACAGGAAAACCCGCTCTATACGCACTGGGAAGATGTGCTGGCGGTGTGCCGGCAGCACGACGTGACCGTCTCGCTGGGCGACGGTTTACGGCCGGGATGCCTGGCGGATGCCAGCGACGAGGCGCAATTTGCTGAGCTCGACGTGTTGGGCGAGTTGGTCCAGCGCTGTCGCGCACAGGGTGTTCAGGTTATGGTGGAAGGGCCAGGCCATATTCCCTTTGATCAAATTCAGATGAATATGGAGCGCGAACAGCGCGTTTGCGATGGCGCGCCTTTTTACGTCCTCGGCCCCGTGGTTACCGATGTGGCGCCCGGTTACGATCATATTTCTTCAGCTATCGGGGCGACCGCCGCCGCGTATTACGGCGCGGCGCTGCTGTGTTATGTGACCCCCGCCGAGCATCTGGGACTGCCTACCGTGGAAGATGTGCGGGCGGGCGTGGCTGCCCACCGTATTGCCGCGCATGCCGCGAATGTTGCCCGCGGGATTTGCGGCGCGCGCGACTGGGATGACCAAATGGCGCAGGCGCGGGCCGCGTTTGACTGGGCGCGTCAGTTTGCCCTGGCCTTGGACGGCGCGACGGCCAGGGCTCGCTACGAAGCGAGGCAGCCGCAGACCGCAGAGCTGCCCGACCACTGCTCGATGTGCGGACGGCAGTTTTGTGCCTTACGGACGTCGCGCCGGGTTTCACAGTTTTATGAGCACAGAGAAAAAGGAACCGCAGCGGCGCATTGAGCGTTTGCTGGAAATTGTGGCACGTTTGCGGGGAGAAAACGGCTGTCCATGGGATCGGGAACAGACGCTTGATTCGCTGAAACGTTTCCTCATTGAAGAAAGCTATGAAGTGTTGGAGGCCATCGAAAGCGGCCACCCGCAACGTCACTGTGAAGAACTGGGGGACGTTTTGCTGCAGGTAGTCCTTCAGGCTCGCATCCGGGAAGAACAGGGAGCCTTCACTTTTGACGACGTACTCGAAACGTTGACGCAGAAGTTGGTGCGGCGCCACCCGCACGTGTTTGGAGATGCGCGGGTTGCTGACGCCCGGGAAGTGCTCAAGAACTGGGAACGGATCAAGGCTGCGGAACGCGGTAAAGACGGTGACTCGACGTTAGAAAGTCTGCCGCGGCATCTGCCGGCTCTGCAGAGAGCCGAACAAGTGCAAAGTCGTGCGGCCCGCCATGGCTTTGACTGGGACTCTGCCGCGGGTGTTGTCGCCAAGATTGACGAAGAAGTGCGGGAAATAAAAGAAGCGCTGGCCGCCCAGCCGGATCGAGCCGCGGAGGAAATCGGCGATTTGCTTTTTGCTGTCGTCAACCTGTGCCGGCATTTAGGAATTCATCCGGAGGAAGCTCTCAACCGAAGCACTGCCAGGTTTGTCGAGCGTTTCCGTAAAATGCAGACCCTGGCGCAGGAGGCAGGACGGACCTTTGCCGAATGTTCACCAGCAGAAATGGACGCGTACTGGGAAGCCGTCAAAAACGCCGAAAACTCGCACCACGGTTGAGGCTCGGTTCCAAACGGGGTGATCAACCACGCCGTGTCGGAACACCGCATTTCTTTCCAGAACTTGCGTTTTAGCCCGGATTTTGCCACGGGCCCGCGTGCGGCTGATGGCGGCTGAAGCGCGAGCTTGCAATACGGGGTGGGGAATTCATAATGGCGACGTAGCAGGGCTATGCATTCACAGTCAAAACCGAGAATCGGCATTTTAGGCGGGACCTTCAATCCGATTCACATTGGCCACCTGATTTTGGCCCAAACGGCCCTGGAAAAATGCGATCTTAACAAAGTCCTCTTTGTTCCGTGTGGGATTCCTCCGCATAAAGATACCAGCGGACTGGCGGCCGGCGAACACCGTCTTGCCATGGTCCAGGCAGCAGTGGAGGGAGACTTGCGATTCGAGCCGCTGGATATAGAAATTCGTCGCAGGGGGGTCTCCTACGCCATCGATACGGTGGCGGAACTTCGCAAAATATACCCGGACGCGGAGTTGCATTTTATCGTGGGCACAGATACCCTTACAGAACTGCATCAGTGGAAAGATATCTACACGCTTTTGTCCCTGTGTCGTTTTGTTGCCTTTACGCGGCCGGGACATGATGTCAATTCTCTGGATGCTGCGGCATTGCGCCTGGATCGCTCCTGGGCGGAGCGGCTCCTGAGAAGCGTCGTGCCTGGACGCCAAATAGATGTTTCGTCCTCCGACATTAGATACCGTATTGCCGAGGGCATGAGTATCCGTTATCTTGTGCCCAGGGAGGTCGAGATGTACATTGCCGAGCATCGGCTTTATGTTTGATTCTCTTGTTCAAGACACAGTTTGGTGTGGGGAGGAAAAAACTATAAAACCTTTAGAACTTGCCAAAAGATCGCGTGGCATTCTCGAGGAGAAAAAGGGCATAGATATCAGACTTTGGGACGTACGCCGGGTTTCTGAAATTACGGACTTCATGTTGGTCACCTCCGGAACGAGCCCACCCCACCTGAAGGCAATGTGCGAGGAAGTCGTTCAGCAGCTCAAGGCGGCCGGCGTCACGTGTTACCGTCGAGCTGGGACTCCCGATTCGGGCTGGATGGTGCTCGACTATGTGGATGTCATCATACACATTTTCTCGCCGACGGCCCGTCGCTACTACGAGATTGAAGAGCTGTGGGCGGAGGCGCGGGAGTTGAAGTGAGCTGCTCGGCCAGGTCATCCTCTTCCGGCCAGTTGTCGCTCATCTCTTCCACTCTCAGCAGAATCTGGGCCAGCGCGCGTAATTCAGCGGAGCGGTCACCGAAAGGTGGAGCAACCGCCTCCGGGACTTCTTCCGTGCAAGCAAAGGCCGCCAGGGCGCGCATTTCGCCAATGCGATTGAGTTGCCGTTGCGTCGTTCTCCAGCCGCGATTGGCCATGACCGCTATGAGCGCTGCGGCCGCACCTGCCCCAACCATGGCCTGAAAGATGTTACGGTATGATCTGGCCGGCGTGGCGGCACGCCATGCCGTTGCGCGTGCCCGAATGTTCGCAACGGTCTCGGATGCAAGCCCCTTGCCCGGCGCCAGAGCTGACTCGGCAGCCGTCAGCAGCGGCTCCAGAGTGCTGCTGAAGACGCGGCACCGTTGGCAAATCAGAAGATGTTGCGCGAGTTTTTTTTGTCTGGCGGGCGAAAGTTCGCCCGAATGTTCCAACAGGAGCCAGCGTTCCGCCTTTTCGCAGTTCATGGTTTCACTTTCTCCTCAGGTCTCGCCATCATTGCAGCGTATTCATCCTGCAAAGCCGTCCGCAGCTTTTTGAGCGCGTATTGCATGCGCGCCAGCGCCGTGTTGATGGATACTCTCTGGATTCTGGCGATTTCCTTGAATGAAAAATTGGCCTGAACTCGCAGCAAGAAAACCTCTCTCTGTTCCGCAGGAAGCGCTGCCACGGCTTCCCGAATCCTGCGCCCAGTCTCAGCGTCCGCCGCTGCCCGGAACGGATCAGGACTGGCACTCGCGAGCATGCCGTGCAGCGTCCAGCCGTCGGCATACTCGGCGTCGAGACTCCAGTCCGGCCTGTGGCGGCGGGCCCGGTCAATCACGAGGTTGCGCGCTATGCGTATCAGCCACCCGCCAAAATTGCGGTGGCGATAGCGATCAAGCCTGTTGATGGCCCGGAACCATACTTCCTGAAAAATTTCCTGCGCTTCATCGTGCCCCTCCACCATGTGCGTGATAAAACCGAGAAGGGGGCGCTCGTACTTTTCGACCAAGCGCTGCAGTGCGCCCACGTCCCCGGAGCGATAGCATTTCACTAGTTCCGCATCGGTGTCTTCCATCACCTACCTCAATAACGAGCCGCCGGCTGATTTATTGTGGAACCATGCCCAGATATAACGCCCGGCCGTACCCCAGGATGCCAGCACTGTGTGAAGCTGCGTCTGCAGTTCTCGAGCCAACTGTTCCAGGGTCGCCGGCGAAACCGCTACAATCCATCCGCAGATCCCCAACATGTTCAAGGCGTAGATCAACGCGTATGAGAAAAGGTACCCGTGTTCGCGAATATCACTCTGGTGTTGCATGAGCGAGGCCAACGTGAAGGTAAAATGGAATCCCCAGGTAAACCCCACCAACGCCAGCCACAGTGACAGGTAAGCTTGCAGGTCATGAAAGATGCCCAGAAGATAGTAGGCGACAATGACCAGAACAGTGTAGAAAGGGAAAAAATAGGGAGCCAACGCAATGAGCGCGTTGCTCTTGGAGAGCGTTACACTGCCCTTGTCTGTGCCGATGCGAATCCGGTAGACCCTGGCCCCCATAACGTAAGCGCAGAGCGCATGTGTCAGTTCGTGAGACAAAACATAGCCCCGCACAGGCCGGGGCAGCGTGAAATAGACGAGTAGCCATGCCAGAAAACCGCCGACTAGCGCCCAGGCTGGGAAAGGCCAGCCGCCGGCGTTGCGCGGATGAATTGAAACCAGCAAGGCCAAGAGGGTCTTGGTGGCTGCCACACAAACCGGCATTAACAGCAACCCCGCCAAAATACGCAGCGCTCTCATGAGAGCTTCCCGGCAGTCCGCAGATGTTCGTAAAATTGCAACACACGCTCGGCGTGCGTCTTCCATGAAAAGCGTTGTCGCGCGGCTGCTGCGGCCGCCGCACCGAAAGCCGCCAGGTGGTTGCGCGCGGCGAGCGCGCGTTCGAGAGCCGCTGCCAGACCGTTCACGCTCAAATCTGAAAGAAATCCAGTTTTTCCATCTTCAATCAAATGCGGCAGAAAACCGACGTTCACGGCCACAACCGGCAGCCCGCAGGCCATGGCCTCGCGCACGGCCCGACAAGATTTGTCCGTTCCCGGATACGTATAGGCAAAAAGATCCATGGTGTGGTAAGCTGCTACAAGGCGGTCGTCACGGCAATATCCCGCGATAATCACGCGGTCCAGAATGCCCATTTCCGCAGCCGGCCGGAACACAAATTGATTCAGCTTGCCTCGGCCGACAAGCAATAGGCACAGTTGCGGATACCGTGGCGCAAGCTGGCTCAACGCTCCCAACAGCAGATCCAAACGCCGGCGTCGACCCACGGAGGTCACCGTCCCAATCACAAAGGCGCCTGGCGCGATAGAAAGGTCCTCCAGACGGCCAATGTCTTTCCGGTCGGCGAACCGGTCCACATCGATCCCAGGCTCGATGACGGCGATTCGCTGCTCGGTCAATCCGCATTGCCTTGCCACCCGCGCCACAGTTTCCGGCGCTATCACGATCATCCCGTCGGTATGGCGCCGGCATAACAGGCGAAACCGGAGCGGCCACTCATAGCCGTCGGGATCGTAGCAGCTTGCAACTACCAGCGGTCGGTTCGGCATCGTGGCGACCGCCATACAAACTAACGTAAGCGCATTGGGCATGTGGCAGTGGACAACATCAAACCGCTCGTCACGAATGAGGGCGCGCAAATGCTGCAGATCGCGTCTGGCCGAGACAGGACTGAAATGCTTGCGCAACTCGAGCGTGACGAGGTTCAAACCTTTTTCTCGTACGTGAAATTCCACGGAATCAATGGGCGGAGCACCCTCCTGGTTGCGGCCGCAAGCGAAGGTCACTTCTACGCCCAGACGTTGCTGGGCCAGGGCAGCATCGGCCGCCGGCTCGGCACGTTCGGTCCAGCGGAAGTTGCTCAACACATGCAACACGCGTAACGCCATCAGAGAACTCCTAATCGAAATTTAGCATAGTGATCTTCCGTGCGACCACGAATGACTGCATCCCAGCCCCTTGTGGCAAGGCCACATCTGGAGAAGGCCGCGAAAGGCCGCAAGCCTGTCTATCTCAGATCTTCCGTGCTGTTGCAAGCGGTATGGATTTTGGTTATTAACCTCAATTTTGAGTTTGAGAAACGTCCTGATTGTATAACATGTTGGAAACCACGGTGATAAAAAGACTACGCAGCAGCTTGGATGGTAAACACAAAAAAGCGAACCAGTGGGAACGGGGTAAAAAAGGCCATTTCTCGAACCGCCGGGTGTTGGACGGAGAAAAATGTTCCCCCTCGCTTGGCTCGGGGAGAACGTAAGTACACCATAGGGAATTGGGGCTTATGGAGAGCGTAAGTACAACGGGTGGAAAGTAAGCTCTGGGTGAACGTAACTACACGGGGGGAAGATTGGAACTCAGGCGGAATGTTACTGCACTTTGGGAAGATGATTTGGAGATAGCTCTGAAACTTGTGAAACTTGCTTCACTGGAAGTGTGGAGAGTCAATGGCGCGCCTCGCGCTGTGCATCTGCCGCCCTCGGGCCAATCGCAACATCTGGGTTAATCGGACCGGATCATGAGCTCGACCAATAATCCGCTTCCTGCAGAAAAGGGACGTTGGCTTTCGCTGTTCTTTGCTCTGTTTTTCTTCCTTAACTATTTGCCGCTTCTGCCGCATGTGTCGCGCTGGCGCGGCGATGAAAGGTTTTACACCGATGCCGCAATCCGGATGGTTCAATCCGGGGACTACGTTACACCTTTATTTGACGACGATACGCTGCGCTTCAACAAACCGATCTTCACATACTGGCTGCTTGTGGCCAGCTACCGCCTTTTCGGCATCAGTTTTCTCACGTCTCGGCTCCCCTTTCTTATTGCCGGCGCGGGGTGCGTATGGCTTACCGGTCTGATCGCTCGCGCCCTCTTCAGAGAACCCAAGGTGGGTGCGGCGGCAGCGGCGCTCATGGCCAGCAATTACACTGTCTTTCACCTGGCCGTGCGTTCGACTCCAGATATTATGTTGTGCCTTTTTGTTACCGCCTCGCTTTACGGTTTTGCACGGATCCTGTTTCACGGTGATCGTACCTTCTCGAGCTTTTTTCTCGCCTATTTTGGGGCCGCACTAGCTGTAGAAGTTAAAGGCTTGGCAGGCGTACTGCCCGTGGTTTTCGTCTGTCTGTACGCCCTCGCCGTTTCCGCGCCACAAGACGGCCGCAGCGTTCGCCAACTGCTTTACGGGCCCCTGCTTCTTCCGGCATTGTTTCTAGCCGTTGCGTGGTACGGAATAGCCTGGCTGGTGCATGGCGCCGAAGCTGTCACGGATTTCTTTAATGATCAGGTGGGTGAACGATTGGAGAGGAACCCCCTTGTTTTGTTGCAAAACGTGGTCCACTACCTCACAGCGCCAGTTATGCAGTTTCTGCCTTGGAGCCTGATTCTCGCCGTCTATATCAGTCGGGCTCCTCGTAGTGCCCGTGAAGCATGGCTTGCTCGCAGAAAGGAATTTTTCTTCGTTCTCGGCTGGTTCGCGTTGTTGCTCATCGTATTTACGCCTGCCAACATCACCCGTAGCCGTTATTTCGTGACTGCTTATCCGCTTTTGGCCGGGGCCCTCGCCTTCGTTCTGTTGAAAGCTGCTCGCGACCGGTCTCTGGCCTTCAAAAAAAGAATTCAAACGGGCGTGAAATGGGCTTGTGTGGTGGCGGTTGCGGTGGGCTTGTTCCTTGCGCAGTTCGGCCTCTGCGTGCACCCGCGCATAATTGCGGGCGCACTGGCGCTGACGGTGGTAGCGGGGAGTCTTCTGGTCTGGCTGAACAAGCAGCCCGAGGCTTGGCCGGCGCCGCTGTACGTTTTCGGCCTGCTGATCATGGTGTTCTTTGCCACCGTCGAAATATGGATTCAGCCGGTATTTTCAGTCTCGCCCGCCCCGTTAATCGCCGAACGTTTGTTTCCATCTGGCAAGCAAAGATCGTTCAATGACAACGAGCCAGGGGACCATAACTGCGGTGGCCAACAGATCCAGGCGACGCGTGCAATCGGGCCTCGGCTTGTCGCCCTGGCCGGTTTGCCGCTGAATTATGCCAGTCAATTGCGCGTTGCGTCCGGGGGTCGCCTGGAGCCAAAATTGATTGGTAGCCCTCACACCTCGGAAATATTGGATCGCTACCGCACAGTTGTGTGCACTCCCGAAGTGCTTGACGCATGGCAGCCACACGGCCGCCGCATAGAACCATGCGGATTCTTCTACAAGCCATGGAAAACACGGGACTACTTGAAACTTGTGTTTGCCCGTGACAAGCAAGCGGTCTTTGCAAGCAAGACTGTGCCGTGTTTATTGGTTGCCCGCTGACCTTCGCGCCTTTTTTCGGACCGCAGTGCTCACGGAAACAGACAGACTTCTCCCCTGAGCCAAAGCCACATCATCCCAGATTTTGCGATTGGCCAAGACAGGCAAGATGCAAGGCGCGGGAGGTGCAGGTGTATGCGCATACTCCGAACCTCCTGCAACAAAGCAGATTGCCTGTTTTCGACAATCCCGAAGGGTTTGAGAATCGGCTGCTTTTTCTCTTCAGATGTGGCTTTCACATTTCGGTGCAAAAGATGGGCAACTGCAATTGCATTTCAACTTGTTTGCGCGCAGCACGATACAAATACCTGCCAATTCTCAAACGCAAAATCTGGGATAAAATGCCGTCCCGGCAACTCCTCTCACGACGTGCTGTGTGTCCGTCTCAGGCCGGGACGGAAGGTCGAGAATTCCGCAGCGTCGTGCGCGCACGCATGAGTTTCTCGTTGAAAGACCCCTTTTTGAAGGCGCTGATCCACTTGCGGAGAATTAACCACCCCCCGAAACGCACAAGATCATTGCGCCAGGAACGGTACCACTGATGCCACCCCCGCCGAAGGTTGTGCAGCGAGAAGACCAACGAGGGAAACAGCAAAATGTTGAGCCCTATCAGAAACAGGTGCCGGATGTGGTAGAAACGGCCCATTATTTTTCGGGCTGCCGTCTGCATGTCTTCGGCGCTCAGCGGCGGATCGGGTTCAAACACGGGGAAATTGCCGTCGTAATATTCCCACCCAATCTCCGTGCGCGGGTAAATGCGTCCCTGGGCGGCTAGGCGGGCGGTCATTTCAGTGCCCGGCAGAGGCACCGGCAGCAGAAGTTGCACCGTATCGATTCGGGCCGCCCGGATGAACTTGCGAAAACGGCGCACCCGCGCCTCAACGGTTAAGTTCACCGGCGCGCCGCCGGGGATTGGATAACCGAAGATGAACATGCCGTGCACGAGAAATCCGGCTTCGTGGTAAATCCTTGAAAGGGCAATCATTTCTTCCGGTTTGATCCGTTTGTTCATGGCCGCCAGTTCTTCGGTAATGGGCGATTCGAACCCGATCGCCACGGTGTTGACTCCAGCGCGGCGCATGGCCGCCAGGAGTTCCCGATCCTTGGCTTTATCGAGCCGAATTTGTACCGTCAGGTCCAGGCGCGTCTTGATGGTTTCCTGGTAGTCCGCCAGCAGGGCGCAAAGCTCAAGGGTGGCAGAGCGGTTTTGACCGAACAAATCATCAACTATAAAAAAGTGCCGCGCATTGTGGCGCTCCACCAGGCTCATAATCTGCTCAAGCACGTATGAGGGAGCGGGACATCGAGGGCGGCCTTTGACCGTGCAAAACTCGCAGTTCATCCCGCAGCCGCGCACCCAGGATACGGGGAAGAGTCTTATTTTAGCATAACGGATTAAAGAGAAATCCGGCACGGGCAACAAGTCAAAATCGGTCAACGGTTCGCGCGGCGGTGTCTGCACAATACGACCAGCACTCAGAAAAGCTACGCCGACGACATCCGTTGGCTCGCGTCCCGCCTCCAGGGTCCGTAACAACTCGTGAATAGTGATCTCACCTTCGCCGATGACGATGTACTGCACGCCGTTTTCAAGGGCTTCAGCGATGTTTTCAGCGCCTATGAAATGTTGGCCGCCGGCCATCGTGGTAACGCCTTGCGACTGGTAAAAGTTGGCCAGCTCATACACGCGGGGAGCCGTTGAGGAAAGCCCGCCATAGAAACCCACTACGTCTGCCGGACGAATACGCTGCAGCGCCGCGTGATCAGGCAGCCCGTGTTCCGTCACCGGTCCGTAGTGCCGGTAATTATTCTCGTCCACCACTTCGGCGTCCCATCCGTCCATTTTGTTGACAATGGTCGCGATGTAGAGCGGGCCAAGCGCTGTGGTAATGCGGGCCACTCGCGAGTAAATATTGAAGGCTGGAAAAGCCGGAATGATTACCCGAAAACGTCGGCGTCGCCGCAAGCCGCTCGTAGCCGACGTGGGAGATACATTTCTGGCTTCGGTTGTGTTCATGTCATGGTCGGCAGTTTTAACAATAAGAAACAGTGAAGGCGGCGACAACTAAAAAAGCAAGACGGTTACGTTCTTTTGTCGAACGCGCGGTGGTCAACCGCATTTGGTGGGGCGATAGTAACCTATTTCCGCATCGCGCCAGTGCCGCAACATGATTTCGACCTTCTTCTGGAGGCCGTCCAAGACATCCGGGCCGAGGAAGAGGGGGCCTTCGTTGCGTTTTGGAACTGTGAAAAACAGCGGGACAGGCGAGGCTTTCAGCAGATCAATAAGCTCATAAGTGTTATCGAGTTCCCAACGGAGGGCACGGTACATGAACCATAAGCCGTGTGAACCCATGTCGCCGTGCGGCATGCCCGGCTGATCGCCGCCGGCGGGGGTCAGCTTGGGTGCAGCGGCATTCTGGGCATCGCGCAGATAAATCAGTGTGCCGACCTGCAGATAATGCCGCACGGTCAGCGTCAAGCACCGGTAGGCGCGCACACGGTAGACGTCGTTCTGAAGGCGCGCTGCGGCTGCCCGGTTCGCGGTTCTCTCCGCCGCTTTCTGGAGCTTGTCGGCTGCCGCCAAGAGCATCTTTTCGATCTGGTCAATCGCGCAGCATGTCTTGGAGGCTTCTTCCCACGTGTGGGCCATCTTGTAGCCTGACTGGTTCAAGTAGTCGAGATAGGTGTCCGGCTGGGAAGCTTGCGACTGATAAATGTACGGTTCCCAGTAGCTCCGCTCGTCTTCGGTCAGGAGCTCCTGATGCGCAACTAAAGGCCGCGTCAACCAGCGCAACATGACTGGCCCCCCCATCACGTTGAGGTGTATAGTGTTCATCATTAGCTCGGCCCGGTCCAGGGCGTACCAAGCGTCGACAATTTCGTCCTGTACGTCGGGCGCGAACATTTCCGCCGCCATGCGCCGCAGCACATCCAGCTTTGTCTTTTCGTTCTTGGAAGGCGGCATGCTCATGGCGATTTTGAAGGCGTGAAAGTATTCCCGCGCATTCCCGCCCGCCACAAACCAACGGGCCGGGCTGGTCTGCACTGCCGCCGCGCCGTTAACCACTGACATTGGCGTCGGTAGCTTGTCGATCACCGGACTGGGCATCCACACGCCTCCACCCCACCCCCCGGCGCTGCCTACGGAGCATTCCGATGCCAGCGGCCCGGGCACCGGTCCGGTAACGCCGATGCCCGGTTTCAGGCTTCTAAGCACCAGATGAATTTCATCATCAACGAAACGGTTATAAAGATCCGTGGCCACAAAGGCATCTACTCCGGCCTCGGCAGCACCTTCCCGCAGGGCTGAAAGAAAACCCACGACCCGTTCGCCCATGTCGCGGCCTTCATAGCCCGTTGGCCCGTTCACGTTCGCATAAATCCGCTTTTCCCATGGATAGAAGGCCCCCGAATCGTTGGTCACAACCAAATAGAAATCAAGACGAGGACACCGTTTGGTAATCTCGCGCACGGCGGTCCGATAGGCGGCTCGAACCTCAGGGTGGTCGGTATTGGGGGCAAAATACAGACCAGTGGTACGGAGGCTGTTGTCGGCTCGTGAACCCCGCCACTGTGGGTGGCGGCGATACACCTTGTCATTAAGCCAGCAAGGCTCCACGCCGTAGTACGCCGCCCGCAAATTGAGTTTTTCCACGATGCGATGCTTGGCTTGCAGATACTCCATTTGGCGCTGTACGAAGGGAGCAGGAAAGGCGTCTTCCGGGCCTGGTGGCGTGTAATGCTTGAAAATCGAAGGGAGCACTGTTGACCACTCGCACCAGGGGCTGTCTTTGTCCGCACTTTGACAATCCGTGCGCTCGGAAAGCTCGGAAATAAAAATATGCGTAAATCCAGCGTCTAAAGCACTCCGTATCGTCAAGCCGAGTCGGCCTCATCGACGGATAACTCGCTGGATCGCGTCTGAACACGAGTCCGAAACTCAGCTTTTGCACCGGACCAAAACAGGCAAAAAGCTTGAGTGGTTTGATCCGAGGGCTAGCCCACGTCATATCACCGCCTGGGGGCAGGAAGAACGTTGGTGGTTTCATCTCCGATTTTGCGTTTGAGCAATGGCACAGTGGCGTGCCTCGCGCCGCGTCAGGGGGTCCGCATTCACCAGTATGCCACGATTGGCTGTTGAGACCGCGCAGGGGGATGCGGTAAAGTGTTAATTCGGAGCGTGAGTATGGCGGAGGTGCGGGATATTGAGCACATTTTGATTGCAGGCGACCGTGAGCTCTTATGCTTGTGGCCGCGTTACGGCGGTCTATGGAGGTGGGGCCGTGAAATCCTGGTGGCATACATCGAGTCGCCGTGCCGTTATCGCCACCCGCAAGAGGCTACGCCCGATCTGGGCGGTGCATGGAAACGTGCTTACATACGTCTGAGGCGTTCCTTCGACGGCGGCCTGCGATGGGAAGATGCCGGCAAACCTTTTGAGCATTCGCTGCCATTTGAAAAGCAGCGTCGCATCCTGCGGCTCGACGAATATCGGCTGCATGCTGGGCCGACTCATGCACAACTAGACATGGCAGCGGCCGACGCAGTGCTGCTCATGGGACGCTCGTGGTGTGGCGAAGAAATCCCAGATATGAAGGCGCGGGCGCCGGTGACTTTTGTGCTGCGATCGGCCGACCGTGGTTTGCAATGGGATCCCACGCCGGCAATCCTGTGGCCGGAACGAACAACCATGCTGGTAGAAATGGCTAATAATACGTTGCGGGTCGGAAAACGTACGTTCGCCTGGGTCGCCGGGACCATGGGACGCTGGAATGACCGGGGCAGCGAACAGTATGCCGCGTTGCTTTACGCTTCTGAAGACGATGGCGCCACGTGGGAGTTTTTCGGTGAAATTTGCGCGGATGTCAGCGGGCGCACGTCGTATTCATTTCCGCAGCTTGTTGTTTTGCCTTCGGGACGCTGGCTCAGCGTGCTGGGTGCCTGGGATGTGGCGGCCGGCGAACGGCTGAGCTGGACAGCAATGTGCGTGTCTGATGACGGGGGCTTGACGTGGTCGCCGCCACGGAAAATCCAGGTATGGACCCACGCGCCGTTTGCGCTGCGTCTTAAGGACGGACGGATCCTCGTGGTCTACACCCGCTGCGCGCCGGATCCTACGGGGTTGTATGCCATCTGGTCCGAAGATAACGGCGGACGTTGGTCGGAGCCGGTGTGCTTGCGGGGCGATTTCCTGGCGGCAGGACCGCGCGGGATAGTGCCCGGTGCGTATCCCGTCGCCGTAGAGATGGAAGACGGACGTATTCTGGTGGTATACTGCTGGCAACATGACGAAGAGGACGTGCCCTGGTACGGAGGCCGCAGCTTTATCGCCGGAACTTTCTTCCGACTGGCCTAAGCGCGAAGGCGGTTCTTTAACGGCGCGCTTGCGCCTGCCGCTGACGCAATAGGTGCTGAGCTAATTGTGCCGTCAAGGGGTCGGCATCTTTGGCGGCACATTGGCCCACCGCTTGCCAATAAGCAGTACCGCCGATCCAGAAGCCCCACAACAGGCCGCTCCGGCGGACCAGCGGATCGGACGACTGCATGCACAGCACGCAAAGCGTACGGCATCCATCGAGAGCGGGGACAAGGCGGACAGCCGGGGTCCACGCTGCGCTGTTGGCCAAAGAGGCGTTGATGGCGTGACGGTCGCCGGCAATATCTCTTAGCCACTGGCGTTTGCGCGCGTTCGTTTCGAGATCGCTCCGCACAAAACGCAAATCAGCGTTGTTGCCGAAAACGGCGGTATAAAGGCCGGCCAAGAAAGCTTCCTCGGCAGTTTTGGCGGAAGCGAAACGCCGCCGGATGTAAGGAACTCCCGTGCTGCCGTAGCTAGAGAGGTTCAGTGAGAGGTACGAAGCCTGCGCCCACTCAGCGCCCCCCCAGTTGCCGGCGGCAACCAAAGCCACAAGCTGGTCGAACGTTTCCGAAAGCTGCGGCTGCGAGGCAACCGCGGAAGATTGCAGCAGAAACGTTCCCACCGCGGACAATCCGATCCAGACCAGGGCGTGCCAGGTTTCGGCTGTTAATCTTGGTCTCTTTTTATCCCCGCTTTTGGCGGTTTGAGGTTTTAACAAGTTGAACATTAAATTGGTTCAGCGGCTTTAGCGGCGCAGCCTCTCGATCGCACCGACCGTGTCACCATTAAACTCCACCCTCAACACCTCATATTCAGTGGGTTGACCGAAGTCCAGCCAGTACGAGTCTCGAAACCAGCGCCAGCGCCCATGCGCGTCACGGCACCAGTAGCCGGACCCGATCGGGCGGAGGTCGGTAGCGTAACGAATAGACGTGTAGGCCCAAATTTCAACATTGGTACCCTGAACGCAGCGATCGTAAATACGATGGGGACACCCCAACGCCATATAGACCATCGGCTTGGTGTAGCCCACGTCGATCTGTCCTTGTCTAATGTTTTCCTGTACCTCGGGCGGAAAACTGGCGAAAAGCTCGGCATGTCGCCGAATCCGCGGAGCTGGGGAAGCGCAACCGACCACGAGCAGCATGACACCCACGTACGCTGCCGCCGTCTGGAGCCTGAGCGTGACGTTGAGTGGGGATGAACTATTCCGAGTCAGGGTTGGGTATGCTGGCGCCATCGCGGCTATTGTCGTTGGTGGAAAGACGGGAGTCAACGGCAAACCCTGATTTACAACAGCTCTTCAACCATGATGTTGTGATTCTTCCCCTGTTGTACCCTAATCATTAGCGAAGCAAGGGGTTCGGGCGTTTTGGGTGAAAAAAAGCGTGAAGGGCGAGCGGGGGATGTACACAACAGGGGCATGAGCAGACACT
>Ga0209101_1000718_pt1 | contig 26598 bp, 21 predicted proteins | sample ConPoolayeCmetaG_FD_185481 | JGI IMG/M metagenome (GOLD analysis project Ga0209101, IMG submission 185481) | Hot spring microbial mat communities from California, USA to study Microbial Dark Matter (Phase II) - Cone Pool mat layer C metaG... ...
GGGCGGCTGGTGGGGCTGGACGGCCAGGCCAAGATGAGCAAGAGCCTGGACAATTGCATCTACCTGGACGACACGCCGGCCGAGGTGGCGCGCAAGGTGCGCCAGGCCGTCACCGACCCGGCCCGCATCCACCCTGGCGACCCCGGCCACCCGGAGGTCTGCACCGTCTTTGCCTATCACCAGGCAGTGAACGAGGGGGCTACAGATTCACCCGCTCCGGCGGGGTCTGCTGCTCCGTCGGCGACCGTAGGGAGTGCGACCCCGACGTTGGCCCAGGAGTTGGAGGAACTGTGCCGGGCCGGGCGCATCGGCTGCGTGGCCTGCAAGGAGCGGCTCATCCAGGCCATCAACGACCTGCTGGCCCCCATGCACGAGCGACGCGCGCCGTACCTGGCCCACCCGGCCCGCATAGACGAGATCCTGGCCGAGGGGACGCGCCGCGCCCGGTCCGAGGGGGAGGAGACCATGCGTCGGGTCCGCCAGGCCGTGCGGATTGATTACTTCCCGCTCCCGCCGGGCGAGGAACTGCCGCCGGCCCTCTCGTTCCTGGCGGCCCCGGCCTTTGCCCACAGTTTCGTGCCGTAACAGAAACCTCCCGCAGGCTCATGCCTGCGGGAGGCTTGACACTGGTCGCTCAAGATGGCCCGGCCTGGCGGGGATGCAAGTTGCCGGATTCGTCCGCCTCCAACACGGTAAGCTCCGGCATGGGAAAGTGGCGGGGGTTCGTGGTCACCAGGATAGCCGCGCAGTGCCGGGCAGACGCAGCGATGACCGCATCGGGGCCGCTCAGAGTGATACCCCGCTCTCGCCAGACACGGATCCACTCGCCGGCCAGGTCTGCAGTCTCACTATCCAACGGGTGCGTCTGTAGAGATGTCAACAACTGGGTGGTGGCTGACCGTTCTCGCTCTCGCATGCCCCGGATCACCTCTACCCGGGTGAAGGAGGCGATGTAGAGGTCGCCCTCGTCAGCCAACCGGGATAGCAGGGCGTGGTATCCAGGCATGTTGCGCAAGTGACGAATCAGGATCCCGGTGTCCAGCAGGTAATCAGCCATACGCCGGTTACTCCGGGCGATCCCAGTTCAAGGCGGCCCGCCCCTCGGCTACCCAGCGATCAATATCCGTGCCCGTGGCAAGTTCCGGGTGATCCTCGTCGCGCCAGGCCCCGGCTGAAGACTCCAGGGCCGTGCGCAGCTTGAGCCGGCGCAACTCGCGGGCCACAGCCTCGCTCACGAACCGGGTGCGCTGGCGAGCCGGAACGTAACGACGCAGGTCGTCTACCAGGGGCTTGGGCAGGTAGAGATTCAGACGCTCGGTTTCGAGAGCGGCTTTGCTCATAGGTCTCTCCTCACCATTTATCTGCACCGTAATTATAGCACAATACTCTATCGCCATCAAGCCGGGAGCTTGACATCCATGCGTAAATTAAACGCACGAGGGCACCGCTCCCCCCCGCTTCGCGTCCCTCCGGGGAGGGGAAAGACTGCCTCATAGGGGGGCAGCGGCGAAGCCGCCGCAAAACCCCCTCGAGGCTTTTCCCCTCCCGTGCCGCGCGGCCGGGGCCAGAACCACGTAGCCTATACCTGGGCTCTGCGGTTCGAGGCCACGAGTCAGAGCCAGCAGCTACATACTGAGCTTTTAACTCTGGCTCGCCCCCACCAACGCCACCCGGTTGGGATCCTGCGGGTCGTACTTCACCGTCACCCGCGCGCCGGGCTGGTATTTGGGAAGGGACGCCTGGAGCACCATGGCGTGCGTCTGGGCGCGGAAGGGCGACTCTTGCGCCGGCCACACGTCAATCGTCAGCCGCATCAGCTCCGCCGTGCCGCCATACGCTTGAATGCCCACCTTGTCTGCCGCCATGATCTGGCCTGGGGCCGATACTCCGACCCGATCCAGGTCGGTCCCCACGATCTCCGAGTCCAGCACCAGCCTGTACGCCGCCTGGGGGTCCAGGCCCGGGGCCTGCACCAGGTTGGCGAGCACGCCGAGGTTGCGCAGCACGGCCACCTTGCTCCGGTCGGCGGGGTCATACCGCACCAGCAGGGTGGCGCCCGGCTGGTACTGGGGGATCTCCAACACCGAGACCATGTGCGGCACCTGGGCCTGGAAGACGGAGCCGTCGGCCGGCTGGACCTGCAGCAGAAGATTGACCTGCCAGCTTTCGTTCACACCGACGGTCATCTTGAGGCCGGTTTGCTGCATGTCCATGAGTGTGGCCGGCGCGGTCTCGCCGGCGGCCAGCAGCTCCCTGTTCACAGACCGCTGGCGCAAGGCACGCACGAGAACCGGCCCGACGGCCAGCGCCGTCAGCGCGAGGACCACCACCGCAAAGCCGATGCTGGCCACCACGATGATCACGATGACCAGCCAACCAATGGCATCTGGATTCATGGTTTCTCCTTCTTGACGTAACTACACCCTCCCGCAGGTTGGGGCGCAATGGGCAGACCAGACGCCGATGAGCGTGCCCCAATGACCGGCGGCCTCAGTTGCCAACCACTTCCTAACCTGCGGGAGGGTTCAGGGTGACTGGCCCTGGGGCCGGGGCCGGCCCAGGGGCAGGGGCCAGCCCTGCCCCTACGGCGGTCGCCCCGTGGGGCCGGGGCCAGCCCAGGGGTATGGGCCAGCCCTACCCCTACGGCGGTCGCCCCGTGGGGACGGGGCCAGCCCAGGGGCAGGGGCCAGCCCAGGGGCAGGGGCCAGCCCTGCCCCTACGGCGGTCGCCCCGTGGGGCCGGCCCGGGGGTAGGGGCCAGCCCTACCCATACGGCGGTCGCCCCGTGGGGACGGGGCCAGCCCAGGGGCAGGGGCCAGCCCTGCCCCTACGGGCTGTTCTTGAGCACCAGCGGCAGGTAGACCGCCAATCGCTGTTCCGCGATCATGAGATCGGTCGCCCCCAACGTCGTCAGCGCGCTGTAGGCGATCATCGCCAGATCGCTCTCGGGATCGAAGGCGATGGAGGCATAGGTTGCATTTAGCATGTAACCGCTGTCGTCAACAGTTGTGCATTGCCAGGTGTCAAAGAGATCTGGTGTGGGGCCACAGTTACCATAGGGCAGGCCCAGAACGGACGCGGGTTGCGCCACTTTGAGATCGCGCCCCGTCGGCACATGGGCGCTCATGTAGGCGATGAGCGGATGATTGTAGCTATCTAAAGCCAGCGATATGCCGGCCTGGGTCAGGCCCGTTCCGATGTACTCGATGTCATCGCACTGGAACGAGTTGCCCGGCCCACAGTTGCCGCCGGATACATTACGAGCATATTTCAGCCTTCCGTTCGTGGCATCGTAGTAGGCAAACTGCAGCGTATCGGTCACATTAGCCGGCGCGTGGAATGAGACCACCCGACCCACGTTCGAGCCGTCCGTCCCATCCACGGTGACGCAATACCAGGCGTTGCCGGTGCCGCAGTTGCCGCCGAATCCCATGTAATAGGCATATTTGAGATCGCCGGCGCCGCCGTTGTAATAGCCGATATGCGCCACGCCGGTAAAGTCAGATTCGCCTATCGAGGTGTATTGGCCCATCTTGTTGCCGCTGTCCACGGTTTCGCAGTGCCACTTTCCGGCCGCGCTGCCCACGCCACAGTTGCCCCCGCTGGACACCCGGTAGGCGTAGTTCAACTCGTCGTCGAACATGGAGCTCTCCATGTAGAAGGCGATCTGCGGCTTTCCGTCTGCGGTGTACTTCAGCGAGGCATATTGCCCATAGCTCGGCGCGCCCACAGAACCGCTGTCCTGCACCGTGACGATTGTCCACTGGCAAGAAGGCAGGCAGGAGTATTCGGCGAACTTGAGCGCGCTATTATCGGCGTCGTAGTAGGCCACGCCGATGCGCCGGGTGTTGAGGGGCCCCGGGTCAGTGGGATGGACGTCAATCGAGCTGTACATGCCGACGTTGCCGCTATTGTCCACAATCTCGCAGTACCAGTCGTTGTTCGGCCCGCAGTTGCCCCCGCTGCCCACGTAATGCGCCACCTTCAGGGCCGTGTTGGTGGCGTCGTAGTAGCTGATCCAGGGGGTGCCGGTGCCAGGGTCGAAGGCGATCGCCGCGTAGTCACCGACGTCGCCAGCATAATCCACCCGGTCCGTGAACCACCTGGCGCTGGCCTGGATGCCTGGTGGGGGAGAGTTTGCCTGGACCGGGCCAGAGCCAATCGCCAACAGCAACATGACGGCCATCATGGCCACGCTGAACCAGGCCCGCGCTGCCCAAGAAACACGCGGCAGAAAGTTGAACGTTCTCATCGCTTTACTCCTTTTCTTTTTGTTGATTTGTGAATGAACCGCTCTAAACATTGGCGTCAATGTTGCTCCACGCGGCGACCACGTCTGCGACCCCCAGCTCACCCAGTCCGGCCTGCCTGCCAGGTCGCAGACGTGGGGCCGGGGGCTGGATTGGGTGGCAAGCCGTAGGGAGACCTTCAAGCGCGGGGCGCACCCCGTAGGATGAACATGCTCCCGCTGGATCGCCAGCCCGTAGGGAGCGGCCCGGCGGCGGATCTGACGATCCGCCGCGAACGGGGTCTATTTTCGGGGGAGTGCGATCCGCGTTTCTTGAGGAGCACAGCACCCCTCTCGCACTCCGCTCACCGATAGTCCCGCAGCACCAGCGGCAGATAGACCCGGAAATACCATTCGTCCGCGCCGATGTCGGGGACGTTCAGGCGCAATTCGCCATCTATGTCGGTGGTCACCCCGGCGTCCACGCCCGCGTCAATCGCCGCCGAGCCGGGGCCAAGGTGATAATCCCCGCCGGCCGGGTCCACAAAGCGCGGGTCGCCGCTCAGCGGATTGGCGCCGCTGATGCCAGGGTTGGTGACGACCCAGAAGAGTGTGTGGTCGGCGCTCACGGTGGCGCCGGCCGGGGTGGTGTTGGTGATGCCCCAGGTGACGCTGGCGACGAGCGTGTTCGTCAGAGACAGCGCGGCGTACTCCCCATAGACGCCATAGCCGGAGCCTGCGCCGACCAGCGTGTTATGGAGCAAGGTGGCCGTCAATATTTTGGACGCGCTGCCATACGCTGAAAACGCCCTGCTCCCGCTGCGGGCGACGAGGTTGTTGAGCAGCGTGGGGCCGTCGCCTGAGCCGCTCGTCAGGCAGATGCCCTCGAGGGTGGCGTTATCCACCACGCGGTTGCCCTCGAAGCGCGCCCGGCTGTACTGCAACCAGACAGCGGTGTAGCCAATGTTCCCGTAAGCCAGGTTGCCCAGGTAGTGGGCGGTGCCGCCGTATTGGAACAGGCCCGCGCCGCTCCCGGTGCCTGTGCTATTGGTCCGGTTGCCCGCGACGACGTTGCCCTGGATCAGCGCGCCGTCCGGCCCGCCATAGATGCCTCCGCCCCAGCCGACCGTGCCCGTGGTCGTGGCAGTATTGCTGAGCACCTGGTTGAATTGCAATTGCAAGCCGCTGCTGCTGCCCGTCAGGTATATCCCTCCGCCACTCCCCCAGTACGCCGTGCTGGCGGCGTTGCTGATGACCAGGTTGTAGCGGACGATGGCTTGCCCGGCGTTGACCAGGTACAGCCCGCCGCCGTAGCCCTGGGTGCCGGGAGAGGCGGCCGCGACGTTGTTCGTGATGGTGTTGTTGAGGATGAGCGGGTGCGCGTCGTTCACAAAGACACCGCCGCCGCGGCCATTAGAAACCGGCAGCCCGGTGGCGTTGCCGCGCGTGACGATGAAGCCATCCAGTGTGGGAGTGATGTTACCGTTGATATACACCACCCGCCGCGCTCCCTCGCCGTCCAGCGTGGTGGGGTAGACGGCGGGGTCGCGCCGGATTGAACCGTCGGGATTGCCGCTCCACCCGCCATAGAGTGTGATGGACCCGGTAAGGGTGATGACGGCGGCGCCCGTGCCGGTGTAGACGCCGCCGGCCACGTAGATGGTATCGCCGTTGGCGGCCAGGCTCAGCGCGGTCTGCAAGGCGCAGGGCGCGGCCTGCGTGCAGGCGCTGCCGCTGCCGGTGACGGTGACGAACCGGTCGGCAGCGATTGACGCGGCCTGGGCGATGTGCAGCCAGGTCAGCAGGACCAGAATCAGCCCCAGACCCAAAACAATGATCCCGAAGAGACGGGTGGCTTTCATCTCGCATTCTCCTCTTCATTACTCAACCGCTGTAGCAGCTATCTCGACGATGAACGTCACCAGCGACGGTCAGTCGCGGAAATGGCGCGTCTCGCCGCTGAGCACGTGCCGCACCTGGCCGCGCCACTCGCTGCGGCCCTCCCCCAGCTCTTCCCGCCACACCCGCACGGTGAACAACTGGGAGCGGGGCTGAGATTCTGTGGAGTTCGCAGCGACAGATGGTTTGGGCACAGACTCTCCCGGCAGCCGACGATGAGATTCACCCACGGGTTTGCGCAGCCTTCTCGATACGGATCAGTATAGCACAGATGGCGTTTCCCAAGCGTTGCCTGGAGCGTTGCGCGAGGGACAAAAAAGGCCGGCCAGGCTCGAAAAACCCGGCCGGTCGCTCATGGATGACTGCCCGTCGCCGTTGGGGGTGTCCTGTTCTACTGCTCCAGCGCGCAGGCGATCACCTGGTCCAATGTCAGCGCCTGGCCGGCGGCCCACGCCGCCGCGAAGGCCGGCTCGCCCAGCGCAGCGCGCGCGGCGGCCATATCCCGCTCACACTCGGCGCGTTCGATCGGCGCTATGAGCACCCCGATCGTCTTGCCCAGACGTTCCGCCGCGCCGAACAGCCGCGCCGCGCGTTCCCACTGCGCCTCGGCCACGGCCAGGCAGGCGAGCGCTTCCAGCAGGTAGAACAGGCCCCAGGAGTTGTTCATCTCGGCGAGGATGATGACCGCCCGACGGTAGCAGGCGTGGGCCTGGGCATAGTCGCCGGTGAGGCGGGCGGCGTGCCCTAGAAAGTAGCGGGCGCGACACTCCAGATAGTGGTCTTCGGGATCGCGAAACAGGGTCAGGCTTTCTTCCAGGAGGGCGCGCGCCCGGGTATAGTCTCCTTGCCGCAAGGCGACACACCCCAACTCGCTCAAGACCCGCCCCATGCCGCTCCGCTCGCCCAACGCGCGATAGAGGGCCAGGCTCTCCTGATAGTACGGCTCTGCCCTGTCCAGAGCTCCCTGGGCGCCGAACAAAAGTCCCAGCCGGGCCAGCACATCGGCCAGGCGCGGCCGGTCATCCAACGCCCTGTCCAGCGCCAGGCTCTGCTCCAGGAACGCCTGCGCGGCCGCAAAGTCACCCTGATAGTAGGCGATTCTGCCGGCCCCGCGCAGCGCCCTGGCCCGCAGGGCCGGTTCCGCCGCCACACCCACGCGAGTCAGCAACCCTTCCAGCCAGCCCCGCTCCGCAGCCAAGTGTCCCCGCAGTTCCCAAAAGTCGGTCAGGGCCGCGGCCAGCCGCAGGCCGAGCAGGGCGTCGCCGTCGGCGTGGGTGCTCCACTCCAGCGCGGCCTGCAGGTTGCCGTACTCCTGCGTCAATCGCTCGAACGCGCCCGGCGGCAGGGTGCTGTGCAGATCCGCCTCCAACGCCTCGGCCAGGCGGCAGAAAAAGTCCAGGTGGCGGTTGCGCACCAGGGCCTTTTCACTGGCCTCCGCCAGCCGGAGGCGGGCATACTGGCGCGTGATCTCGTGCAGACGAAAGCGCGTGGCCTGGCCCGCCGGCTCCACGCTCACGAGCGACTGGTCCACCAGGCCCGCCAGCCCATCGAGCACCCGCGCCTGCTCAAGGCCCGCACCGCTGCCGACGAATTCGGCGGCCTCCAGGGAGAAACTGCCGGCAAAGACCGCCAGCCGCCGGAACAACGCCTGTTCTTGGGGGGTCAGCAGAGCGTGGCTCCAATCCAGCGTCGCCCGCAGCGTCTGGTGGCGCGGCAACGCGGTCGGGCAGCCCTGGGTCAACAGGGACAGGGCATCCTGCAGGTGGTCGGCGATCTGCTGCGCCGTCAGCAGCTTCATCCGCGCGGCGGCCAGCTCCAGCGCCAGCGGGATGCCGTCCAACTGCTGGCAGATCCGTCCCACCGCCCAGGCATTCTCGTTGGTCACCGCGAAGGTGGGGAGCACGGCCGCGGCGCGATCGGCAAAGACCTGCACGCTGGCATACTGTCCGAGCGCGGAGGCCAGGTCCGGCTCGCCCTCTGCCTCTGCCGGTCGGGCGGCGGCCCATTGCGCCATATCCGGCGTGGGCAGCGGCGGCACGCGCCAGAGCACTTCGCCGGTCAACCCCAACGCCACGCGGCTGGTCACCAGGACCCACACGTCCGGCGCAGCCGATAACAGCGCCTCCGCCAGCGGCCGCACCGCCGCGACCAGGTGCTCGCAGTTGTCCAGGATCACCAGCAGATGCTTCGCGCGCAGAGCCCCGGTCAATCGCGCCAGCAGGGGCTGTTCGCCCTCCTCGCGCACGCCCAACACGGCGGCCGCCGCCGACGTCACCAGGGCCGGGTCGGCAAGCGCTGCCAGGTCCACGTGCCAGACGCCATCGGCGAATGCTCCCCGCAGCGTTTCCGCTACGGCCAGCGCCAACCGCGTCTTGCCGATCCCGCCCACGCCGGTCAGCGTCACCAGCCGATGCGCCGCCACCAATCGTTGGACCTCACTGATCTCGCGTTCGCGGCCGATGAAGCAGGTCAGCAGCACGGGCAGGTTATCCGTGCGCACGGGGGGGCCATGCTCCATCCCCCGCCGGGCGGCCGCGGCCATCTGCAGGGCTTGCTCATACGCCTGGCGGGTCTCGATGCCCGGCTCGACCTCCAGCTCACGCCGCAGGACCGTGACGCAGGTGCGATAGACTCGCGCCACTCCCGTCCGGTCGCCGTTCAAGGCATGCAGGCGGAGCAGGTCCCGATAGGCCGTCTCGCGGAGCGGATCGAGGCGCAACAGGCGTTGGGCGCACGAGATCGCCGCGCGATAGTCCCGCTCGCTTTCCAGGAGGGCCATCAACCGTTCCAGCGTCTCCGCGAACATCTGACGCAGCCGCTCGCGTTCCGGCAGAATCCAGTCGTCGTAGCAATGGGGCAGCAGATCGCCCCGGTAGAGGTCCACTGCGGCTTGCAGTTGTCGGCTCGAGCGGGCCTGGGCCAGGGCCTGCTCAAAGTCGGCCACGTTGAGGGAGAACGGGGCGTCGTCCCGCCACTTTAGCGTCTGTCCATTGGCCCATAGGAAACGATCGGCGTCGGGCAGGGCCTGGTGGAGTTGGTGGAACAGCTTGCGGAGATTGGTGCGCGCCTGGGCTTCGGAGGAATCGGGCCAGAACAGGAAGGCCAGATAGCGGCGGGATTGGGGGGCATCCCGGTGCAGCACCAGGTAGGCCAGCAGCGACTGCAGGCGAGCCGTGTTGACGGTCGTCACCGGCTGGTCGCCGTAGACCAGGCTGAATTCGCCCAGCAGGCGAATGCGCAGAACTTTCACGGGCATCCTCTCTTCGGCGGTGGTCTGCCATCCGCCGGACGCCATACAGAAATATAGCACAGGGGCGGGAAAACGGCAAGGGGGAGCGGCGACGTTGGCGAGATGGCGCGCGTGGATGCGGGGGAGACGGCATGGGTGGACGCAGGGGAGGGAGCGATGTTGTTGGGGACGCGGGCCATGGTCGTTCCGTCGGCGCTCAGGAAGACCACGCTGACCTGGTCGGCGTGATCAACCTGCGCGCGGAGCCGGGCCTGGGCGCCCAGCGGCCCGGCGGTGGTGGGCACGACGGCGCCGTCCGGCGGAGCGAGCACGGCGACGGACGGCGCCTCTTGGGAGTTCAATGCCCCTTTAGCACCAGCGGCAGGAAGACCTTGTTGCTGGTCACCAAGACGTTGAACGAGGCCCAGACCGGCATGTTGGCAAAGTTCTGGTTGAAGATGGCCCACTTCTGTTGCCAGGTGTCGTAGTACACTCCGGTCACATAGGGGTTACCGCAACCAGGGCTGTCTGGGGGATTGTAGTTGGTGGTGACGAACAGCAGCGCGCTGGGCCGGTTGTTCGTGGCGGGGTGGTCAATGTAGGTGATGTGCCCGACGATGTTGCTCGCTGTGGCGGTGTGCACAAAGGCTGTGGAGCCGGAAGCCGGGCCGGAGGGGGCCACCAGCACGTTGAACGCCGCACCGGTCGGCATCGCCGCCCAATCCAGGTTGTAGATGGCCCAGGACTGCACTCCGCTGTCCCACCACACGCCGACCGCATGGCCGTCGTACACCCCCACCCCTCCGCCCGGATTCCAGTTCGGCGTGACGATCAGCTTGGCGTCGCGCCGGCCGTTCACGAGGGGGTGATTGATGTACGTGTAATACCCGACGGTGTTGGCCGTGGTCGCTTTGTGCACGAACACCCCGGCGTCGGGCACGGGGATCAGCACGTTGAACGCCGGATCGGTGGGCATATAGACGCCGTCTTCGTTGAACACCGACCATTTGGCGTCATAGGGCGCAAATTTCACCCCGATCGGATGGTTGTGGTAGACGCCGCCGCTGCCGCCGGGGTTCCAGTTCGCCGTGGCGAACAGGATCGTGTGCGGCAGGTTGTCGGTGAGAGCATGACGGAAGTAGGTATAGTCCGTATAGATGTTGGTGCCGGTGGCATAGTGCGTAAACGCCGCGCTATCCACGGACGGGACCAGCACGTTGAAGGCCACACCCACCGGCATCGTGGTCAGGTCGAGTTGGGTGACGGCCCATTGGCCCCGCGCCGTACTGTACCACACCCCGGTCGGGTGATTGTCTACTGCGTAGGCGCCCCCGCCGGGGCGGGTGTTGTGGAAAATGAACGGGATGGCGTTGGGGTGGCCGTTCAGCGCCGGGTGGTCCAGGTAGGTGACGGCGCCCGCGACATTGGCTGCCGTGCTGCGGTGGACAAAGGCCGGCCGGTCGGTGGGGAGAACCAGCACGTTGAACGCCGCCCCCACCGGCATGGTGCCGGTATCCAGGTTGAAGATCCCCCAGCGCCCCGTACTGTTCTGGTACCAGGCCCCGATGAGGTGGGGGTTGTTGACGCTGCTGCCCCCGCCCGGGCTCAGGTTCGGCGTGACCAGGATCATGGCGTTGGGGTTGTCGTTCGTGAGGGGACTGTCTATGTACGTGGTGTCCGCGGCGATGTTTCCCTCCGCAGCCGTGTGGATGAAGGCATTGGGGCCGGCGGCGGCAACCAGGACGTGGAACGTGGCAAAATTGCTCATGGCGAACAAGTCCAGGTTGGAGATCACCCAGCGCCCGTCGGCGGTGGAGTACCACACCCCGATGGGATGGGGATCGTAGATATAATCGCCCACCCCGCCGGGCTGCACGTCGGGCGTGACGAACAAGAGCGCGTCGGGCCGGTTGTCTGTGGCGTAATGTCGGATGAACGTGTTGCAGCCCACGATACTGGCCGACGTGGCTTGGTGCATGAATTGCACGCCCAGCGGGCTGGCCAGCGTGTTCGTCAGGGGTGGCGTTTCGTGCGCCCCGGCCTGCGCCAGGCCCCCGGTCGTCAATAGCAGGGCGCCAATCGTCAGGATCACGGACAAAACCCTCTTGAAGTTCATCGGTCCTCCTTCAAAAATCATGGTCTTACGCAGGGGCGACCCTGGCGGTCGCCTGGGGCAGGGACAAGCCCTGCCCCTACCTCGCGCAGGCTGAAGCCTGCGCCACACTCCTGCGCGGCGCGCGCCGGCTGCTTCCCCACCAGCGGCAAGAAGATGCGGCTCTCCATGGGCAGGGTATAGGCGCCGGGGGGGCCGGAGGCGGGGCGTGGCCGGCCGGCGCGGTCAACCGGCACCCGGTTGCTCAGGTTGCCCACCGGGACCGGCGGCGTCGTCGGGGCATCGCTCCAGCCATAGTCCGGGATGGCGTAGGCGACCGCGCTGTACACGTTGCCGCCGGGGACGGGGTGGAAATCCCCCCCCGCCGGGTTCACCAACTGCGGCTCGATAGTGTTGATGGCGTTGTCGGCCCGCAGTTGGGCGGCGTTGCAGGTGGGGTTGGGGTCCTGGCAACCCTGCGCGGGGTCCTCGATCCCCAACGGCATGGCGGCGTCGCCGTTCCAGATGAGGTTGCCGCGGATTTGCAGGTTGATGTCGGTGCGGGACGGCGAGGGGATGTGGCTGCCCGGCGAGGGGGTGCGCGGCCCGTAGATGGCAAAGTGCTGCCATCCGCTCTGATAGCCGGGCGGGTTGTAGAGGATGTTGTTGTAGATGAACACGTTGCGGTTGGGGATCGGCTCCCCGTCGGCGCCGACGGCCGCCGTGCCCCAGCCGCCAGCGGACAGGTTGGCCGCGCAGATGGCCGCCTCGCCGTCGCACGAGCGCGAGCCAAAGACCACCTCGATCAGGTGGCTGTTGGCCCCGACGCGATAGAGGGTGTTGTAGGCCAGCAGGATGTTGTAGCCGCCGTTGACGCCCATGCCGGCCCCCTGGGTGTCGTGGACGATGTTGTTGACGAACTTGATGTCATAGGCCTCATAGTGCAGCCAGGGCGAGACCAGGAATTCCAGCCCGCTGCCCTGGCCGGCGGTAAAACCGCCCGTGCCGCAGTCGTAAATCTCGTTGCCCTCGACGCGGAAGTAGGCCGACCCGCCCTTGAGATAGAGGCACCAGTCGTCGCCGCCGTGCAGGCGATTGCCGACGATGTGGCCGTGCTGCACGGCGACGAAATCAACCACGTTTTCGTAGGCGTTGGCGATGTCGCTGTCCTCGATATAGACGTAGCGGCTCTGGTTGACCTTGATCGTCTCGTGGGCGTTGTGGGCGCTGCCGCCGTCCATCGTCGCGCCGCGGATCAGCAGGTGGTCGCACCGCTCGCAGTGAAAGACATCGCCGTCGGTGGTCAGCGTCAGGTTGATCAGGTACAGGTAGCGCGTGTCGTAGACGTTGACAAAGCCGTGCAGGTGGGCCGCGCCCGGCGCGTCGGCGGATTGGATCAGGATCGGGCAATCGGCCGTGCCGTAGCGCGATTCCCAGTAGGTGGGCAAGTCGGTGTCGGGATAGTCACCGGCCACCAGCAGGATGCGGTAGCCGGTGGTGGTGAGCGGTGTGCCCTGGGGGATGCGGCGCCACGCCTCGTTGATGGTGCGCAGCGCCGCGCTCCGGCTGTCGCCGGTGTTGGCGTCGTTCCCGTTGAGCGGATCCACCCACAAATCTTGCAGCGTCGGATTGCCCATATCGTAGGCGTTAGAGGTCGTCGTTGGAGGAACGCCGGGGGGAACAGTGGTCGTCGCCTGGCCTGCTGCCGGCGGACCGGCGGTTCCCGATGGCGCTGGCCCGGTAGCGGGCGCCGTCGAGAACGACGTACATCCAACGAAAATCAGGCTTGCGATTGTTGGAGCAACCCACCAGCGATTGTTCATCTCGCTTCATCCTGGCACTCGATGTCATCAAGGCCGGAGCCAGGCCTTTAGGCGGGGGTATCACGAGCACGCTCCGCGACCAGCTAAAGCTTCGACTCCAGATCGCCTCTCCGACAGGCCGCCAGCGTACCGAATCAACCTTTTGCCCGGAGATTACGGTGAGCACTGAGCATTAGTCCGCCACACATCTATGCCGACGGGCATATCCCCTTCATCACAGCGCACGACCTCGTTCTCCGATGTGACATTAATCCAGACCCGTCCTCGTGAACCTCGAAGGTAACCGATCATACCAAATGTCACATCCTTATACACACCATCGGGAATGGTGTACTCTCCGTTGATATTGAATCGTCCGTTCGGGTACAGGAGGAAAGGCGGGAGATCGCTCGGACTGATGTTGACCCAATGGCTGAATCTATTGCCGGTCTGCTTGTCCAGGCAAAAGATCTGTGTAACATAGTGGATCCGGTAAACCTGGTTTCGATAGACGCAAAAGTTGATGATCTGACCTTTGGTGCTCATGCCCGTCCACACAAACTCGCCCTGGGGTTCTGCCGTGCCCGGCGGTATGGTGGGTTCCCCGGGCGGTATGGATATCCGCGAGGTGGGCATGGGCGTGGCGTCCTCAGCGATATTCGTGGGGGCCGGTGTGACGCCGCGCGGTATGTTTGTCGGTGCGGCGGCAACGGCGCCTATCTCCTGGATTTGCACGACGGTCACGCCATTGTCCACCGCGGCGACGATGTGGAGTTGTTGCGCTCCCTTGACCCAGGAACCCATTCCCGGCAGTGCGCCGTCGTCCTTGCGTGCCCAACCCTCCTTGGCCAACAACTCATGGTAGGTAACGATGACATCGTTCGGCGACAAACTGGTCTGGAAATTCGTGATGATGTCCAGATGCTGGCAATTTCTGGCATCGGGCAGCAGAGGAAACGAGAGTTTCTGCGGATCGCATTTGAGATGATCAGGAACTTGGGACGGTTGGCCGACTCCAGGGCCGGCCGTGGTGGGAACCGCACCGCCGGCGCCAGGGCTGCCGCCTGGAATCGGGCCGGTCGAACCGGCGATGTCGCACGCCAACAAAAGCATCCCCGCGAACACCAGCAGGATGAACCGGCCGGCAGGTCGTGTGTTCATGTTTTCCTCCTCTCGGCCTTGCGCCCTCGCGCAGGCTGAAGCCCACGCCACCTGGCCGACAGTCATGCCGTCGGCCACCCGGGTGTCAGAAATTGCGCAGCACCAGCGGCAGGAAGATATCGTAGCGGGTGACGGCGCCGCCCCAGAAGCCGCCGGCCAGCGTATAGTTCCCGCCGGCGAGCGCCCCGGCGTCTGTCTGGCCGATGGTCCCGCCGAGCGAGTAACCGCCGTTAGCATTGAAGGTAGCCCCGCCGCCGTCCACGGTCCACCAGGAGAGGTCATAGCCGGGGCTGGCGCCCGCTTGCGCCCCCACCACGGAGGCCAGCAGGAGCAGCGCGCCCAGGGCCAGGAGCAAGCTTTTCATCCCTTCGCTGACGCTCAGGACAAGCCTTCCGCCGCCTGCCCGTGCGCCTTTGCACGGGTCATCCTTCATCCTTCCGCAGTTCATGGCGCACCTCCTATGGGCACGTGTTGGCGTAGAATGTATAGCTCGTATCGTAGACGCCGGCGCAGGTCACGGGGCAGGCGCCCGTGCAGGTGTAAACTGGCCCCCCCAGATGGGACGCGCCGACGGCGGTATCGTACCCGGGGGCGTTATAGATGGTATAGCCAGAGCTGCCATAGCTGACCGTGATCTTGCAATTGTCAATCTGCACCTTACCGCCCACGCTAGTCGTGCGGTTGAACACACCGATGTTCGTCGTGGCCGCATCGCCGACGCTTATCCGGCTGTTCTGGATGTATATCGCAGAATCGTCGTTGAACACGCCGAAGCTCTGGGAACCTCCCCAGACGGTGACGTACCCGTCCACCATCCTCTCCGGGGCAGAGTTATGATTGTAGAGGCCGTAATTGAAGTCGCCGCTGGCGGCATAGATGGTCACGTGTGTCATGGACGGGTAAGAGTCGTTATTGGCCACGCCGTAATTAGTGATGGTGCTACCTTCAGCGCGGGCGGTCACGTGGGTCATCGCCGACAAGGAGCCGAGGTTGAACACAGCGGTGTTGTTGACGGTGCCCCCCGAGGCGATGGCTGTCACATGGGTGAGCCGGGGCGAGGCGTAATAGTTGTGGATGGCACAGGCATGGTTGTTCCCGCCGGCGTTATGCACCGTCAGGAAGCGCAACTCGGCGTTGTTCGCCCCCCGCACGGTGCCGGTGGCAGTCGCGTGCCCGGCCGCGGTGATGATGGTGACGCCCTCGCCGGAGCCTTCGATGTCCACGTACTCCTTCATCTGCAAGGCGGCCGTGCCCAGGTTATACACCCCCGGCTCGATCTTGAGCAGGTAGGGGTTGGTGGCGGTGGCGCCGCTGATGAGGCCCAGGGCGTCTATCAGGACCTGGCCGTTGGCGTACTCGTCGCCGATGGGGCTGACGATCACGGTGCGCACGTAGGGGCTTCTGTCATCTGTAGCCGGCGCCCAACCTGACGCATTCCACTTGAGCACCTGGCCGTTACTGGGTGGCTTGTTGGGCACCACGGCGTAGCCCTGCAACGCGCCGGTGGAATTGCTGTACAGGGCATACGGCGCGGCGGTGAGGGCCTGGCGGCCCAGGCTGGTGTAGCCGCCGCTGCCGGCCGGACAGCGCACGGCAATCGCCAGCCAGCGGGCCTCGCCGTTGAAGGCGCTGGCCCCAAACTGGCCGCCCTCGTTCAACTTCACGGTGAACAGGCCATTGGCCACGCTGACGCTGGAGACGGTCTGGGTGACGCCGAGCTGGATGCCCAGACTGGCGGCGTCGTAGAGGCCGAACTGGAAGTCGCAGGCGCCGGTGACGGGATTGCCGTCGCGCTTGAGTTGCCCCTGGTAGGTGAAGGCTGTGCCGAGGGGAGAACCTGCCCCCATCCTGCTCTCCCCCTCATAGGAGGGTGGGGAGGGGGTTTGGGCCAGGCTGGGTCCGCCGGCCAACGCCAGCACCAGTAAGGCCAGGGCCAGGGTGGTGATGATGGTATGTTGTTTGGGCATCGCAGGACCTCCTTAATGAGAATTGAATTAGTGGTTCGATGGTGAATGATCAACGTGCGGAGAGGACGTGCCGCGCCTGGCCGCGCTGCTCGCTGCGCAGGCTGAAGCCTGAGCCACTGCTCGGTTTAAAACGCCAGAGCACTTCGCGCGGGTCATTTTGCACCTGTCTCGCCGAGCGCGGCGGCGATGATCTCGCTCACCTGCGATAGCTCGCGAAAGTAGAATTTCTTGTCTGCGCCCAACAGCTCGACGGCGCCGCGCCACTCGCCGGCGTTGGATGTGGCCTCATCAGGTTCCCACCACAATCGCACGATGAAAACCGGGCGGAAAGTCAATTGGGACGGGCTTTGGGTCTCAGTCATGGCCCTATCATAGCACAATGACCGTCCGAAAAGCGTTCAAAAAGCGTCCGAAGGGCAAAAGACCCTAAAGGTTTTGAAAACCTTTAGGGTCTCGTTAGAAGGACAGACCCTAAAGGTCTTGAAGACCTTTAGGGTCTCGTTAGCGGTATCGAATGACGAGGTGAGGGCGGCGGGCCGGGTCGGGGTGCTCGACAGTGTCCATCCAGTAGGGCGAACAGCCGGCCGGGGCTTCGACGACCATCAGCACGAGGCCGTAATTCTGGCCGCTCCGCCAGGGGGCCGTGGCCGCCGTCAGGTCGAGGGTCAGCGGGCCGGGTCCCAAGACCGCCTGCCGGTCTACCGGCGAGGGGTCATAATCGCTGCCGGGGCGCAGGCCCGGCTCGGCCCACGGATGGCTGAACGTGGCCGTGTCCGCATCCCACGCGCGCAGCAGGCGATAGGCGGCCAGGGTCACGGGCGGCCAGCCCTGCCGACTGGGGCACAGATTGTCCGCTTCGAGGTACAGGTTCAGCCGCGCGCTTTCCACGCGGCCGTGCGCGGGGAGCTGGCCCAGGTCGAAACGGAGCAGGGCGTCGCTGATGATGACGTTGGCCAGGTTCAGCCGGGCGGCGGGATAGCGGGCAAACGGCGCGCGTGGATTGACCAGCCCGCGTCCGTCGTGCAGGTCCACGTACAGCCACGGCGCGTCGAGGTCGCCTGCGCCGGTCGCGTCGGGCACGGAAGACAAAATCCACGTATCCTGGACAAGCTGGGGGCCGGCGAGGGTCAACGTCTGGCGTGGATGGAACGGCCGCTCGATCCAGATCACCGCCCCGGCCAGCGCGAACAACGCGGCCAGAGCCAGAACCGTCCAGCGGAATCCCCGGCGGACCGCGCGGTCTGGCGTGGCGGGCGCAAGGGGCACGTCGGGCTGAACGGCGGGGGGCGATTTGCGGGCCAGCGGCGGCAGTTCGGCGCCGGCGGCGATGCGTTCGCGCAGCGCCGCCGTCTCCGGCGAGATCTGGCCGGCCTGTTCCAGACGCGCCGTGAACTCGTTGTACTGGCGCAGGGCGGCGGCGCGGTCGCCAGCGAGATAGCGCAGGCTCATGCACCAGCGCAGCGCCGCCTCGCTGTAGGGCTGTTGGCGGAACAACTCTTGAGCAGCGGTCAGGGCCGCCGCATAGTCGCCGTCCGCCGCCTGGAGCGCGATCAGCCGCTCCAGCGCCTCCAGATACTCCAGGCGCAGGCGAGCGCGTTCCGCTGGCAGCCAGTCGCCCACCAGGCCGGGCAGCAGGTCGCCGCGATAGAGCGCCAGGCCCTGCGCCAGCGGCGCGATGGCGTCGGCCGCACAATCGCGCCGGAACTGGTCCACATCCAGCCAGGCGTCGGCGTCCGGGTTCCAACTCAGCGTGCGGCCCTCGATCAGCAGCCACGGGTGGTCGGCGGGAGCGGGCGGCAGCAGTTGTTGCAAGTGGTAGAGGCAACGCCGCAAGTGCGCCAGGGCTTTGTCTTCGCTGACGTCGGGCCACAGGGTGAACGCCACCTGACTGCGATGGAGCGGGCGGCGCGGGTGCAGCAACAGAAAGGCCCACAGTCCCGCCAGGCCGGGGCTATCTGGAATCGGGAGTGGCTGGTCATCCACGGTGGCGCGCAGGCCGCCCAGCAGATAGATGCGCAGCATGTCAATGCCAGGTGATGCGCAACACGGGCCGCAGATGGGGGGCCGCCGCGTCGGTCATATCTACCCAATAGTGCGCCATGTCTTCCGGCGCTTCGGTCATCATCATCACCAGCCCGTAATTTCTATCGGGATGGCGTTGCCATTCCGAGACGGCCTGCCGGACGTCAAAGACCAGCCAGGCCGTGCCGTTGATGGATTGCGTGTCCAGCGGCGGCGAGATGAAATCCGCGCCCGGCGCCAGGCCGGGCTGCGCCCACGCCTGATCCACAGCGGCCCCGTTGAAGGTGGCCTGCTCGGGTTGCCAGGCGCGCGTGACCTGGAACACACTGACCGCGGCGGGGAACGGCCGGGTGACCGGCTTGCTGCTTTCCAACGCCAGCCAGGTCTCCAGGTGGATTTCGAACGTGGCCGATTGGATCTGGACGTCGGGCGGCAAGGCGCTCAGGTCGAAGCGGATCAGGATGCGATCCAGGGCGTGGCGGTCATAGTATTGCAGGTGCGCGCGGGTGTAGCGATGATGCGGCGTGCGGTCAGGGTCGTCGGGCCAGTAGGTGTCGTTGGGAAAGGCTTCGGTGATCCACGTGTCCTGGACCGCGGCCGGCCCGCTGATGACCAGGGGCGCGGCGGGGCTTTGCGGCGAGCGCAGCGAGTGAAGTAAAAGCAAGAGGACGAACATGAAGATGACCACCGCCGCGCCGATCAGCGCCAGCGGCCAGCGGCGACGCTGTGCTCGAATGGACGGAATCACGATGGCCGGCGCTGCAGTCGCCGCCGGCTCACGCGCGGGTAAATCGAGCGCGGTGCCGGGCGGCTCTTGGGCCGGCCGGGTCACCGGCTGACCCTCCAGGATGGCTCGCTGCAATTCCAGCGTGGCCGGCATGGGGTCCACATCCAGTTCGCGGCGCAACAGGTCTCGACATTCCTCGAACTGACGCAGCGCGGCCTGACGGTCGCCGGCCAGGTAGGCCAGGCGCATGACCATGCGATGGGTTTCTTCGTGCAGGGGATCGTACACCAGCAGCCGTTGCGCGTACCGCAGCGCGCTGGCATACTTGCCCTGCCCGGCGCACTGCTCGACGGCGCGTTGCAGGGCCTGCAAGAGCAAAGCGGCCAGTTTTTCGCGTTCGGGGATGAGCCAATCGTCGTACAGCTCAGGCAGCAGGTCGCCCTGATACAGCTCCAGGCATGGCTCGCACTCCCCGCCGGCCTGCGCGCTGCGCGTGAACGCCTCCACGTCGAGCCAGAGATCGGCGGCGGGGTTCCACTGCACCGTCTCGCGGTTGGTCAGAATCCACTCGCCCGGCGGCAAAGCCTGCCGCAACAGGTGGAGGTGACGACGCAGGTTGGCGCGCGCTTCGACTGCGGGCCTGTCCGGCCACAAACGTTCTGCCAGTTCGTCGCGGGAGATGGACTGGTGGCGGTGCAGCAGCAAAAAGGCCAGCAGCGAGGTCAGCCGGGGCGACGATGGAACGGGCCAGGGTTGCTCTCCCCACGACAAACGCAATCCGCCCAAGAGCGATATTTTCAGCGTGGTCATGGTTGATAACCTATAGTCCGATGTAGAAGAGCACGCCTCCAAAGACGGGAAGTGAACCGCACCTGAGGGGCGTAAACCGCTGGCTGACCGTCTATGCGGTCGGTTTGAGCGTCCCCGCCGGTGGGGGGCCAGAGTTGACCTGGCGCGCCCAGTAGGCGAGCTGCCCCCCGCGTTCCTGGTAACCCTGGCTGACCGCCGCCAGGTCCATGTCTGTCGTCAGAACATCTAACACTGGCATACTGAGCGGCTCGGCTAACTCGCGATAGTCCACGGTCTTGAGATAGCCCCGGCAAGATTCGCAGACATATAGACGATAAACGTTGTCCGCGCTGGGGTAGTAGCCCAGGCGCGCGGGATTATCCTCGCCGCAGAAAGGGCACATCACCCTGGAAAACGGCCATTGCGCCCAACAGCGCGGGCATAGCAAGGTCCGTTCCCCACCGGGCGGCCGGAGCGCCGCAAACGAAGGCAGCCCGCCGCAGATAGGACACCAGCCACGCCACCATTGGTTCAGGTCCACGTCCGGCGCGTCGAGCTGTTCGCGCTCCAGGAATGGATGCAGGGCCAGTTGCATCACCAGCGAGAGCGTTCGCTCCGGCAACCCACCCCGGCGATACCATTCGCCCACCAGGGCCAGAGGCGGAATATCCGTGGCGATGGCCCACTGGGGTCGGCGTTCCGCCACCAGGGCGGCTATCCGCTCAAACGCCTGGTCGAACAACATCGGTTCAAGGCGCAGGCGGTCCACCGGCAACAGGGGCACGCCGTTGGCGAAGGCCGGGCCGGGCTGAAGCACCTCCTGACGCGGCGGCAGGTGAGCCGCCACCTCCAACTGAACCTGGCGCACAGCGATGTGAAAAGCCACCACTTCAACCTGTTCCGGGTCGCACTCACAGGCTTGCAGTTCCGCCAGGAACGTATCTTGCTGTTCGGTCATATAGTATGGTCACTCCGTTCGGTAGGGATGATGGAAAATGTCGCTCCAGGCGGTGCCCCCCAGCCCACCCAGTCCGGCCCCCGGCCCAGGCCGGACTGGGCCGGGGGCTGGATAGGGAGTATGACCCGCCGCTTCGCGCAAGTTCTCAGGGTTTGGCGACGGCTCTGCCGTCGCCAAACCCCCGGGGATAAGGAGCGAGTGGTTACTATTCTACTCCAAATAACTGGCGAGCGCAAGCGACAATATCCACATAGTTATTTGCAGTCGCCAGGTAGTCGCAGGCGCATTGGCACCGTGTCTCTGGACTGGTAGCATCCAGGCGGCGGGTATGCTATAATAAGCTCGTAAGTGCAGATGAAGACGGGAGGTGACCATGAGTCTGTTAGCCGATCTCAGCCCGACCCTGGCCGTGCAGGTGGAGCTTTTCACTTCTGAGCATGTGGCCCAAGGTCTCCTGGAAGTGCCCCGGGGTCAACGTGTGACTGATGTGCTGAATAACCCCCACGAATCCATCGTCGAGCTGACCCAGGTCAGGCTCAATCGGCTTTTGCTCCCCTTGCCTGCCCCCCTGTCCGCTACCACCCTGCGCGTGACCAAGAGCACCATCCTGTGCGCTATCCCCTTTAACGAACCGGAACCAGAGACGATCCGGGACCGCAGCAGCAAATTCGTCCCCAAACAACGCTACAATGTGATCGCCACCCTGCCCGGCTTTGAGATCCATGGGAATATGCACCTGAGCCGGGGCACCAAACTGCGCAGCATCCTGGATGTCATCTCCTATGCCTTTGTGCCCATCACCAACCCACAGATCTACTATCTGTATGATCCCCGGCGCCGTTTTGATACGCCGGTGGTGATCGTGAACAAGCCTCGGATTCAGCTTTTCCTGACCATCGAGGAGGGGCAGCGATAGCGGTGGTGGGCGTGGTCGGACCGCAGGTTTTGGATTTCATCAGCCACAGCGTGGCGCAGACGCAGCGCCTGGGAGCGCGTCTGGGCCAGTTATTGCGTCCTGGTGACGTGATCCTGCTGGCCGGCGAGTTCGGGGCCGGCAAGACGTGTCTGACCCAGGGTATTGCCCGGGGGCTGGGGATCACCCGCCGGGTCACCAGCCCTTCTTTCACCCTGGTCAATGAGTACCCAGGGGGGCGTTTGCCGCTCTATCATATTGACCTGTATCGGGTAACCGGGGTTCAGGAGGTCCTGGACCTGGGGCTGGACGAGTACTTTTACGGGGCCGGCGTCTCCGTGGTCGAGTGGCCCGGCCAGGCCCTGGCCGCCCTGCCCCCCGAACATCTCTTGATCGAGCTATCCGTGATCGGCAAGACCAAACGGGAGCTGCACATTACTGCTGTTGGCTCTCGCTACGGCGACCTGGTAGATCGGCTTCTGGCCCCGGCTCCTGGGTCTGGGCCGCTTCCTCCTGGGGCACCTCCCAGGGAGGTTTTTCGGTGCAGCCCAATCTAATGACCATGTACCCTCCCGCAGGTTAGAAAACGCCCCAACCTGCGGGAGGGTAGACAGTTACGCGACGGAGGTAAGAACCCCATGAAAACCACGATCAACGAATCCACCCTGGAATTGGTGGAGGGCGACATCACGATGCAGGATACGGAGGCCATCGTTAACGCGGCCAACAACTCGCTGCTGGGTGGCGGCGGGGTGGACGGGGCCATCCATCGAGCTGCCGGGCCAGAGCTACTGGCAGAGTGCCGCACCCTGGGTGGTTGCCCCACCGGCGAGGCCCGCCTCACCAAAGGCTATCGCCTGCGCGCCAGATATGTCATCCACACCGTCGGCCCGGTCTACCGGGACGGCCAACACGGCGAAGCGCTGCTCCTGGCCTCCGCCTACCACAGCAGCCTGGAGCTGGCCTCCCAGCACGGCATCCGCAGCCTGGCCTTCCCGTCCATCAGCACCGGGGCCTATGGTTACCCCCTGGACCAGGCCGCCCGCATCGCCTTGCGCACCGTCATTGATTACCTGAGCGGGCATCCAGAGATCGAACTGGTGCGCTTTGTCCTCTTTGGTCGGCCTGCCTATGAGGTTTACGAGCGCGCTCTCCTGGAAACCCTGGCTGCCTGAATTGGCGATGTGCATCTGGAGAGAGAGGCTATGAACATCCATCAACGACTGGCCCGCGTCGTGCCCACCACGCTGACCTTTGACGAGACGCTCCTGACCCCGGGCGATAGACAGGCCCTCAAACGCCTCATCGCCGCTTCAGACCTGATCAACCAGGTCTATTTACGGCAGATGGGGCCGGATGTGCCGGCCCTCCGTGACCGGCTGGCCGCCGCCACGGATGACGAGGGCCGGGCCGTCTATCGCTACTTCCAGATCATGAACACCGCCTGGGACCGGCTGGACGACCACGCCCCATTCGCCGGGAACGCCCCCTGGCCCCTGGGGGCCGGTTTCTATCCGCCGGACCTGACCCGGGAGGAGTTCATCGCCTGGCTCGCCGCTCACCCGGCCGACCGCGAGGCCCTGGAGAGCTATTTCACCGTGATCCGGCGTGACGGAGACAGGCTGATAGCTGTACCCTACAGCGTGGCCTATGCCGAATGGCTGGAACCAGCCGCGCGCCTTCTGGAAGAGGCCGCCACTTTCATAGACAACGAGTCGGAAGCGCGCTACCTGCGCTCCCGGGCCGCCGCCTTTCGCTCCAACGATTATATCCAGTCCGACATAGACTGGATGGATGTCCATGACAACTGTATCGAGGTGGTCATCGGCCCTTACGAGGTTTATGCTGACAGGCTCTTCGGCTACAAGGCGGCGTTCCAGAGCTATCTGACCGTGCGCGACGCGGCCGCCAGCGCGGCCCTGGCCGATTGGACCGCACGCCTCCCGGCCCTGGAAGAACACCTGGCTGCACTGGCCGATTATCCGCGACCCCAGCGGGGGGCGGCCTCGCCTATCACGGTGGTGAACCAGGTTTACGCTGCCGGCTGGGGTCGCAAGTGCCCGCCGGCCACCGCCTTTGCCCTGCCCAACGATGAGCGTGTACGCGCGCTGAAGGGATCCAAAAAAGTAATGTTACGAAATGTGGGGCAGGCCAAGTTTGAGCATCTCACCCGGCCCCTGGCCGAGCGGTTGCTGGCCCCGGACCAGTTGCCCCTCCTCAACTTTGACGCCTCTTTCGAGACCGTGCTCCTGCACGAGCTGGCTCACGGTCTGGGACCGGCTCAGGTGACAGGGCCTGATGGTCGGGCTGTGGCCGTGAGCGTGGCCCTGCGTGACCTGTACTCGCCGCTGGAAGAGGCCAAGGCCACCGTGGTGGGCCTCTACTGTGCTCAGGTACTGGCGGAACAAGGGGTGCTGCCCCCAGACCAGGACCTGGCCCGGGCTATCGCCTCGTTGGTGGGCGCGTTCCGGGCTATTCGTGTGGGGGCCACCTATGTCTATGCCATCGCCAGCGCAGTCGAGTACAACTTTTTGAGCGAGGCCGGCGTCTTGCGCCAGGATGCCCCAACCGGCCGGTTTCGGGTGGACCCGGACCGCCTCCGCACCGGCTACCGCAACCTGGCCCGTGAATTGCTGGCGGTGGAGGCCGCCGGCGACTATGACCGCGCCCAGGTGTTTCTGGCCCGTTATGGTCAGTTACCAGCGGCCGTTGTGCAGGCCCTGGAGAGCGTGGAAGTGCCGGTAGACATCGCGCCGTCCTTTCCCATCGAGGAAGCGGCGAGAGGTTGGTAGAGGCTGAAAGCTCTGACAAGCCCGGCGTCAAGCCTTTATCGAGAGGGACAAATGAAGCCACCCCTCACCGGTGTTGGACTTGCAACTCTGGAGTCGAGCCTTCAGGCGGGCCATACTTTGTGGTCACAACCGGCTAAAGCCTCTACTCCTTGTGGTGTGAGACCCGTTGTCAGGTCCAAAGCAGTGGGGGCTGGCTTATCTCCATAACAGGGGCAGATACAGGGAAAAGGGCGCGATAACTTCGACCATGATGGTGTCGCTGATCGGGGAGTGCGGATCGCAGTTCCAGGCTTCAAAACCAATAATGTGGGTGCCGTTAGCACTGAAGGTATAGCTGAAAGTCAGGGGATCATCACTGCTGATCTGGGTTACCCCCACTGCTTCCCCAGCGGCATAAATGGTGTACGTGTAAGGTTTGGTGGCCTGGTCTGGCTCCAGATCGGCGCGGAATTGGACCGGCTCACCCGTCCATGGCGGGCCAGGGTTTGGCCCGGCCAGCGTCACCTGGGTCAGTGGCTCGCAGGTGGTGGTGATCAGACAGTCGGTCAGGTGGACAAAGGTGCCCACGGCGGCTTTGGTCCAGGCGGTCAGGTAGGGCAGATTAAGATACATGAGCCGGTCGCTGGTGGTATGATAGTGGGAGTTAAAGTCGCCGCCTGAATAGTATTCGATCCCCAGGAGGGCCGGGTAGCCGTAATCCCAGAAGGAAGCCTGGTCACTGGCCCGGATGCCGTTGGGTATGACATGGGGCACGAGGGGCAGGTCATAAGCTGCCACTACCTCCACCACGAGTTGCGCCAGTTGCAACGAGGCGGGCACGCCAGCCTGATCGGCATGGAGGTCCAGGTCCGGTCCGCCGATGGAATCCCAGGCGATCATGTCCAGGTTGAGGACACCCCGGATATTCTCGCCGCGCTGGTAGCAGCGTTTGGCGTAGGCAGCGCTGCCCTTCAAGCCCTGTTCTTCGCCGGTCCACAGGGCAAAACGCAGGGTGCAACCCCACTGATAGGGGGCGAGGATGTCTGCCGCCACCAGGACAGCCGCCGCCCCGCTGGCATTGTCGTCGGCGCCGGGGGCCACCGTGCCGCCGGGCATGTCATCCAGGTGGGCACAGATGATATAGATGTCGGTGGGGTTGATTGTCCCTCGCCGTTCGCCGATGATGTTGGGATAGGTGGAACCGCCCCACTGGTGGTACTCCACGGTCAATCCCAGGTCGGCCAGGTGTTGCCCGGCGAATTGGAGGGCCTTCTGGATTGGCTCGCCGCTGTAGGTATGCCGGGTACGAATGGTGTAGGGGTTGCCGCCGATCTGGACGGCCCACTCGCCGCTGAGGTCCCCCACATACTGGTAGAGAGTGCTGCTTTGGACCTGATCCAGCAGGGTCTGGACCAGCGGGTCCGGCGCGCTGACCCGGGGCAGGGCGGCGACCGGCCGGGGGTGGAGAGGTTTGGGGTCCAGCGTGAGCAGCCGCAACGCGAGGCCAGACCGGGCCAGAGAGGCGGCTTCCTGGGGAATAGCCCGCATGATCACGGCGTGACCATCGTCCAGGAGCACGCGCCCGTAGAGGGCCAGGTCCGGCCGGGGTTGGCCGGGCCGGGGATAGACCAGATAGTAAGTGGCCCCGGCTGTGTCAGGGTCGAGGAGGCGGGGGGAGAGGCCAGCCTTGTTCAGGCGACGCAGGCCGGGCGGGTCAGCGCCGGCCAGCAGGTAAGCCCCTTCTGCCCCGTACAGGCGGGCATAAGGCGGCAGGCCGGTGTCTTCAAAGCGAACCAGCGCTGCGGCGGTGGGCAAGGGCACATAGACCAGGGCCGGACCGCCCGCCGTCGGCGCGGGCTGGCCCAAGGCCAGGCCGGGCAGGGTGACCAGAAGGGCCACCAGCAGGAACCGGGATAGCCGATAATGTCTCAAGGTCAGCTCCTTGTCCAGACCATTCTGGCAAAAGCGAGATGTCCATGCTCGCGGCGGCGACCACGGGTAAGCGAAGGCACTGCCTTCGCCTGCCCCACCCGGCCCACCC
>Ga0209101_1000720_pt1 | contig 26536 bp, 24 predicted proteins | sample ConPoolayeCmetaG_FD_185481 | JGI IMG/M metagenome (GOLD analysis project Ga0209101, IMG submission 185481) | Hot spring microbial mat communities from California, USA to study Microbial Dark Matter (Phase II) - Cone Pool mat layer C metaG... ...
GGCAGGTCTTCCCGCACGGTCCGCCAAACCACCGCGACGTCTACGCCAAAGTAGAAATGAATCACCTTGTCCCGCATCCCGGTCATACCTCGCCACGGCACAGCGGGATATTTCTCCTGGATCGCTTTGGGGATTTGCCTGGCCGCTTCACCGATCACTTCCAATGCCCGCACGGTGGCCCACACCGTTCGCCTGTCCCCTCTGAACTCCTCGAACGACGAGCACCTGGCGACGAAAGATTCGGCCGCTTCGGCATATTCAGGATGGGGCGAGGCCGTTTCGTGGTTGTCTTGCCCGTTCTGTCCTGTCTGTCCACAGGTTGACTCCTTCATCGCGCACGTTCTCATAAAGCGGAGTATGGAACCGCGCCAGCTTCCGATAGTGTTTCTGACCCACGATCAACGTGGAGAGCACCACGTTGTAGTCCAGCATCGGCTGCAGGGCCACATCCCCCACTCTACGCTGGGCAAACCAATCCTCGCTGCGCACCACCACCAGCACGTCCAGGTCCGACTCTGGCCCGCCTTCGCCCCGGGCGCGGGAGCCGAAGAGCCGCACGCTCACGACCTCGTCGGCGTAGTGCTCGCGGAGCCGGGCCAGAAAGTCGGCCAGGGCCGCGCGCTCCGGCGGGGTCAGGTGCTTCAGTTGGGCTGGCAAGGCCGGGGACACAGATGACGGCATGGCTTCCTCCCAAGACCATTCTACAACGCCCCACGCCGTTCGTCAAGTATGAACGTGCGGCCGCTCTTCAACAACCCAGGTGGTCCAACCCAACCTTTTTCGGGGTAGCGGTGTATAATATAGCAGAAACCGCGTCAGACGAGGGATTCGATGGAGCTGATCCAACGCTGCCAGGCCGGCGACGCGGAGGCGTTCGCCACCCTCTTCCACCAGTACCAGCGTCTGGTCTACCAGACCGCCTATCTGCTGCTGGGCGACACTCAGGCCGCCGAGGATGCCCTGCAAGAGGTGTTCGTCAAGGTGCATCGTTCCCTGGCAACCTTTGACCCGACCAAGGGCGCCTTCAACACCTGGCTGCGGCGGATCACGGTCAACCATTGTTTGAACGCGCGCCGGCGGCGAGCGATCTGGCCGTTCTCCCCGCCCGATTGCTCTGTGCTCGTTGAAGATCGCCCCTCGTTCCTGCCCGAAGAGCTGGCGCTGAGCCGCGAGCAGGCCGCCGCCGTATGGCAGGCCGTGCAACGGCTCAGCCCCAAGCTGCGCGTGGTGGTGATCCTGCGCTATTATGAGGAACTACCCTATCAGGAGATCGCCCAGGTGTTGGACGTACCCCTGGGCACAGTGAAATGGCGGCTTCACGAGGCGTTAAAAGCCCTGCGGACTGAACTCCAGGGCGAGACCTTGCGCAAGGAGCGGGAGAAACCGGCCGGGGTGCGCGCCCCCGGTCGGCCAAGGACGGAACCATAGGAGGTGGTCTCATGAAATGCCAAAACGTGGAACGGATGTTGACAAGTTATCTGGATGGTGAGGTCTCGGCCACGGAGCGGGCCGAGATGGAGGCGCACCTGGCTGGCTGCCCGGCCTGTGCCGGGGAGCTGGCCGACCGGCGAGCGATCCAGCGTCAGGTGGGGGCCACCCTGCGCGCTGTGGCGGCCACGGCGACTCCGCCTCCCCAGGCCTGGGCGCGCCTGCAGGCGCGTCTGGCGACCCGACCGGGGCCGTCGTGGCGCGAGCGGCTGGCGGTCGGCCTGGCCCCGGCCCGACCCAGGCCGCGCCTGGCCCTGGTCAGCTTGGCCCTGGTCTGCGCGCTGGCGGTAGCTATGACGGCTTTTTATCCTGGCGGGCTGGTGGCCCTGGCCCAAGGTGGGATCGAGCGGCTGGTTCGTATCGTGTACTTTGCGCCCGAAGGTGCCCCCTCGTCTGCCCCGGCGCGCCTCCTCGCCCTCGTGCCAGTGGCCGAGGCCCAGCGTCAGGTGGATTTTCACATCTACCTGCCGGCCTACGTGCCCCCGGGCCTGACCCTGACCGGGATTGAGGTCAGAAGCCCAGACTCGGTGCTCATCCGTTACGAGGGCCTCGGCACAATCCGCCGGCTCGATCTGAAGCAGACCCGGGTGCTGGAGGCTCAAAAACCGCTCTTCGTGCTGGGCCTGCCGGAGGAACTGCCGGAAGGAGTGACGCATACCATCGTCAAAGGCACGGTCGGCGGGCGCGAAGCCCTGTGGGTGGAGGGTTCCTGGCCCCAGTCCGTAGCCCTCATGATTTGGGAACGTGACGAGTTTGCCTTCACGATGCTGGTCTCGGCCTGGCAGCCGGGGCTCCCGGTGGACGAAGCCATCCGGATCGCCGAGTCACTCCAGTAAACCGGCGAACCTTCTACAGCGACAAGAAACCCGTTTTCCGCACCTCGGAAAACGGGTTTTTCTTTGGGTCTCAGTACATGGCAAAGTCGCTCCGTTTCTCGGCGGTCGGTGCGAAGCCCCCGGCCCCCGGCCCAGGCCGGACTGGGTGGGCCGGACAGACCGCCTGGGAGCACGAATTTCCATCTACTGAGACTCGGGCTATGTCAGACAACAGAGGGCAGGTTCTCTGCTGCCAGCATCTGGCGCACGATATCGCGCACCCGTTCTGCGATGGCGATGGCCTGTTCCGCTTCGGCCCATTCCACATCCGCATCTTCGCCTGGGTAGCGCGTGGTGATGGCAAATGGGGTAAGGGTCACCGCCTCGGCCAGACTGTCGTCCCCCCCACCGGAATCGGCCACCAGTTCCAGCAGTCGGGCGATGTTGTGCGTGTACGGAAAGTCAACGCCACGCCAGACCAGGAGTCCCTTCAGGCACTTTTCGGCGCCCTGCTGAGCGTGGTAGGCTACCAACCGCAGAGGGGCGCGTTCCGCCAACGTCAGGCCGTGTTGTGCCAGGAGCACATCCTCATCAGCGTAAGCCAGCCATTGTCGTACCTTGCGGGCGACTTCTTCAAGCGGTGCGGTCATAGAGCACCCTCCCGTGGATGGACGCCGGGCGCGCGACCGTGCCGGGGATCTCCCGGTCGCGCTCGTATTCCTCCGGCGTCAGGATCACGATGTCGCGGGCAATGCCCAGCCCATTGAGCGCCAGGTCCATGGCTACCATCATCTCCCGCCGCCGCCCCGACAATGTGCATACCACCAACAAATCCACGTCGCTTTGGGGATCGGCGGTGCCGCGCGCCTGCGAGCCGAACAGGATGATCCGCTGGGGAGCGAACTGCTGCACCAGTCGGCGCGTGGCCTCTTGCAACACTCCTTCGGCAATCATGTCTACTTCGCCTCCAAGATAGTCGGGTAGTCAGGTGACCGCGTAGTCGGGGTTGTTCGCCCGAACGGTTGGCCGCCTTTCCTGATGGGCGCGGCAAATGACGCTCATGGTAGCGCGCGAAACAGCCTGGCGATACCGCCCCGTGGACAGTAGTTGCCGGGTGGCGTCCAGGTCATCGCGCGCCAGGCTCAGGTAATCGCGGATGTTGGCCTGGGTGATCGCGTCCACAAGCGTACTCCTTCCGCCTGGATATTTCTATGGAACAGCGTATGCCGCTGTCCTAGCCAGCGGTACTGGCGTTGGCTCAGCACCTTGCTCGACAAGTCTACCTCGTAGTCCAGTGAGACCCGAGACGCGAGGCGCACGATGTCCCACTGGACGCGCCAATCCTCGCTGCGCACCACCACCAGCACGTCCAGGTCCGACTCTGGCCCGCCTTCGCCCCGCGCCCGCGAGCCGAAGAGCCGCACGCTCACGACCTCGTCGGCGTAGTGCTCGCGGAGCCGGGCCAGAAAGTCGGCCAGGGCCGCGCGCTCCGGCGGGGTCAGGTGCTTCAGTTTGGCTGGCAAGGCCGGGGACACAGATGACGGCATGGCTTCCTCCCAAGACCATTCTACAACGCCCCGCGTCGTTCGTCAAGTACGAAAAAGACCCTTCGGGTTCGGAAAACCCGAAGGGTCTGGGGCCGATGATGGCCCGGCCTGGCCGCCAGAAGACCGGGCCACGATTCAGATATACAGCCGCCCCGGGTCCACCTCCTGCCGCAGTACCTCCAGCTCGCGGTCTGTGGGGGGCGGATTGTGCCCCACCTCGGCCGGGATGATCAACTCAAAGCCGGTGTTCTCCACCACCTGAGCTACGGTGACGCCGGGGTTCAGGGCCAGGAGCATCATGCGCTTGCTCTCCGGGTGATAGCCCAGCACGGCCAGGTTGGTGACCACGCGGTAAGGGCCGGTATTGGGGGGCAGGCCGGCCGCCTCGCGGGCGCCGGGGCCGGTCAGATAGCCCGGCGTGGTGATGAAATCCACCCGGGGCACGAAGCGGCGCCGGTCATGCCGCATGATGGCGATGGTGCGCCAGCAGTGGGAACCCACATCGTTGCCCCCGCCGGAGCCGGGCAACCGGGCTTTGGGCCGCTCATGGTCACCGATGACCGTGCTATTCAGGTTGCCGTAAATGTCAATCTGCGCGCCGCCCAGGAACCCGTACTCGATAAAGCCGCGTTGGGCCGTCTCCACGATGTCGCAGATGCCGGAGGCAGAGACGGCCCGGTAGAAGGTACGCGCCTCGCCCACGGCCCGGGGCAGGTCCTCCAGGCTACCCCCGGTCCCACCAAACTCAAAGATGGGCACCAGGTTGGGGGCGTGCATCTTTTGGGCCAGAGACGCCGCCAACATCGGGATACCCGTCCCGATAAATGCCGTCGTCCCGTCCTCCATCAACCGCGAGGCAATGCAGATCAACAATTCCGTCGGGTTATAGCGCGCCATACTCATCTTTCCCCTCACCTCGTATAATATGTGCTCGCGCGGGGTCTGCGACCCCGCGCTTGGCGGCTGGTGACCCAGTCCGGCCTGGGCCGGGCACACCCGCTGCGAGCATGAACACCTCACATCTCGCTGATTTGATTTGGGCCTCGGGCTTATGGGGGCCTGGCATGTCTCACCTCCCCTTTACCTGATCGCGGAGGGCCTGGAGCCGCTCCCGGCCAATGAGATCCAGGTATTCCTCATGATTCCGCACCCCATAAACGTACCTGTCCAGATAAGCCTGGGTGGAGGCCGGGTCCTGGGACATCTCGACCCACTCTTTGATGGCTGGTTCATCGCGTTCATAGACATAGGCCATCTCGCCGGGGTGCGAACCGAAGGGGGCCTCCACCACGGCATCCACCAGGAAATAGGGGATGGTGGTGCGGTCCGGGTACTGGCGGATCTCCTCCGGGGGCACGATCCGCTCGGTGCTGATGATCAGGCGTTTGGAGGCCCGGGCCATCTCGAAGGCAAAACCGCTGATCCCTTCCACCTGGGCGTTGCCGTATCTGTCGGCCTTGTGGACGTGGATGAGGCCCACATCCAGGATGAGGGCGGGCAGCAGGCAGAGCTTTTCCCCGGTGAAGGGACACTCGACCACTTTGGCCGCACTGTATTTGAACGTATCCGTCCCTAACATGGAGCGTACTGGCAGGAAAGGTACGCCCATGGCGGCCGCTTTGAACCGCCAGGTGATGGCGCCGTTGCTCCACTCCACCACTCGTTTGACCTGGCCGCTTTCCACGGCCCGGCGCAGGGCGTTGCTCACCCCATAGACCTCCAGACCGATGTAGGTCAGGTCGATCTCCTCCACCAGGCCGGCGGCCAGGAGAAGGTCAGCCTCCAGGACCCCCTGGCCGGCCAGGCGCAGGTGCTTCTTGCCCTGGCGTACCAACTCGCGGGTGAGCGACATGGGACAGCGCACGGTCCCATATAACTCAGTCCCCACGTAATCACCATCCTGGACAAAGCGGCTGATGGCCTCTTGCTCGCTCATCACCTTGTCCACCAGGGCCGTCGTCTTGTGCCGATGGTTCCATTCGCGGAAAGCGTTCATGTCAGGCGGCTGGATCAGCGCGCCGATGCCGGATTCCAAGACCTGCATGTTCCCTCCTTGTCGTAATGCTGGGCTTCACCTGGCCTGGTAACTCTGCCCTCAGAGCACAGGGGGCTGAACACTTGCCAAATTATAACATCGGCGGGGCGACCTGGCAAACGATACCCGCCAGTTAGTGCCCCAACCTGCGGGAGGGCGGGCAGTTACAGCGAACGGCGCTTTTCCCGGCGCGCAATTTGTGGTACAATGAGGAGCGGGAGGCGATATGTCCGAGACAACCCCATCCGCATCGTGGCTCGACCGGCCGATTCACCGGCATTGGATCAATCTGGTCTGGCGCGCGCTGGCGCCCGGCGCGTTGAGCGCGTTGGCCTGGCTGGGGGCGCTCCTGGCCTTCCTGAGCAGTCTGCTAGGTTTCCTGGGCCTGCCACCTGACCTGGGCCTGACGGCCGGACTGGTCCTGGCAGTGCTGTCTATTGGGCCAACCATTTTGGTGATCATCACCTACTATGACTGGGTCAACGATCACCTGATCATCAGCCGGGACCAGATCGCTCACTATGAGCAGCATTATATCTTCTCGCATCGCACCCAGACCGTGCCGATCCGCCAGATCCAAAATGTGGGTATCTACGTGCCGAACATCCTCTGTCGGTGGCTGGACGTGGGGCATGTGTTCATAGACACGGCCGGCACAGAGGGCGCGATTCGTTTCACCATGGTGCAAGACCCACATGGTATCCAGAGCCAGATCTTTGAGCTGATGGGACGGCCGGCACCCACCCGGATCGGCGCGGCCCCAACCAGCCGTCTGGAGCGGCTGTTACCCATCTATCCCGTTCAGACCGAGCGGGGCGGGCTGATCTGGCATCGCCATTGGATCGTCCTGCTGCGCCGGATCACCCTGCCTTTATTGTCTAACCTGGCCCTGCTGGGGCTGTTAGGGCTGTGGTATCTGGTGGGCACCAGCATCCATGTCGGTTTTGAGCTGGGGACAGCAGCGGCCGGAATTTTGGCCCTGTTCTGGGCGCTGACCTGGCCCTGGCTGTGGTACGTCTATCAGGATTGGAAGAACGATTACTGGATCGTCACCGATACCCATATCATCTACATTGTCGCCAGGCCGTTTCCCGTCTCCACTGAGGACCGACGGCAGGCCCGGCTGGAAGACATCCAGGATGTCCGCACGGACGTACCCTCCCTGTTTGATCGGCTCATCAGAAAGGGCAACGTGTTTGCCGAGACGGCCGGGCGGGCCCAGAACTTTGAGTTGACCGAGGTGATGAACCCCGAATCCATTCAGAGGGAGATCTTTCAGCGTCGCGCAGCGGCCCGGGCCCGGGCCGCCCAGGAGTTGGAACAGGCCCGTTTGGTCGAACGGCAGGAGTTTGAGCGGCAGATCATGGCCCTGGTCGAGGAGCGATTGCGGGGTTACTCGCCGCCGGCCCGGGGGGAGGAGCAAAGCCGGTGACGCCAGGCTCCAACCGGCCTGGTAACCGCTCACCCCCCCGCAGGTTCGTGCGTTTTCGAGGTGGCCCATCACGCCCGTGGATGACACGCAGCCGGGAAACACGGTTCCCAGCAACCTGCGGGAGGGTAGGCTGATAAACTTGTTGCCGAATAAGAAAAAGGGGTTTTGCAGCGGGCGGCGAAGCCGCCCGCTGCAAAACCCCGCTTCCCACCCCCTCCCCTCGCCCGCCGCCCCAGGCGGGGAGAGGGGAAGGGGTAGGGAGAGGGGTGAGGATTTTAACGCCCGTAAAGAGTGTAAACCAATTTCCCCGGAACATTGAACCATCCCAAACCAGAGGAGGAGCAGGACAGATGTCTGTGGTATCTGCCGTGACCTGTCAGACCTACAATCTGGACGAGTTGCGCGCGGCGGTGCAGGCCGTGCTGGCCCCTCTGGGGGGCCTGGAGCGGTTCGTTCGACCAGGGATGACAGTGTTGCTCAAGCCCAACCTGCTGTCCGATGCCCCCCTGGAGCGGGCAGTGACTACCCATCCGGCCGTGGTCCAGGCTGTGGCCGGGCTGGTGCAGGCGGCCGGGGGCAGCGTCCTCATCGGCGACTCGCCAGCCGGGTCGGTGGACCGGGCGGCTGTGGTCTACCGCACCAGTGGCATGGCCGAGGTGGCGGCGCAGACCGGCGCGCAACTGGTCACCTTTGACAGCGTGACCTGGAAGCGGCTGAACGGCCACGACTACTACATCGCCCGGCCGGTCCTGGCCGCCGACCTGGTGATCAACCTGCCCAAGCTCAAGACCCACAGCGTCACCCTGTACACAGGCGCGGTGAAGAACCTCTTTGGCGTTATCCCCGGCACGCGCAAGCGCGAGGTTCACTACCGGGCGCCGGGCCTGCCGGAGTTCAGCCAGGCCCTGGCCGACGTGCTGGAGCTGGTCCGGCCGGGCCTGACTATCATGGACGGCGTGTTGGGTCAGGAAGGGAACGGGCCGGGGGTCGGCGGCACACCGCGTCAATATGCCTGCCTGGTTGCCTCCCCCGACCCGGTGGCCCTGGATGCAGTGGTTACGCAGGCCATGGGCTATCGCCCTGGTGAGGTGTTGCACCTGACGCAGGCCGGCGGCCGGGGTCTGGGGGTGTGTGATCCTGATGCGATAGCGGTGGCCGGGGAGCCTCAGGCGCTACGCTTGGGGCCAGTGCGCCGGCCCAAGGCCCACTGGTTCTTGCGCGCGGTGCCCGCCTGGGCCGGCGCGCCGCTCTATTGGGCCATGCAGCTCCGGCCGGGCGTGGCCAGGGCCAGCTGCGTCGGTTGTGGCCGCTGCGTGGAGGTCTGCCCCAGGGAGGCCATCACGCCCGGCCGGCCCCCGACCATTGATCTTGGGGCGTGCGTCGGTTGCCTGTGCTGCGCCGAAGTCTGCCCACACGGGGCTATCGCGCCGCGCCGGAACCTGATAGCCCGCCTCACCAGCGCCGGCGCGACGCAGGCCCTCCGCCGCCTGGTGAACGTCAAAGTGCCCTGGTAGCCGGAAAGGCGGCGAACCCACGAGGGGGAAGCCTTTCTGGGGGTTTTTGCGGCGGCAAAGCCGCCGCAACCCCCCCTATAAGGCAGTCTTTCCCCTCCCTGAAGAGACGCGAAGCGGGGGCGCGATGCCCTCGTGCGTTTAATTTACGCCCGGATGTCAAGGGTTTCGCTTGCAGGCCGGCGCAGGGTCGGGTATAATCCCCCGCCTGGGAGTTGCGCCGGCCGTGGCTCGACTCCCGAAGTCAGACCGAAGAGGCTGGGTGATAAAATGGGCGTTGGCAGTGGCCCACGCCCATCATCAATTTCTCGAAAGGAGTAGAAACTAACAATGGGTAAGGTCCGCGTAGCGATCATCGGCGTGGGCAACTGCGCTTCTGCACTGGTCCAGGGGGTATACTACTACCGTGATGCGGCAGAGGATGCTTTCGTTCCCGGCCTGATGCACGTGAATCTGGGCGGCTATCACGTGCGTGACATCGAGTTCGTAGCTGCCTTCGACATTGACGTGAACAAGGTGGGCAAAGACCTGGGCGAGGCCATCTACGAGCCACCCAACAACACAGCCCGCTTCTATGACGTGCCCCGGCTGGGCGTGCCGGTGTCCCGGGGCATGACGCATGATGGTCTGGGTCGGTATCTCAAGGAGGTCATCACCAAGGCCCCCGGCGCCACCTCGGACATCGTCGGTATCCTCAAGGAGACCGGCACCGACGTGGTGGTGAACTTTTTGCCAGTGGGCAGTGAGATGGCCACCAAGTGGTATGTGGAGCAGATACTGGATGCCGGTTGTGGATTCGTGAACTGTATGCCGGTCTTTATCGCCCGCGAAGGCTATTGGCAACGCCGGTTCGAGGCACGGGGCCTGCCGGTCATCGGTGACGACATCAAATCGCAGGTGGGGGCGACCATCGTGCACCGGGTGTTGACCCGCCTATTCGGCGACCGGGGCGTCAAGCTGCTGCACACCTATCAGCTCAACTTTGGCGGCAATATGGATTTCTACAACATGTTGGAGCGTGACCGCCTGGAGAGCAAAAAGGTCTCCAAGACCAATGCCGTGACCAGTCAGTTGGACTTTGCCCTGGCCCCGGAGGATGTGCATATCGGGCCGAGCGACTATGTGCCCTGGCTCACCGACCGCAAGTGGTGCTATATCCGCATGGAAGGCCAGACCTTCGGCGATCTGCCCCTGAATCTGGAGCTAAAGCTGGAGGTCTGGGACAGTCCCAACTCAGCCGGCGTGGTCATTGACGCGGTACGGTGTTGCAAGCTGGCTCTGGACCGGGGGTTGAAGGGCGCGTTGTTGGCCCCCTCAGCGTATTTCATGAAAAGCCCGCCGGTACAGTACCGTGACGACGAAGCCCGGGATATGGTGGAGGCGTTCATCACCGGCCATTAGCGGATCAGTCACCCCGGCCTGACTGACCACCCTTGCCGCCGGTTAGAACCGCCGTAACTGCTCAGGCTGGAGATCAACTGCGTGCTCGTAGCCTCTGCGAATGTCATTCTGAGGCGCGAAGCTCCGAAGCCTGCCCTGAGCGAAGCTGAAGGGAATCTCGTTATTGGATAGGGCATTGTGCTCTGAGAACGAGATTCTTCGCGCCCTTCGGGCGCTCAGAATGACAGGCTGAGCAGTTATGAATCGCCAACCTGCGGCAGGGCAGGCAGTTACTTCCAGCCAGCCGCCAACAGCCAGTCGTGAGCCAGAAACAGTGACTGCTCCAGCCTGGAGGTGCACTCGTTCGCGCCAGCCGACCATCCACAGAATCCCGTTATTGTGGTACCACCCTGACCCTCCCGCAGGTTAGAAAACGATGCGCCCAAACCTGTGGGAGGGGTAATTGCTCACCTGCTCTGTTCAAGTGTCATTCTGAGGCGCGAAGCGCCGAAGAATCCCGTTATCGTGGTAAAGAACCGCCTGCCAGGAACGAGATTCTTCGCTCCCTTCGGTCGCTCAGAATGACCGCTTTGGTCAAACGTGACTCTTCGCGTCCCTTCGCTCCGCGAAGGAGCGCTCAGAGTGACATCCTTGTCTACAGGGTGAGCAGATACCGGGAGGGTAGGCAGTTACGTCGAAAGAGCTTTGTTGGAGGCTGTGCTATGCAAAAGCGTCTGGAATGGTCGCCCGGTGTCCGGTTCGATGCGCTACGAACCGCCCTGGCGGAGGGTTACCAGGCCGTGCTTCAGGGTCTGCGAACCCGTACCCGGCTCGCGTATGTGCCGTCTATCTTGGGGTTATATGTCCTCAAGGCGCTAAGTGGGCTGGTGCGGGTCTTCCCGCCGGCTGTGTCGTATCGGGTAGCCCTGCTGGTGGCCGACATCGTCTTTCTGGTCTGGCGAACCGGCCGCCACGATACCATGGTCAATATGCGCCATGTCCTGGGCCTGACGGCCACACAGGCCCAGGTCCGGACCATGGCGCGACAGGCCCTGCGTAACTATTTCCTGGTGCTGGTCGAGTTCCTGTCCCTGCGCAGGCTGACGCGCGCCGAGGTGTTGGCCCGGATCCGCCAGGTCCAGGGAATAGAGTATGTGGAGCAGGCCCTGGCCCGTGGCCGGGGGGTCATTCTGGTGGGAGTCCATCATGGGAGTTGGGACCTGGCGGCTGTCCTGGCTACCAGTCTCGGCTGGCCCATCACCGCCGTCGCCGATACCTATGGCTATCCCCCACTTAATGACTGGGTCTTTGCTCCGCGCAAGGCCTGGGGGCTGCGCATCATCTCGGCCCGCGAGCCGCAGACGCTGCGAACTGCCTTCAAGTGTCTCAAGGACGGTGAGGTGCTGGCCCTGGTGATTGACCGGCCCACGAACGGCGAGGGTATCCCGGCCCGCTTCTTCGATGCTGAGGTCTCATTCCCACCCGGCGCGGCCGCCATCGCCCTGCGCACCGGCGCCACGGTCATCCCCGGCTATTTCGCGCGCCAGCCGGACAACACCTTCGTGGCCGGGTTGCTGCCGCCGGTGGAGTATGTGCCCTGTGGTGACCGGGGAGCGGATATGCGTGGCCTGACCCAGGCCATCGTGACCCGGCTGGAAGAGATCGTCCGCCTTTATCCAGAGCAGTGGTACGCCTTTCAGCCTCTCTGGGATGAGGACTGTCGGGCCAGAACAAAACGGTGACGTACTACCTACCCTCCCGCAGGTTTGGGCGCATAGACCAGACGCCGCAGGCGCGCCCAGATGACCGGCTGCATCGGTTGCCAGCCCCTTTCTAACCTGCGGGAGGGTTCAACGGTGACGGCAAACGTCGTATGTTGAAATACATTGCCTTCAGGCTGGCTGGCTTTGTGGTACCCCGCATCCCCCAACGAATCGGTTATGCCCTGATGGGCGCGCTGGCCTGGGTGATCAGCCTCCTGCCCCTTGCGGCGAATCGAGCTGTGATGGCCAATCTGCGCCAGGTACTGCGAGCGGAGCGAGCGGAGGCCAGCGACCAGGAGGTCCGGCGGCTGGCCCGGGCGGCGTTGCGGAACAACATCATCAATTACTATGAGCTGTTCTTGCTGCCCCACATCTCCCTGGAAGAGATCCATCAGCGCGTGACCATCCATGGCTGGGAGAATCTGCACCGGGCACAGGCGGCGGCCAGGGGGCTGATCCTGACCACGGCCCATTTTGGTAACTTTAACCTGGCCGGCCAGATCGCCAGCTACTATCGCGTCCCGGTCACGGTGGTGGCCGAGGACCTGGAACCGCCCCGCTTCTACGAATATGTGACCAGCCTGCGGGCCATCCATGGCCTCAAGTTCGTGCCGGTGGGGCAGTCCTTGCGGCCCATCGTGCGGGCCTTGCGGGCCAACGAGGCCGTGGGCCTGGCCGCGGACCGGGACGCGAGCGGCGGTGGGGAGTGGTTGCCCTTCTTTGGCCGGCTCGCCCGTATCCCGGTCGGCCCGGTCAAGCTGGCTCTGCGCACCGGCGCGCCCATCCTCCCCTGCTTTGTGGTGCGCGAAGCCAACCATCACTGCCAGGGATACATCGAGGAACCGATATTCCTGACGCCCAGTGGGGATTTTCAGCGCGATGTGCGGGAGGGAACCCAACGTATCCTGGCCTTGCTGGAACGCTATATCCGGGCCTACCCGGACCAATGGCTGGCCTTCCAACCGGTCTGGGACAACACCGGCCCGCCCACTACATAGAGCGAAGGAACCCATGGCTATCAAGAGATACTATGGCAAGGCCGACATCCACATCCATAGTGCGGCTGATGATGGGCTGCCGACTCCGGCCGAGATCCTGGACTATGCCGAACACCACACAGACCTGGACATTATCGCCATCACTGACCATGACACCATTGATGGTGCGCTGGAGGCCCTGGAACTGGCCGCCCGGCTGAAAACCCGTGTACAGGTGTTGCCGGGGATCGAGGTCTCCAGTCGCAGCGGGCACATCCTGGCCCTGGGGGTTACGCGCCCCATCAGGATGCTGCAATCGCTGGCAGACACTATCGCCGCTGTCCAGGAGCAGGGCGGCTTTGTGGTGGTTCCACACCCTTTGAGTTGGTTGACCTTCAGTGTGGGGCAGCGGGCCCTGGAACGGGTCCTCAGGGACCAGCACCTGGCCCAGGTCCTGTTGGGTCTGGAGACGCTGAACCCCAGCTTGGGGGGGCGTGTGACCTGTGCTCAGGTGCGACGCCTTAACCGGGAGCGCTGGCATCTGGCCGAGACCGGCGGCAGCGATACGCACTCCCTGTCTCTCATCGGCTCTGCCTACACCCGGTTTGAGGGTCACACGGTGGAGGATCTGCGCCGTGCGCTGGAGGCTCGGACCACGCAGGCTGGCGGTCGGTTCTGGAGCCTGGAGGACCATACCCGGGTGGCCCGGCAGCAGATGTGGCGCGCCCTATGGGTGGCACCCCGCCAGCGTTTCCCCCGGGCCGTGCGGCTATTCCTGCAGCAGGGGACTGCCCCGGATACTGGCCGCCCGGAGCAGCGGCTGTGAAGATCGCCCTGGTCTCACCCTATGATTGCGCTGTGCCTGGCGGGGTGATGGAGCATATCCTGCACCTGGCCGAGCAGTTTCTGGAACGAGGGCACAGCGTGCGTATCCTGGCCCCCTGTTCCCGGCCCGACTATACCCCACCGATTGACGTGCCACTCTATCAGGTAGGGCATCCCGTACCGGTGCCGGTGAGCGGTTCGGTGGCGCGGGTCGCCCTCTCGCTGCGCCTCTCCCGGCATGTCAAGGACATCCTGCGCCGGGAACGCTTCGAGATCATCCACCTGCACGAGCCACTCATGCCGGCCCTGTGCCTCACCGTACTCCTGCATTCCCATGCAGTGAACGTGGGGACGTTCCACGCTTACCGCGAAAAGCTGCGCGCCTATCAGTATAGCAAACCCCTGTTGCGCCGGTTCTTCAACCGCCTCGATGGCCTGGTGGCCGTCTCTGCCGCCGCCCGCGACTATGTGAATCAATACTTCCCGGCCCACTATACCATCATCCCCAACGGCATTGACGTGGCCCGGTTCGCCAATCCCAACCTGGAGCCATGGCCGCAGTACCAGGATGGCTATCAGAACATCCTCTTCGTGGGCCGCATGGAGAAGCGCAAAGGTCTGAAATACCTGTTGCGAGCTTTTCCGCTGGTGAAGGAAGCCTGCCCCCGGGCCCGGCTCATCATCGTCGGCGAAGGCCGCTTGCGTACCGGCTTTGAGCAAGCCATCGCCGAAAGCGGCCTGCCCGATGTGGTATTCACTGGCTTTGTGCCGGCCGAGGACCTGCCTCGCTATCACCGGTCGGCTCACGTGTTCTGTGCCCCGGGCACGGGCTTTGAGAGCTTTGGGATCGTATTGCTGGAGGCCATGGCCGCCGGGCTGCCGGTGGTAGCCTCAGACATTGTGGGGTTCCGGCAGGTGGTGACCCATGGACAGGAGGGGTTGCTGGTCACTCCGCGCGAGCCGGAGGAACTGGCCCGGGCCTTGATCCTGCTGTTGCGCAACCAGGACCTTTGCCAGGCCATGAGCCAGCGTGGGCGGGCCAAGGCCGCCCATTATGATTGGAGCGTCATCGCCGAGCGGGTGTTAGAGTTCTATCAAACGACGATGGAACGGGTATTGCCGGCACGTCGCTGGGCCGCCGCGCGTCGGGGGCGCACCCGGCAGCTCTACCGGCAGTTGCAGGCGTTCCGGCTGCGCCATAGCCGGCGGTGAATCCAGGCTCACCTCGCCCTGAATGAGCCAGGGTGACCGGTCCCGGTCACCCTGGCTTTTCTGTAAGCGGGAGGTACGGGGTGGGCGATTTCAATCGCTAATTCTTGCGATAAGCCAGTTCACCCGCAAAATGACACAACCCTACAGGATACCCAGGGCTGTGTCAAGTTGCGGTTGCGCCTATAGGAATCAACTCTTTGTGCACATTCGCTGTTGTGTCCCCCGGCAGCGATGTACCGCCAATGCGAAGTGATTGTACCACATCTGTCAGGGAGGGAAAAGGGGTAGAAAGCCTTTCTGGGGGTTTTTGCGGCGGCGAAGCCGCCGCAAAAACCCCTACGAGGCGCATTCTTGCCCCTCCCCGAAGGGATGCGAAGTGGGGAGTGGAGTGTCCTCATGCGTTTAAATTACGCCCGGATGTCAGGCAGATTCCCCTTTACAAAGCCCCAAAAGTAGGCTATAATTAACCCCAGCTAAAGTCGGGAAAACTGAGGGCCGGAGTGCTCTCAGTTTTTTTGGCCTTACCACCCCCAGACCTGACAGGTTGTCCATAAGCCTTTCGCCAGCAGAAAGGGTTCATGATCCAGTGGGCTATGCGCATCGGCGGGACCGTGGGCAACCGGTCAGGTCTCAGTTCTGAGGAGTATTGATGACCCAGAAACCTGTCTTTCTCACCCCGGAGGGCCTGGCCAGGTTACAGGCTGAACTGGAATATCTGACCACTGTCCGTCGCCACGAGGTGGCGGAACGGATCTATCAGGCCAAGGAATCCGGCGACATCACCGATAACGCCGAGTACGAGGACGCCAAAAACGAGCAGGCCTTTCTGGAGGGTCGCATCCTGACCCTGGAGGCGATGCTCCGTAATGCACAAATCATTGACGACCGACGGGCCTCAGAGACCGTAACCCTGGGCTCTACTGTCACGGTGGTGGATGATGACGGCTATGAGGAGACCTATACCATCGTGGGGTCGGCGGAGGCGGACCCCAGCCGAGGCCGCATCTCCAATGAATCGCCGGTGGGCCGGGCGCTATTGGGCCGGCGCGTGGGCGAAGAGGCCCGGGTCGTCGTGCCAGCCGGTCCGCGAACATTGCGCATCACTGCTTTGAACAAGGACCGCCCATGACTCTGCCATTCCCACTAAGTGACCAGAGCCAGCAACGGCTCTTGAACCTGGAGCGGCTGCGCGCTCAGGGGGTGGACCCCTACCCGCCACGCGCCCAACGCAGCCATACCACGGCCGAGGCGATACGCGCCTTTGAGGCCGCCCCCCCCACGGTGACGGTGACCGGGCGCATCGTCAGCGTGCGGGCCATGGGCAAGGCCACCTTCGCCCACCTGGAAGACGGCAGCGGCCGGCTCCAGTTTTATCTCCGGGAGAACGTGTTAGGCCCGGCACGCTACGCGCAGTTCAAGGACCTGGACATCGGCGATTTCATCCAGGTGACCGGGCCGCTCTTTCGTACCCGCACCGGCGAGATCACCGTGGAGGCGCAGGATTTTCGCCTGTTGGCCAAAGCCCTCCATCCCCTGCCGGAGAAATGGCACGGCCTGCGCGATGTGGAACTGCGCTACCGCCAACGTTACGCGGACCTCATCGCCAACGCGGAGGTGCGGCAGATCTTTGTCACCCGCGCCCGGCTCATCACCGCCGTGCGCCGCTTCCTGGACGAACGGGGTTTCCTGGAAGTGGAAACCCCCATCCTGCAACCCTTATACGGCGGCGCGACGGCCCGGCCATTCATCACTTACCACCAGGCCCTGGATCAGGACCTCTACCTGCGCATCGCCGTGGAACTCTATCTCAAACGACTCATCGTGGGGGGCTTTGAACGGGTCTATGAGATCGGCAAGGACTTTCGCAACGAGGGGATTGACATCGAACACAACCCCGAGTTCACCATGATGGAGTGTTACCAGGCTTATGCCGATTACCACGATATGATGACCCTGGTGGAAGACCTGTTCGGCTTTGTGGCTGAGACCCTGAACGGTGTTCGCCGGGTGACCTACCAGGGCCAGGAGATTGACCTGACCCCGCCCTGGCCCCGCGTCCCCTTGCGCCAGGCTATCCTGGACGCTACCGGCATTGACTACGAGGCTTATGCTGATCGGGACAGCCTGCGCCAAGTCATTGACGCGCGGGGGTTGACCATCCCGCCCCAACCGACCTGGGCCAAGCTGGTGGACAAGCTCTTTGGCAAATACGTGCGCTCCAGGACTATCCAGCCCACCTTCATTGTGGACTATCCCCTGGCCCTGTCACCCCTGGCCAAAAAGAAGCCTGACGACCCGACGCACGTGGAACGGTTCCAGCCCATCGTTGTCGGCCTGGAGATGGGTAATGCCTTCACCGAACTCAACGACCCGCTGGACCAGTTGGCCCGCTTTGCAGACCAGGCCCGGCAACGCGCCGCTGGCGATGAGGAGGCCCAACCCCTGGATGAGGACTTTATCCTGGCCCTGATGTACGGCATGCCGCCCACCGGTGGCCTGGGGATCGGCATAGACCGCATGGTCATGCTCTTTACCGATCAGACCTCCATCCGTGAGGTGATCCTGTTCCCTCAGTTGCGGACCAGGTAGGGGCCCTTGCTCGCGCGGGGTTCGCGGCGGTATCCCTCGTGCCCACGCTCCGCGTGGGCACGCCGCAGACGAGGCAGCCTGCTCACAGGACGTTGATAATTATCCCTCGTGCCCACGCTCCGCGTGGGCACGCCACAGGGATTGGGCTGCAACCAGGCGTTCCTGGTCATGCGACCCGGCGTTTCGCACCCACGCAGAGCGGTTTCGCACCCACGCAGAGCGGTTTCGCACCCACGCAGAGCGGTTTCGCACCCACGCAGAGCGTGGGTGCGAGTAAGGGTGGTTTTTCCGCGTCGGCGGAACCCGCTGCCAGCAGTGGGCTATAAGAGGGAGAGCGACACCATTGCCCCATCCTCTATACATTGCCTTTATCTGGCACCAGCATCAACCATACTACCTGGACCCGGTCAGCGGGGAGTATTCCCTGCCGTGGGTGCGGCTGCACGCCACCAAAGACTACCTGCACATGGTGGAGCTGCTCCTGGCCTATCCCCGCGTGCGCCAGACCTTTAACCTGGTGCCCAGCCTCATCGAGCAACTGGACGGATACGCCAGCGGGCACTACCAGGACCGCTGCCTGCGCCTCAGCCGCACGCCGGTGCCGGCCCTCAGCTCCCAGGACCGGGTCTTTGTGCTGAGCCTCTTTTTCAGCATCAACTGGCACCGTATCCTCTCCCGCTATCCGCGCTACCAGCAACTGCTCCAGTTGCGCGACGAGGCCCACGGTGACCCGGCCGCCTTCTCCGATGCCGACCTGCAGGACCTCATCGCCTGGTTCAACCTGGCCTGGATTGACCCGAACTGGTTGGAACGCGACCCTACCCTGCGCGCGCTGGTGGAAAAAGAGCGCGATTTCAGCCCGGCCGAGGTGCAGACGATCCTGGACAGGCACCTGGAGATCATGCGGCGGGTGATCCCGGCCCATCGCGCCCTCCAGGATCGCGGCCAGATCGAGGTCAGCACCTCACCGTATTACCATCCCATCCTGCCCCTGCTCATTGACAGCCAGTCTGCGCGCGAGGCCAGCCCGCACCTGCCCCTGCCGGCCATCAATTATGCCCATCCCGAAGACGCCGCCGAGCAGATCCGCCAGGGGTTGGAGCTTTATCGGGCCACTTTCGGCCGGCCCTGCCGGGGCCTGTGGCCACCAGAAGGGGCCGTGAGCCAGGCCACCATCGAGTTGCTGGCCAGCGAGGGTCTGCACTGGTGCGCTTCCGATGAGGACATCCTGGCCCGCTCCTTAGGGGCCAGCATCACCCGCGATGAGTTCGGCCACGTGACCAACCCACGCCTCCTGTACCAGCCGTATCGGCATCGCACGCCGGCCGGCCAGGAGATCACCCTCATCTTTCGCGATCATGTCCTCTCGGACCGCATCGGCTTTGTCTACAGCCATGTGGATGGCCGGGAGGCCGCCGCCGATCTCCTCCATCGCCTGCGACGTATCCGGGAGAACCTGAACGACCCGGAGACCCCCTATCTGGTATCCATCATCCTGGATGGAGAAAACTGCTGGGAGGAATACGAACATAACGGCGACGTGTTCCTCCAGACCCTTTATCAGGGCCTGACCGATGACCCCGACCTGGAAACGGTGACCGTGAGCGATTACCTGGAGCGCTTCCCCCCGCGCCGGGAGATCGAGCGTGTGGCGGCCGGCTCCTGGATCGGCGGGCATCTGGAGACCTGGATCGGCGAGCCGCTGCAGAACCAGGCCTGGGAGTTATTGGCCCGTACCCGCCGGCAGCTCCTGAACTGGCAGAACGACTACCTGTTGGCCGATTTGCAGACCCTGGCCGAGGCCTGGCGCTCGATCTATGTGGCCCAGGGCAGCGATTGGTTCTGGTGGTACTATAGTCGGAACCAGTCTAACGAGGACCTCCTCTTTGACCGGCTATTTCGCGCCCATCTGGGGCATGTCTACCGGGTCATGGGGCAACCGGTGCCGGACTGGCTGGCCGTGCCCATCCAGGCCCAGACCGCCGGCGCAGCGCGCCCCGTCCGGGGGCCGATCACGCCAGAGTTGACCGCTTCTGATGTGGTCTCGATGGCCTGGGATGCCGCCGGCTATCGTAACGGCGGGAGTGGCACCATGCAGCCGGCCCAGGCCGAACCCGGCCTGCATCGCGTCTATTATGGCTATGATACTGCCAACCTGTACCTGCGGGCGGAGAGCACCCAGGAGATCTGGCGCGACACGGTGCGACTCTACCTGCACACCAGGCATCCGGGCGGCCCGGCCACTGGCGAGGTTCACCTGGCCCAGACCCGGCCCGACATCGCCTCGGCCGACGTGGGCTTTCAATGGGAGCTGGTGGTCCCGGCCTATGATGCCCCTCCCGTCTTGAATCAGGCTGATGGTCAGGGCCATTGGCAACCCGTGGCGGTGAGGCCAGAAGTGGCGCGCGGCAACCGCTGCCTGGAGATCCGCATCCCACGGCGGGAACTCGGCCTGCGGTCCGGCGACTATGTGGGGTTACGCCTTACCCTGACCGGCGATGACCGCCTGCTGGATGCCCTGCCCCGTCAAGGTCACATCGGCTTTACCCTGCCCTGAAAACCGTGGCGCAGCCTTCAGGCTGAAGCCTGTTCCACCCTGCCCAGGCGGGCGTTACCTGGAGGATACCGTGAGCAAAACCATCCTGGTCATAGACGACGAACCAGGCATTGTGGAGATCGTGCGGGTGAACCTGGAAGCGGAAGGCTATCGCGTCCTGTTCGCCTATGACGGCGTGGCCGGCCTGGAAGCGATCCGCGAGGCGCATCCAGACCTGGTGATCCTGGATGTGATGATGCCTCGCATGAGCGGATGGGAGGTCTTGCGCCACGTCGAGGCGGACCTGGCCACCGCCGGCCTGCCGATCATCATGCTCACCGTCAAGGCCGGTGATATGGACGTGGTGCGCGGGCTGGAACAGGGGGCCGTGGAATATATCACCAAGCCCTTCGACCCGCTGCATCTGGTGGAACGGGTGCGGTTTGTGTTGGAACAGACGGATCTACGCGGTCGAGAGTCCTACCGACGGCAGGCCATGGCCCGCCGCCGCCGCTTCACCAAACCGCTACAGGACCTTTTCTGATTCGTGTTCACAGTACGAATCGCGCGACGCGCAACGGGCGCGACCATGCTCGCGCGGGGTGTGTCACCCCGCGCCGGCGGCTATCTTGTGCTCGCGCGGGGTGTGTCACCCCGCGCCGGCGGCTATCTTGTGCTCGCGCGGGGTGTGCCACCCCGCGCCGGGACGACCGTGCTCGCGCGGGGTGTGTCACCCCGCGCCGGCGGCTATCTTGTGCTCGCGCGGGGTGTGCCACCCCGCGCCGGCGGCGGCAGACCTGCCGCGAGCAGTGTGAGGCGCAACACATCAGGAGAGTACCAGTGTCATCACCCCGGGTGCTACTCATTGAGGACGAGCCGGGCCTGGCTGAGATCCTGGCCCTCAACCTGCGCCTGGCCGGCTACCAGGTGGAAACGGCCATGGATGGGTTGACGGCCTGGCAGCGTTTCGAGGCTGACCCGCCGGACGTGGTGGTGCTGGACCTGGGCTTGCCTGCCCTCTCCGGGTTTCGCCTGCTGGAGCTTATGCGTGACAGCACCCCGTCCCTATCGGTCATCGTGATCACGGCCCTGGATTTCGAGGAGGCGGAGGAGGTGGCGAGCTATGGCGTGGATGGCTTTATGACCAAGCCTTTCGCGCCGAAAGCGTTGGTCCGCCAGGTGGAATATGCCCTGGCCCGGCGGCGTCAGGCAAGACAGGATTGAGCCGATGAACGATCCTCCGGCGCACCCGGACACTGAGGAATTGCGCATCCTGCGGCGGCTGGTGACGGCATTCGCTTCATCGCCAGACCCGCTGCAGGTCCTGCAGGCCGTGCTCCGCGACATCTGCACCGTCCTGAAGGCCGGTGGCGCGGTGTTCATCCCGGTGACAGAGACCGAGGACAAGGCCCCGCCTGTCGCCAGCTATGGCCTGAGCGCGAACTATGTGCAGGAGATGAGCGAGCGCATGACCCGGCCCCTGGCGGATTCGCCCCTGGGCCGGGGAGCGGCCGGCGATCTCTTCCGCCAGGCCCTGGCCCAGCGCGGCGTGCTGAGCATCGCCGACGTGCGGCAGGACCCCCGTTTTGCCCCCCGCCTGGAACTGGCTGAACGGGAGGGCTATCGCGCCCTGGCCGCGCTGCCCCTGGTCTTCCAGGATCGGCCGGTGGGCGTGCTCATCGTCTATTTCCCCACCCCCCATGCGCTCCAGCCGGCCGAGGCCCAGTTCCTGGAGACGGTGGCCTCGGCCGTCGCCACCATCGTGGAGACGGCCCACCTCTTTGTCGAGACCCAACGCCGGGCCAGCGAATCGGAACAGCGTGCGGCCAGGCTGGCCCTGGTGAATCGCATCTCCACCCTGGTGAACTCGACCCTGGACCTGGACGAGATCCTGCGGACGGCCTGCACCGAGATGGCCCATGCCTTCGGGGTGGGGCAAAGCGGCGTGGTGCTCTTTGACCCGGACCGGCAGTTCGGCCAGGTGGTGGCTGAATACCAGGCGCAGCCGGATGACACGGCCAGCCGGGTGCGCATCCCCCTGGCCGGCAACCCCTCTTTGGAGCGGGTCATTGCCACCCGCCAACCCCTCGCCATCGCCGAGGCCGAACATGACCCCCTGTTGACCCCTATCCGCGATGTGATCCAGTTACGGCGAATCCGTTCGATCCTCATCGTGCCGTTGGTGATCCAGGGGGAGGTGGTTGGCACGATTGGTCTGGATGCCACTGACAGGCCGCGCATCTTTACCGCTGAGGAGCAGGAGCTGGCCGGGACCATCGCCAACCAGGTGGCCCTGGCCATCGAGAAGGCCCAGTTATACGCGGCGAGCCGGCGGGATGCCGAGCATCTGCGGAAGGCATTTCACATGGTGGGGGCGGCCGTGGCCTCGCCCCTGGCTCTGGATGAGGTGTTGCAGGTCATCGTGGGCCTGGCCGCCGAGGCCCTGCGGGCCGATTTCTGCGAGGTGCGCTTCCTGGATGATGAGGCTCAGCAATTGGTCTTGGGGGCGGCCTGGGGGACCGGCGCCGCCGGGCCGGGCCAACCCGCCGCGCGTCTGGGCCTGGCCGGTAGCCTGGGCGGGGTAGTGACCCTGGAGGAGGCCCCGGTCCACATCCCAGACCTGCGCCAGGACCCGCGTACCCGGCACATCGGCCTGGTGGGTTATGAGAAGTTGATCGCCTATCTGGGCGTGCCACTGACCCTGGGCCAGAAGGTCATCGGCGTGCTGGGTCTGGCCCGCCGCCGCCCGGAACCCTTCTCGGCCGACGAGATCGAGCTGCTCACCTCGTTCGCCCACCAGGCCGCCATCGCCATCGAGGAGGCCAACCTGCTGGCCGAGGCCCAACGCACCCAACAACGCAGCCAGGCCATCATCCAGAACAGCGCCGACGGCATCGTGCTCATTGATGCCCAGCAGCGCGTGGTGGGTTTCAACCCAGCCCTGGAACGATTGACCGGCTGGCGGGCCGAGGAAGTGCTCGGCGTGCCCTGCTATGAGGTGTTGCAGACGCAAAGTCAGGGCCGGACCTTTTGCCGGGACCTCTGCCCGATCCGCCAGGCCGGGGAGCGGGATTTCCTCTTTACGGAATGTCAGATCAGAAGCCGCGATGGTCGCCTGATTGACGTGGGGATCAGCTATGGGGTGATCCGGGACGAGCACCAGCGGCTGGCCGGCGTGGTGGAGGTGATCCGCGACATCTCACAACAGAAGGAGTTGGACCGGCTGCGGAGCGATTTCGTGTCCACCGTCTCCCACGAATTGCGCACGCCGTTGGCGTTGATCAAGGGTTATGCCGCCACGTTGCTGCGGCCGGACATCGAATTAGAGCGTGAAACGCGGCAGCGGTTCATCCAGCAGATTGATGAGGCCGCGAACCGGCTCACCCGGCTGATTGATAACCTGCTCAGTGTGAGTCGCATCGAGGCCGGGCGTCTGGAGGTGTTGCCAACGTCGGTGGACCTGAACCGCCTGGCCGACAAGGTGATCCAGGACCTCAAGGGAGCCGCCGTCGAGCACCAGTTCTTACTCCAGGTGACGACGCCGCGCCCGGTAGCCTGGGCCGACGCGGACAAGGTGGAACAGGTCCTCCTGAACCTGTTGCACAATGCCATCAAGTTCTCGCCGCCCAGCAGCACGATCACCGTGAGCGTCGCCGATAGCCTGCCAGCCGGGCAGGCTGATCGGGCGTACCTGTTGGTGAGCGTGCGCGACCAGGGGCGGGGTGTGCCGCCGGAGCACCGGGACCGTATCTTTGAACGGTTCTATCAGGTGGAGACGGGGGTGGCCCGCTCGGCCTCCGGCACGGGCCTGGGGCTATACATCTGCAAGAACCTGGTGGAGGCCCACGGCGGGCGCATCTGGGTGGAGCCAGCGGAGGGCGGGGGGAGCGTCTTCCGCTTCACCCTGCCCCGGGCGTAGACTGTTCAGGCTTGTATGACCGGGATCAACTCGTATTCCTTGCTCCCCAATCCCAGGGCCGCTGCCGCGTCCACGTGCTCCTGACCGTCCACTCCCAGGCTCTCGGCCAGGACGCGCGCGCCGGGTTTGAGACCCTTGTCGGCGGCCAGCGAATCGGGCAGGGGGATCGCCCCGTTGATGAGGTCCAGCGTGGCCTGCTCCACGGCCACGATGTCGGTGCTGGCCAGGATGCCCCGGTCCTGGACGAGCGGGGTATCGGCCACCGGCATACAGTCGCACTCTGGTTGCACCTCCATGACGAAGTTGAAGTAGAGCACCTTGCCCGGCGCAAAGGTGCTCAACACGGCCCCGGCCGCCTCGGCCAGCCCCTGCTGGAACTCACCGGCGCTGCGGCCGATCGCGATGGCCCCCGTCGGGCAGACCCGGGCGCAACGCATACACCGCCAGCACTTCTCGTCGTCCCAGACGATGACCCCGGCCACCTCGTCGTGGCTGAGGGCGTCCAGCGGGCAGACGTGGACGCACTGGAGGCATAGGGTGCATAGCCCCGGGTTGCGGGTCATGGTCTCCGCGTCCCCGGGCGCGTGCAGGTGACCGCGCGCCCGCCGCCAGTCGCCGCTGCGATGCCGGCCGCAGACCCCACCCATGGCGATGTTCTTGATGGCCCCCCCGTAGCCGGCCTGGATGTGGCCCTTGCAATGGCTCACCACCACCATCGCCGGGGCATCGTGGATGGCGGCGGCCACAAAGACCTCCCCCAGCACCGGGCCGGCCTTCACCGTCACGCCATCCCAGCCGAACAGCCCGTCGGCCAGGATCACCGGCGCGCCCATGCTGTGGGTGTTGATGCCGTTCTGGTTGGCGACCTCCAGGTAGTCCCAGCCCCGAATGCGGGTGGTATCGGTGACGAACGGTTTGGCCCCCACGGCCTTGATCCCGTCCACGATCTTGCGGATAAAGACCGGTCGCACGATGCGGTAGGCCCCTTCGGAGCCAAAATGGATCTTGACGGCCACGTATTCGTCCGGGGCCATGTGCTGGCTAAAGTCCAGCCGGCGGATGATCTCTTCCAGCCGGGCACTCACGCTGTACTTATAGTCCCATTTGGTGGCCCTGGCGCTGGTGTAATAGACGATACTCTTGCTCATGCTGCCTCCCTGCGGCGCGGTTGTATTTTCAGATGCCATTGCCTCCTGAACGCGCCGGGGCTAATTATAGCAGAAAGCCGGTGATTTGACACGCGGCGGCCATCAGGCACTGGAGTCGAGCCTTCAGGCGGGTACGGACGGAGACCAGCTAAAGCTTCGACTCCAGCAGAACTGTTCACCCTGATGCTCGCGCGGGGTGTGCCACCCCGCGCTGGCGGCGGATCATACTCCCGGCGGTCTCCGCGAGTGCGCCCCAACCGTTCGGCTGAGCTCACGGCGAAGCCTGCGGGAGGTATTCGGCTGGTCCGAGTTGGAGATGGTTGCAGCCCCTGTCCACCCTATGGTAAAATAAAAGCGGTCTGGGGAGGTGGCCCATGCCCATTCAGGTTTTGCCCCCGGCGGTGGCTGCCAAGATCGCGGCCGGGGAAGTGGTGGAACGACCAGCCAGCGTGGTCAAAGAGCTGGTGGAGAACAGCATTGATGCCGGGGCGACGCGCATCGCGGTGGTGGTCCGCGAAGGTGGCATCCGGCTGATCCGCGTGACCGATGACGGCTGCGGCATCCCGGCCGCGCAGGTCGCCCTGGCCTTTGCACATCACGCTACCAGCAAGCTCCAGACCTTCGAGGACCTGGAACGCCTGCGGACCCTGGGATTTCGAGGCGAGGCGTTGCCCTCTATCGCCGCCGTGAGCCGGACCACCCTGGTTACCCGTACCCGTGACGAGTCGGTCGGCGCGTTCATTGTGGTGGAAGACGGCGAGGTGCGCGAACAAGGGGCACGCGGCATCCCGGCCGGCACCACGGTCACCGTGGAACATCTGTTCCGCACCGTGCCGGCCCGCCGCAAGTTCCTCCGCTCTGAGGCGACCGAGGCCGGCCACATCGTGGCCTGGCTGCGTCGCTATGCCCTGGCTTACCCGGAGATCGCCTTTCACCTGCTGGTGGACGGCCGCACCCTGCTGCGCTCCCCCGGCAACGGGCAGGACCAGGACGCGCTGGTGGCCGTCTACGGCCTGGAGATCGCGCAACGGCTTATTCAAATCCCCCGGCCCCCAGGTCATGGAACTCCCAACCCCCAATTCGGCGCGGAACCCGTTTGTTATGGATTTATCAGCCCGCCGGACCTGGCCCGCTCTACCCGGCGCGACATGTCTTTTTTCGTGAACCGGCGGTGGGTGGAAAGCCCGGCCCTGAGCTATGCCACCGAGCAGGCCTATCATACCCTGCTGCCGACCGGTCGCCATCCCCTGGTGGTGTTGCACCTGGAGCTGGACCCGGCCCTGGTGGACGTGAACGTGCACCCGTCCAAACGGGAGGTCAAGTTCCGGGACGAGGGGGCGGTGTTCCGGGCCGTGGGGC
>Ga0209101_1000721_pt1 | contig 26522 bp, 14 predicted proteins | sample ConPoolayeCmetaG_FD_185481 | JGI IMG/M metagenome (GOLD analysis project Ga0209101, IMG submission 185481) | Hot spring microbial mat communities from California, USA to study Microbial Dark Matter (Phase II) - Cone Pool mat layer C metaG... ...
GCGTTGAGGCCGATTCCTCTTTGGAGCGCGGGCGTCTCGCCCGCAAATCACGAAGGCAGCGAGAAGCCCCGTGAACGGGGCTTGAGGTTCGCCACGGGATCGAAATCCCGACCCGGCGTCAAACGCCGGGCCTCTAGACCGCCAGCGGCGGGGAAGGCCCGTCAACGGGCCTTTATGCTCCGCAGGCGTTCAAATGAGACGTCTCCCAAATAAGAAGGACTCATATTCGGCCGCGCGGAGTATAACACGCCGAGAGGCCAACACGATCTCTGCCCCGCTGGTCCTTTCGCCATGGATTCCCGAGGTTTAGAGCCGAGGGCGGGCGGGACCGGCGGTCAATTCGTCCGCGGGGCGTCTTGGTGAGGGGGGGATGTTTTTCGGGCGACGCGGCCGGGACCGAGGGCGGCCCCGATCCAGCCGTCCTCGACCACCCATTGCGTGAACACCAGGTCCTGAAGCCGCGGCTCGTTGACGATTCGTTCGGGCACGATCGACAGCGGCCGGTCCTTGGAAAACGTCTTGCCGAACACGCCCCGCAAGGCGATTTGCGATCGCATGTTCAGCCGGCTGCCCACGAGCTGGATGACGTCTTCGCGCACCAGTTCCACGGTCCGGCCTTGGACGCGGGGGCGGAGAAAAACGCGGACTTGAAAGTCCTCCCACGCACGGGGCGGCTTGGCCAGCCGCGCCACGGCCAGCGTGAGGATCAGTTGCCCGTCGCGGCAGGCCACGCGGACCGCGTCGCGGGTGGCGAACGCGATCGTCACGTCGTCGTTTTCCGTGTCCACGCGGAGCAAGTCGCCGCATTTCAGCCGGTGGGCGATTCTTGCCCTAAGCTGCGGAAGGGTCAGCGTGGCCCCGTTAAGCCCGACTTGCTCGAACAGGTTGTTCAACGCCGATTCGTGGAGCTGGAAACTCACCGCGCTGTCGGCGGGGGCCTGGGGACGCGGCGTATGGCTGCCCAACTGCCGCTCCGACGCGACCCGCAACCGCACCGCAATCCGCCGATCCGTGGTTTCCGCGCTGACCAGCGTTGGCCCCAGCGACAACTCCGCCAGCGGCTCCAGTACGGCCAACCGAACCTGTTCGGCGGCCGTTCCCAATCGGGCTTCCGTCTCTTGATCGATTTGCCATTGGGCGCGGGCGGCGATCTTTCGCTCCACCTCCGACCGGATTTCGCAAAGTTTCTGTTCGTGTTGCGAACGGGCAACCCCCTGGGCCAAGGCCCCGATCAAGGGCAATTCGTCGAAGTCGGTCGACAGGCCGCGGAGCGTGGACTCGTTGTTCACCGCGACCTGAGCGGGGTGAATCCGTATTCCCTCCGGCCCGATCTCGATTTCCTTCCACCCTTGGTAGACCGATTGGCTGTCGTTGTAGAAGGTGGCGGGACCCGACACCGATTGGGTCGATGCCGCCACCACGCCGTGGACATCGAAGGCCACGTGGATCTGTCGCGGATCGGGAATGAGCCGCAAGCTGACCCGGCTGGCCGTCAGACTGCTGCCGCGGACTGGCTTGCCCAGCACCACGTCATAAACGTCTTGATACTCCTTGGGGCGTTCCGGGATGAAACGATTGAGCAGTTCCACCGCTACCACGAGGCGGACGTTCGCGTTGCGGTAATAGCCCTCCAGCCCCTGGGCGACGGCCCGCTTCCGCGCGTCCTTGCTGTGCGACATCCGCTGGCATAGCTCGGCCAGGAGTCGCCCGTCGTGAGGCGATGCCTCTTGCTCATACTTCTCCACGCAGCCTACTAGATCCTTGAACAACACAGGCTCCGCCGCCACGCGATGCAAGTCGCGGCGCAGCGTCGCCAGCGGCCCCTGCTGCAAGAACCGCCGCTGCGGCTCCTTCATGGGGACTTGGACCAGGCGATCGAGGATTCGGCGGGCGAGGGCGCGGGCCTGTCCCTGGGCGGCCGCGCGATGATCCTTGGCGAGTTTTCGCAAGGCGTCGAGTTCCAAGAACCGCCGCCAACCCGGCCCTTCCGGCGAGTCGCTCAGCAGCTCGTCCACTTCGTCCAGCGTGTTGCCGAGCGGCCGCAAATCCTCGTCGTAGTTCTCCGGTCCGTCGGACTTCAATCCGCCAGCCGCGGCGATCGGCTTCCAAAACGCCAGGCGCCGATCCAAGGCGTAGGCCGCGCGACGCAGTTTGGCGGCCACCGGCCGATCGCCCAACTCCCCGGCCAATCGGCCGCCCTGTTGGCTCATCTGCTCCAACCTGGCCGCAAGGATCAACGCCTCTGGCGTGCCTTCGCTCAACGCTGGACCTAACTTGCGAAGCAAGGAATCAACTTCGGATGCCCACACCCGGGTCTCGGGTTCCTTCGCCAGCTCGGCCAACTGGGCCAAGAGAGCCTCGGGCAAGGGCCAGAGAGGGTCGGCCGAGGGCTTGGCGGATTGGACCATAACCGGCGGTTCGACCGCCTTCGGCGCCACCGATGGCTCGGCGCTCCGATCCCCACCGTTCTTCTTGCTCAGCGTCACGACATTCGGTTCGCTCTCGCCGTTGTTTTTCTTCAGCGCGGCGATATTCGGCTTGTCCGGTTCCGCGACTTTGGCCTTCGCCGACGCGGGAGTTCCCGGCTGCCGGAGATCGCCCGCAGGCAACGCGTCGGCGCGCCGCGACGCTTGTTCGCTCGCAAGCCCCGACGCCGTTGCCTCCTTTGCGATGGGCTTTCCGCTGGTCGTCTTTTCTTTCTGATTCTCCACGACTTGTGCGTCATGGAACTGTGAAGCAGATCGCACCCCCAGAGGGTCGGTGGGAAGCACTAGGGCGCGAAGTTCCTCAACGCTTTCCGGCCAGCGTCTGCTTTCGTGGCTTTGTTTCTCGGCCGCTGATTCTTTCGGCGCGGTATCAGCCTGCAAGACAACGTGATCCGTTAATTCCGCCCCTGCTGTTCGATGTTCAAAACGAATTTTGTCTCCCTCGGTAGGAGGAAAATTCGTCTCCTGGAACGCCAGTTGTGCAAGACGCTCATCGACCGGAAGTGGGGCGTCCGAAGGGTGAGCGAAATGGTCCACGGCACCGGATGCGAATGCCACAGTCTCTTGGGGGGTGGCTATTGGCACCGGACTGGCCATTGGGGTCTTCGAGACGCGGTTTCGAGCGGCCCGTTCCCAAAGACTCGGCGAGGTCGCACTCAATACGAACAGGCAAACCAAAACGGACAAGAGCGGCCACGTCGGCTCAACCGTCTTTTTAGACATCCCAGCACCCATCTAAAGAGTTGCAAGACGTGATACCGCGCGCAGTCGCAGTGCTCTCAAACCGCGCCGTATTTCATAGATCGGTCAACCCTGGCGATCATCAAAATTGGAATTGTTCCGAATTCATGCCGGGGTTACCCATCCGTTAGGAGATCATAATACACCTCCAAAGAGCACATTGGGCCTCGGCAACCAATAGCTGTTCTCCGTTTGGCTCAGCTCTCAGCTTTGTCGCCCTCAGGTGCGTTCCCGGCGGGAGGGCCTCTCGCCAGAAGAGGCAACACTGAAAGGGAAAAGGCAAAGATGCGCCAATCTCGGCGAGCCTTAAAGCGAGTCGGGGCCAAAGTTCATGGAGGTTTGGGATATATGGCAAATACGCGCATTCTAAGGAAGCTATTCCTGTTGCATCGGGTTTTCTGAATTATGAAAGTCTGCGGATTAAGCTGCCGATATCAGGCTTGCCGATCATTCCGACCTTGTTGTTTGCCCTGGCCGTGCATTACGCGCGATGGCAACGAGGGATGGCTTGCCCTCGACATCTTTGCGGAGTTGGGGTCGGAATGGAGCCATGTAAAGGAACGTGAGATCCATGAGACGGCAGTTCTGCTCCCTGGTGGTGAGTTCGGCTGCAATCCTTTGTGCTGCCATAGGTTGCAGCCCTCAGCAGCCGTTCTATTTCAGCCGGCCCAACGGTGGCGACCATTATGTCGGCGTGGCTCAACAAATCGAATACCCCGACCTGGAGACGACCAGCCTCGACGAAGTCAACGGGGCCAAGGCGCCGCTGACCATCGATAATCCCAAACCCGATAGCTACTGGGATTTAAGTCTTGAGGAAGCAATCCATATCGCCTTGCAGAACAGTTCGGTAATACGCACGCTGGGGATGGCGGGAACATTGGCTGGAGGGGTGGAGTTGAATCCGACGGGGATGGTTGGGACTCCGTCGAGTCTGTTGAGCGCCCCCCAGACCGCCGCCACCATCTACATCCCGGCCTTGGCCGAGGCCGACCCGCGCTTCGGCGTCGAGGCCGCCCTGGCCGCGTTCGACGCCCAGCTTTCGAGCAGTATTTTTTGGGAAAAGAATATCGTGCCGCAGAACACGTCGGGATTCGTATCCACGTTTCGTCCGCCGACGTTCAAGCAGGACGTGGGCAACTCGACGACGGAGATCAGCAAGACCACGGCGACGGGCGACCAGTTCGCCATTCGCAACAACATCCGCTACACCCTGGACAACGTGCCGGCCTTTCCGGTGCCGGGGGCGGCGAAGCGGTGGCCGAATGAGTGGCTCGCCGAAATCCAAGCGGAGTTTCGCCACCCGTTCCTTCAGGGGGCTGGCGTAGGGTTCAATCGGATCGCTGGACCTGGGGCGATTCCCGGTCAGGCCAATGGCGTGATGATCGCCCGGTTGCGAACCGATCAGAGCCTCGCCGACTTCGAGGCCTCGGTGCGGAACCTCTGCGGCGACGTGGAGAAGGCGTACTGGTACCTTTATTATGCGTATCGGCGGTTGGATTCGGTGATCGCGGGCCGGGACGCGGCCTTGCAAACGTGGCGACAAGCGAAGGCCCGCTTCGATGTCGGCGGCAAGGGAGGCGGCGCCCAGGAGGAGGCCCAGGCCCGACAAAACTTCCTCCTGTTCGAAACCACCGTCGAGCAGGCGCAAAGCAACCTTTACAAGACCGAGAATGCCCTGCGCTACATGCTGGGCTTGAGCCACACCGACGGTCGCTTGATTCGGCCATCCGACGAGCCGACCACGGCCAAGGTCGAGTTCGACTGGTACGACGCCCACGCCGAGGCCCTGACCAGGTCGGTCGAGCTTCGCAGGCAGAAATGGGTCATCAAGCAGCGGGAATTGGAACTGATCGCGGCCAAGAATTATCTCTTGCCGCGATTGGACGCGGTCGGTCGGTACAGTTTTTCGGGAATGGGTGACATGCTGATCGACCCCAGCCGAAACCTCGAACCCCGCGACCCCGCCTCCTTCCCGCCCGACTTGACCCCAGTGCCCCACAGCGCCTATGGAGCCATGACGACGGGAGACTATCCATCCTGGCACCTCGGTCTGGAATTCCGCATGCCTTTCGGCTTCCGCCGCGAGATGGCCGGGGTGCGGTTCGCTCAGTTGAACTTGATGCGCGAGCGCAAGATCCTTCAGGAACAGGAACTCGAATTGTCCCACCAGTTGGCCGACGCCTTCCGCGACTTGTCCCAGAACTACATGCTCAGCCAGAAGAGCTACAATCGCTGGCTGGCGGCGCGGCGCGAGGTGGAAGCGGTTCAGGCGGCCTACGAGGTGGGAACCACGACGTTGGATCAGGTGCTCGATGCCCAACGTCGGCAGGCTGAGGCCGAAAACGAATACTATCGCAACCTGGTCCAGTACAACCTCTCGATTACGCTAGTGCATTTCCGCAAGGGATCGTTGCTGGAGTACGACGGCATCTACCTGGCTGAAGGCCCCTGGCCGGCCAAGGCCTATTTCGACGCCCGACGCCGCGCTCGCCACCGCGACGCCTCGCGCTACATCAACTACGCCTTTACGCAGCCGCGGATTCTCAGCCAAGGGCCTTATGATCAAGGCACGGGCGAGATGGCGGCCGTGGACGACATGCCGATCGAGGCCCCGTTGCCCGTTGGTCAGCCGAGCGTGGCGGGTCCTGAGAGCGTCCCCGGCGCCGAGCCGGTTCCCGGCAAACAGCCCCCTGCATCGGGCGGCAAGCCGAAGTTCGACGACTATCCACCCTACGCCCCTCGCCCCAAATCCGCGCAGGGCGAGCGAAACAACCCCACGGCGAAGACGCTTTCCCCGGCCACTCCCCAGAACAGCCCCCACGAATTGGTTGCCGCGGCAAAATCCCCGTCCGCGCAAGTGGCGCCCGAGGCGGCAGAGATGCCCCCCTTGGACTCCCCAGTTCTCCGGGCCAGCCACCAGCAGGCAAAAACGGCCGCCTTGAAGACAGCCGTTCCCGAGCCTAGCGGCACGTGGAAATCCACGATCCCCGTCAAAGCGACCGAACCCTCTGCATCTGCTGGGGTTGCGTCGCCTGGCGTCCCCTCGGGCTCCGAGGCCAACTCTGGTTGGAAGAGCATTCAGCGTCCTCGGATGCAATAGTTGACTGTCTCTTTCCGAAGACGTTTCGTCCCAGCCCAAACGATCTTGGGGCTGCCCCAGACACCCGCCCTCAAAGGGGGGTGTTTTTTATTGGCTTGGTCATTGCCGTTTGGCCCCTTTGACACGGCCCGGCGGGGCATTAGAATGAACGAAGAGCCAGTCCCGCCCTAAACTTTGCCCGAGCTGTTTGGTTCGCTTGCGTCGGCGGGCAGAAGCGACTCTCGGGCGAGTTGGACAGTTCCTACGTTTCAGCTCCGCGAGGTTTATCATGGGTTCCATGAGCCTGTTTCATTGGCTAATCGTGATGGTGGTCGTGTTGTTGCTCTTTGGCAACCGCCTGCCATCGGTCATGCGTTCGCTGGGTCGCGGCGTGACGGAGTTCAAGAAAGGCTTGGAATCGTCTGGGGATGAGGACGACGAAGAACTCGAATACGAGCGGCCCAAGAAGAAAAAGGCCTCCGCGGAGATCGAGGGCAACGGGGCCAGCAAGGAAGAGAAGGCCAAGGAAAAACAGACCGCGAGCGAGTAGCGTTGTCGCGATCACGGGGGGTGATCAGTGCTTCCGATGGGTTTGTTCGACGGGCTGAGTCCCGTCACCATGGTCTTCCTTGGCGTCATCGCGGTGTTGCTCTTCGGTGAGCACTTGCCCGAAGTAGCACGAACCTTCGGCAAAAAGTTCGCCGATTTCCGCAAGAACATCCAGAGCATCCAGGACGAATTGCGGTCGGCGGCGACGGCCGCGACCTCGGAGATTACTTCGGCGTTCGACGTCAACACGCCCTCGGCGGGAACGACTTCCGCGAACGCTTCCGACACGGCGCCGCGGAAGCGTCGTTCCCGAGTCTCGGACGAAGACTTCGAGGAGGCGACCGCGCCGAAGTTCATCCCGCCGCCGCTCGACGCGGGGAACTCCTAAGCGGCTGTCTTGGACAGGCTCGGGTAATCAAGCTTGCGTGGGCGGTTCGCTGCCGCCAGTTGCCCGTCAATCGCCGCCCTCGCGGACGCTGAACTCGAGCTTCCAGCGGCGGTTGGTTTGCGGGCTGACGCACCAGAGTTCCAACATGCCGAGTTCCGTCACTCGGGCGTGGAAGCGGACCGGGACATAGTCTTCCTCGATGGCCTCATCGGCCGGCAGCGTGGTCTCCAAGGAATCGGTCTCGGAGAGTTCATCCTCGCTCCAGCGGGGGAGGACGTCGCCGGGCCGGTCTTGCTTTCGGACCGATGAGCTGAAGAAGCGGAATTGCGCAGGCTCGCCGACCACCAGGCCGATTTCCTCGGACGGCACGTCGGTCTCGGTGCCTTCTTCCATGCCGATCGGCACGACGCACAGAGCGCGCAACGGGCGGACGGCGCCAGGCACGGCCAGGCCGGCGGTTTCGATGCCGACGTAGTACGCCCGAGCGGTGCCGCCGCGAATGCGCATCCCGCCCCGCTGCTTGGCCCAGCCATAATAGGCCGCGCCCTTGGCCACGGCGTGGTCCAGGTCGGGGGCGCCGACCAAGGGGCGGGGCGGCGGATCCTTGGGAAACCACCCGGCCACGACTTCCAACAGCCGCGCGCGGAGCACTTCGGCCTTGAACACGCCGCCGTTGAAGAGCACGTGGGTAGGTCGGGCGGGGCTGTCCGGATCGCTCCCCTGCGCGCGGAGGAAGGCCGCCAGGTGGCGCGTGATCGCCGTGTCGGATTCGAACGGCAGACCGATCTCCTGAAAGCCCGAGACGCGCCGCCGCGCGGGCCGATCCGTAATCGCCACCCGCGGGAAAAATCCTTCCACCAACAGATCGGCGACTTGATTTCGCTCCACTTCCAGGGCGATCGCGCCTCGAATGAGCTTCGCGCCGCGGCCGTGGACGGCGATGGAATGTTTCTCGGGCCCGCCGGGCGAAAGGACCATTTCCTTGGCGTTGCGGCATGAGTGCCAAAGGGCGACCGATTGCCAGGGGTCGAGCTTGAGGCCCTTCTCGGCGAACTGGCCGGCCACGTAATGGGCCAGGGCCAGGTCCATGTTGTCGCCGCCGACCAACAGGTGGTTGCCCACGGCCAGCCGCTCCAGCACCAGGTTGCCCGACTCTTCCGTCACGCCGACCAGCGTCAAGTCGGTCGTGCCCCCGCCGACGTCGCACACCAAGAGCTTGTCGCCGAGCTTGAGTTGCCGCCGCCAGCGGTCGCCCACGTCGGCCAGCCAGGCGTAAACCGCGGCCTGAGGCTCTTCCAGAAGGACCATGCTTTCGGGCAAGCCCGCAGCCAAGGCGGCCTCGCGGGTCAATTCGCGGGCGCTGGCGTCGAAAGACGCCGGCACGGTCAACACGACGACCTGGTCTTTCAGCGGGTCATCGGGAAAGGCCGCATTCCAAGCGCCGATGAGGTGTTCCAGATAACGCTGCGAGGCGGCGACCGGCGAGACCTTGGGCACTTCGGCTGGGGCGTTCCAGGGCAGTATCGGCTGGCGGCGATCGACCCGGCTGTGCGCCAGCCACGATTTGGCCGCCCCGACGGTCCGATCGGGCACTTCGGCCGCCTGCCGCCGGGCCAGTTCTCCCACCGCGTACTGCCGTCCCGATTCCCACGGCACATCGAAGGCCCCGCCCTTGGCCTCGTGGGGGTGGGCAAGATAGAGGAACGAAGGCAAGGCAGTCCGCGTTTCGATCGTGCCGGCGGCCACCAATTGCGGAATGCTGAGCAGCTCGACTCGCGGGCGTTCCTCGTCCAGCGGCGCATAGGCCACCACGCTGTTGGTTGTGCCCAAATCGATGCCGACCACGAATTTCGCCATAAAAAGACCTCGCAAAGGGTTAACCAGCGGGCGAGCCTCGGCAATCAATCGGCAAAGCCCGCCGACCCGCGCCGTTTCTCAGCAACCATCTCGCCAAAGTCCCTCGCCCGCTTGCGGCAACGAGGCAGGGGGTGAACACGTCCGCGGTCGCCACGGGTTCATGCCGATGGCGGCGCTCGCCTTCCCCTCGCCTGATTTACGATCCCTGATGGGCCTTTTGGATTGGCTCTTGGGCCTCGCGTCTTGGACGGCGGCTTTTCGTTACAATTCCACCTCCGCTGGGGCGACCACGCGGGCCGAAGTCTCCTGCCCGAACCATACCGGCACTTCGCACTTCGTGGCCTCCCAGCCGTGATGGGCCACGCGGCCGCGGAAGGGTGGTTCGCCGACCAGATTGCCGGTCAGTTGGTATCGCCCGGAATCGAAACCGGCGGGAATCTCGATCTGCGATCCCTCGGGCTGATCGACCACCGGCGCTAGGGCGAACATCCGCTCGATCACCGCCGCGCAGTCGCGATGGACGTCGCGGGCGACGGCGCCGATCTGGGCATCGGAGAATCCCGCCAGCGGTTCCTTGATGAAGTCCACGAAGCGGGCCTCGCGTTGCAAGGCGGCCAACAGGGTGATGGCCTCGCTGCGGGTCGGCGCCTTGGCGGCGGGCCTCTTGGGTTCGGCGCGTGCCTCGGGCCGGGGGAGTTCCGCCGGGGCCGCCCCAGGCTTCTCGCCTTGCATCGCCTCTTCCACGCGGGCGGCGACCTCGCCACGAAGCAACACGGCAAAGAAGACCCGGATGGCGAGCCAAATACGTCGCATGATCTCCACCTCGTTGGAACCGTTGGATCCGCAAACGGACCTTACAGTTTAGACGAGCTGGGCAGGTTTGGGGAGGGGCGGCCAAGGGCCGTCCATCAAGAACCATCCGGCATTCCCATCGCAGGAACGTCCGCGAATCCGCCGTTGACGTGCACGACCTGGCCGGTAATAAAGCCCGCGGCCGGCGAGACGAGGAACAATGCGACACGGGCCACGTCTTCGGGCAAACCCCAGCGCCCTAGGAGCGACTCGCGCCGCGCCCGCGCTTGCCAGCTTTCGGAAGCTTGCTGGCCCCACGCCGTCTTGATCCAGCCCGGCGCCAGGCAATTGACGCGGATCTCGGGGGCCAGGGACCGGGCAAGACTGCGGGAAAACGCCATGACCGCGCCTTTGACGGCGGCGAACAACTCCCCGCTGTCGCCAGCCATGCCGCGGTCCGCGCCATCCCAGCCGATATTCAAAATCACCCCGCTCCCTCGGGTCTTCATCCTCGCCCCGACGAATCGGGACAAACGCATGGTCGCCGCCACGTCGACCCGCCAAAGCTCCTCCAGTTTGCGGTCGAACGACCAGGAGGCGGCGGGTCCGGTGAGCACGTCCGCTCCGGCGTTGTTCACCCAGATGTCCACGCCGGAACGCCATTGCCACGCCCGCTCGACGAGCCGCTCGTGGTTGTCGGGAACGGCAAGATCGGCCAAAACGACCTCGGCATTACCCCCGCGACGGCGAATCTCATCCGCCACGTTCTCGGCCGCTTCGGCACTTTTTCGGGCATGAACGACGACCGCGGCGCCTGCCCGGGCAAGTTCCAGTGCAATCGCCCGGCCTATCCCGCTCGACGAGCCGGTGACCACGGCCGTCTTGTCCTTCAGTTCTCCGGCCAGATGTCCGCTCACGCCATGAAATCCCGGATCGCCGCGAGCCAAATCCGTTGAGAAAGCCCAATCCCTTGAGAGTTGTATCGGGCGGCCGTTGCGGAGACAAGCGCCGGCTCCACATCGCTTTGTGGGTTTCGAGGCGTTGTTCAGCGGAAGGTGAAGCCAACCCCGAACCGAGGGCCCGGACGGCAGCCCCAATGATAATAGGGATGAAACCCCCACCACGGCCCCCAGGGATCGTGGTAATAGTATTCGTGGACGACCACGGGCCTGGAGGACGGTTGATTGACCACGACGGTTTCGCGGCGGGAAGGGGGCGGCTCCTGCATGGCCTTGATGACGGCGGGGCTGAGTCCCTGTTGCTGAAGTTCGATCAGGTCCTGGGCGGTCAATTGCCGGACCATGCCGTGGTAGCGGATGTGGTTGATGATCAGTTCGTCGGCCACGCCCGCGTTGCGCATGGCCACCACGTCTTCGATCGTCACCGCTCCGGCGGTGACTTGCCTCTGCATGGTTTGCTCGATCAAGGCGCGGTTTCGGGCCTCCATTTCGTCGAGGCTGTTGCCGATGGCCGCTCCGGTCAAGGCGCCCACGCCAGCGCCAATCGCCGCGCCAGGCCCCGCCTTACCCACCGCGCTGCCCACCAGCGCGCCGACGCCAGCTCCTCCCAGGCCTCCCATTAAAGCCCCCCTGTCCGAATGGTAAGGGGACTGGCATCCCAAAGCCAGCATCAGGGGAAAAACCAGGCCTGAGAGTCGGACGAGGTGGCGATCCATGCCATGGCTCCGCGAGTGGTCCATCGCGCTAATATCGGTCGTTCCCCAAAACCGACATGAGGGGACGATTATGATGGCGAAAATGATCGTGGTCAAGAGAAATAGGGTTAAATAAAGAGCTTGGGGTGAATGGCTTAAAGCAAGCCCCATATCCCCAAATCTGGCTGAATACGGCTGTCTTCCATGGGACGACACGCAGCGCGAAAATCGACACCGGGGACTCTAAAGTACTTTGCTTGGCGCGATAATTCTCCGTAGCGCGAAGATCCGCCCGGGGCGGGGCCGAGGCGACTTCTCGGGTCTGTCGGGGACGGGGAATCGGTTCTCAGGTCTTTCGGTGATGGGGAATCAGGCCACTGGGACCTTGGCAGACTGTAAGATTTGGGCGATCGCCTGGAGGAACTTAGGCCGATCGATCGGTTTGGTCAGGTATCCATCGCATCCGGCGGCCCGGCATTTCAACTCGTCGCCCTCCATCGCGTGGGCCGTGAGGGCGACGATGGGGCCGGTGTAGCCGGCCTCGCGGAGTTTCGTCGTCGCCGTGTAGCCGTCCATCACCGGCATCTGCATGTCCATGAGGATCAGATCATACGGCTCGCCGCGGTCGCGCGCCGCCAGGGCTTCGTCGTGGGCGATCTGCCCGTTTTCCGCCACGGTGACCCGGGCGCCAGCCTTCCTAAGAACGAAGGCGATGAGCCGTTGATTGTCTGGTCCATCCTCGGCCAGCAGGATTCGGCCGTCGAGGCGGGGGGCCGGGGGTGTTTTGTCGGGCGCCGCGGTCTTGACGCTCACCGCCGCTTCGCTGGGCCATTCCAGCAGTCTGACTCCCTCCAAATCGCCGGCTTCCACCGTAACGCTAAAGGTGCTTCCCTTGCCAGGGGCGCTGCTGAGGATGATGTCGCCACCGAGCATTTCCGCGAGTCGCTTGCTGATGGTCAACCCCAGCCCGGTGCCCCCGAACTTCCGCGTCGTGGACGAATCGGCCTGGCTAAAGGGCTTGAACAATCGGGAGACTTGCTCCTCGGTCAATCCAATTCCCGTGTCGATCACATCGATCTGGAACAGCGCGGGCTTGCCCAGCCTCCGCACCAGACGCGCCACGACGCGAACCTCGCCGACCTCGGTGAACTTGATGGCGTTGCTGATCAGATTGATGAGGATTTGACGCAAGCGGACCGGATCGCTGTGAATCGTTTCCGGGATGCCGCCCACGTATTGCAAGCGGAGCGCCAGGTTTTTGGCGTTGGCCCGCACCCGCATCAGGGAAACGACGTCGCCGAGGATCTGCGTGGGCGAGCAGGCGATGCGTTCGATGTCGAGTTTTCCGGCTTCGATTTTGGAGAGGTCGAGGATGTCGTTGATCAATTCGAGGAGGTAGTTGCCGTTCCGCTGAATGGTGAGGATCGCCTCCCGACGCTCTGGCGGAGCTTGCTCCAGGCCCGGCTCGCCGAGAAGCAGTTCGGCGAATCCGAGGATGGCGGTCATGGGCGTGCGAATTTCGTGGCTCATGTTGGCCAAAAACTCGCTCTTGGCCCGCGTGGCGGACTCGGCGATCCGGTTCAGCTCTTCGAGGTTCCGGTTGGCGGTTTCCAAGGCGGCGATCGTGTTTTTCAGTTCTTCCTGGACGCGTTTTTGTTCCGTGATATCCTGGAGCTGCTCGACCAGCATGGTGATCCGGCCCGCGCTGTCGAAAATGGGAATGCTCGTGGCGCGAATCCATCGCCGACGCTCCTTGACGTAACGTTCGCGCGACACGACTTGCTTGGTGGCCAGGGCCTGCGTCGTGGCGCAATCCTCGCACGGAGTCCCACGGCCAAGCAGTTCGTAGCATTTTCGTCCGTGGACCTGCTCGGGCGGCAATCCGAGCAGTTCGTAACCGGCCTTGTTGTACGCCAGGATGGTATGATCCACTCCTTGCAGGGCGATCACGTCGGGAATGCCGTCGAGGATCGTCTGAAGGGTCCTTTTTTGTTCCTCCAGCTCGGCAAGGGTCCGCTTGCGCTCGGTGACGTCCGCGAAGACGGTCGCGAAACGATTCTCGCCGATTTTGTAGGCGTTGATCTCGTAGTGGCGTTGCATCGTCTCGACGAATTGCTCGAAGTTGACCGATTCGCCGGTTTGGACCACCTTGCCGAAGATCTCGATGAGCGACGTTTTCTCGATGCCCGGCAACAGTTCCGTTATCCTCCGCCCGAGGACGTCCGCGATGCGCCAACCCGTGTGCTTTTCGAAAGCGGGGTTGGCGTCGAGGATGATAAAATCCAGCGGCTTGCCTTGTGCGTCCCAAATGATCTCGTGCACGGCAGTGCCCGCAAGGGCGTGCTCGAAGAGCAGGCGGTGCTTCTGTTCGCTGTCGAGGAGCCTTGCCTGGGCCTGTTGGACCGCGGTGATGTCGCGCCAGACGCAGTGAAGCATGCTCTTGCCGCGGTAAGAGATGGGCGTCAACGAGACCTCGACCGGAAAGTCCTCGCCGTTGGCCCGCCGGTGAATCCATTCGAAGCGGTGGAAGCCGCGCTCGAAGGCCAGCCGCATCATCTCTTCGGCCTTCTCGAAGGAATCGCGCCCGTCTGGCTGCCGGGGCGGGGACAATTCCGACGGGTGCGTTTGAAGAAATTCTTCGCGCGTGGCGTAACCGAGCATCCGCGCGGTGGCTTCGTTGCAATCGACGAAGGTATTGTCGTCAATGAGCAGGATGGCATCCTCCGAAGCATAGAGCACGTCCAAGAAACGTGCTTCGCTTTCGCGCAGCGCTTGCTCCGCCCGTTTCCGCTCGGTAATGTCCGTGTCGCTCCCACGGTAGCCGCGGAGGGTTCCGTCGGCGTTCAACAACGGCATGCCGTTGGTCGAGACCCACATCACGCGGCCGTCCTTGGCAACGACCGCGTTCTCGAAATTGGCGAAGTATTCCTTCTCATCGAACACCTTGAAGGCCGCGGTCTTGAAGGCCTCGCGGCCTTCTTCCGGGTGCAGGTCATAGAAGTACATCTTGCCAACCAGTTCCTCCGGACGGTAGCCGAGGACCTTTTCGACGACGGGGCTGACGTAGGTGTAGAGGCCCTCCGCGTCGACTTCCCAGGCGATCGTTCGGCTTTGCTCGGCAAGCTGCTCCAACCGGGTCGCGCTTTCCCGCAGGGCTTCCTCCATCCGCCTGCGCTCGGTGATGTCGGTCGTGGTGCCGAACAGCGAGATGTTGCCATTGGGCAGGAGGCAAATCTCTCCGTAGGTGCGGACCCATTTCGTTTCGCCGTGGGCCGTCACCAACCGGTATTCGGTCCCGGGATGCTTCTTGCCGACCCATTGGTAGGCAGTGGCCAATTGTTGTTGGACTCTCGGTCGGTCCTCCGGGTGGACATAGCGGAAAACAAGGTCCAAGTCGTTGCCGATCGTGCCCGGCGGCAAGTCCAGCAATCGATCGGCCACTGGCGAGATGAAACTGCCGACAAGTTGACCGCGTGGGTCAATTTCGCAACTCCAGATCACGTCGCTGACGTTCGCGACCACCCGTTGGTAGCGGGCATGGCTTTCCCGCAACTCCTCCCGGCGACGGTATTCCTCGGTCACGTCGCGGAAGACGAGCACCGCGCCGGTCACGGCTTCGGCCGCGTCTCGGATCGGCGCACAACTGTCGGCGATGTGCCGCCGCGTGCCGTCGCGGGCGATGAGGACGGTGTGGTTGGCTAGTTCCACGTTGACGCCCTCGGCCAAGGCCCGGGCCACCGGATTCTCGACCGTCTCGCCGGTTTGGGCGTGGATGATTTGGAAGACTTCTTCCAAGGGCCGACCGGCCGCCTCGGCGGTCGTCCAGCCGGTCAGGGCCTCGGCCGCGCGGTTGAGGCTTTTGACCTTGCCCTCGCGGTCGCAGGCAATCACGCCGTCGCCGATGGATCGCAAGGTGGCCTCGAGATATTCCCTGTTTTCGCGCACGGCGCGATGTTGGGAGCGGATGCCCGCGTTCAGCCCGTACAGCACCGCGAACGTCGCCACGGGGAGGATCAGCGATGCCAGGACCAGCCCCATCTGCCAAGCTACCTGGGAAGCGACCATCCATTTCCAGTCGCGGGCATCGACGTCCATGCCCAGCACGGCGACGGCCCGCCCGCTCGCTGGGTCGATCAGCGGCGCGAAGGCCGAAACCCGCGAGCCCCAGCGATCCGAAACCGGCCCCTCCACCGCCGCCTCGTGGTCCTCGAAGACCCGACGAGACCGGGCCGGCGCCTCCTCATGGACCTGGGAGGGCGCCAAACAGATGGCGGAGACGGGCGGCTCGCCGTCGGCCAAACAGCGTATCGTGCCGTCGGCCCCGCGGCCCAACAGATAGATGTAACGGGCTAGTTGACTGGCCACGGACACGGAGGCGAGTTGTTCCTTGAGCCGCCGGTAATCCGAGCATTCGAGATCAGTTGCCCTCTCACGCAGCGCTTTAATCCGATCGACGTTCACGGCCGCCGCTGCCAGCCGCGCCTGGTTCAGCAGTGCCTCGCGCAAGTGCTGGTCGACGCGTTCGGTCAACCACGATGCGAGCATGGTTCCGCCGCCGACAAACACCGCCAGAGCAACCAACACCCCAGAGGATTTCCCGCAAGAACGGAGCGATTTCATTGGTCAGTCGGCTCCCTGATGGAGGAGGCGCGTCGGCGGCGTCGGCGACGATCTCGCGGACCGGTTTCCTGGTCGTCACCGGTGCGCTGAGCTTATGAGCTTAATGGACGCCCTCTGGCCGCGCGTGGCCGTGACAAATCAAGGGTCACGTCTTCGCAAGGAAGAAAGCATGGCTGCTGGTTTCGATGGTGCATTCAACTTCTCCGAGAAACTATAGCCCGTGCAATCGCACCGCGAGTCAAACAACTGTCCATGATAGCGGGCAACGGACGCCAAATAGGGGTAATTGCGGGCGATCGATCATGCGGATACGCAGATCGGAAGATACAAGTCGTACGGCCCATGCCCAGGCGAATGGGGGGTGTTTTTTGGGCGATCTGCTCGAATGAAGTGCCAGGTAGCTTGCCGAGAAAGTTAGAATTGGCAACAAAGCAAACTCCGCTCGACGATCATCCGTTCGAGCCGAGCGTTCGCTCAAGGCTTCATTGCAGCTTGCTTGCGTTGATGCTTCATGCCAGACAGCGATAGAGAAAAACCGAGCGAAAGACTCCGAACTTTGGCCCAACAACGAATTCTCATCCTCGATGGGGCCATGGGCACCATGATCCAACAGCTTCGTTTGGATGAGGCGGCCTATCGGGGGCGCGAGTTCGCCGATCATCCGCGCGAGCTACGCGGTTGCAACGACCTCCTCTGCCTGACGCGGCCGGAAGACATCACGGCGATCCATCGCGGATACCTGGAAGCCGGCGCGGACATCATCTGCACGAATACGTTCAACGCCAACCGCGTCTCGCTGGCCGACTACGAGCTGACCGAGCGCGTGCGGGAGATCAACCTGGCGGCCGCCCGCTGCGCACGGCAAGCCGTGGAGAGTTTTTCCGCGGCGCAACGCCCCGGGGAGAGTTTTCCCGCAGCGCCAAGCCCCGGGGAGAGTTTTCCCGCGGCGCCAAGCCCCGGGGAGAGTTTTCCCGCGGCGCCAAGCCCCGGCGTTGCAACCCCGGGGCTTGAGAGGATCACGCGATTCGTGGCAGGCTCGATCGGGCCGACCAACCGCATGGCGTCGATGTCGCCGAACGTGAACGATCCGGGGTATCGGGCGGTGACGTTCGACGATTTGGTGGCGGCCTATGGCGAGCAGGTGGCGGCCCTGGTCGAGGGCGGCGTCGATATCCTTCTTGCCGAAACCGTCTTCGACACGCTCAACTTGAAGGCCTGCCTCTTCGCCATCGAAGAGTACTTCGAGCAACACGGAGTCCGCCTGCCGGTGATGGTCTCGGTGACGATCACCGACCGCAGCGGACGCACGCTTTCCGGCCAGACGTTGGAGGCCTTCTGGACCTCGATTGCCCACGCCGAGCTGTTCAGCGTGGGGATCAACTGCGCCTTGGGGCCGGAGTTGATGCGGGCGCACGTGGAGGAGCTTTCCTCGCTGGCGCCAATTTGGACGAGCTGCCATCCGAACGCTGGCCTTCCCAACGAATTCGGCGGCTACGACGAAACGCCCGAGCAAATGGCCCGCGTGCTCGGCGAGTTCGCGGCCAACGGCTGGTTGAATATCGTCGGCGGTTGCTGCGGCACCACGCCGGCGCACATTCGGGCGATCGCCGCCGCGGTGAGGGGTCATCCGCCGCGCAAGCCGCCGCCGCGCGATCCGTACACGCGGTTCGCCGGGTTGGAACCGCTCGTGCTTCGCCCGGACAGCGCTTTTACGATGATCGGCGAGCGGACGAACGTATCGGGTTCGCGGGCGTTTGCCCGCCTGGTCCGCGAAGGTCGGCTGGAAGAGGCCGTGGCCGTCGCCCGGCAACAGGTCGAAAACGGGGCGAACATCCTCGACGTGAATCTCGACGACGCTTTGCTGGACGGCGAGGCGATGATGCCCCGCTTCCTCAACCTCCTGGCCGCCGAGCCGGACGTCGCCCGCGTGCCCTTCATGATCGACAGCTCCAAGTGGTCGATCCTCGAGGCCGGGCTGAAATGCATTCAAGGCAAGCCGATCGTCAACTCGATCAGCCTCAAGGAGGGCGAGGAAGCGTTCCTCCGCCAGGCCCGGCTCGTGAAGCGGTACGGGGCGGCCTGCGTGGTGATGATGTTCGACGAGCAGGGCCAGGCGGTCACCGTCGAGCACAAGGTGGCCATTGCCCGCCGCGCGTACCGCCTCTTGACCGAAAAGGCCGGCATGAACCCGGCCGACATCATTTTCGACCCCAACGTGCTCACGGTGGGGACGGGCATCGAGGAGCACAATCGCTACGCCGTGGCGTTCATCGAGGCCACGCGGCAAATCAAGCAGATGTTTCCCGACGTGAAAGTCTCCGGCGGGATCAGCAACGTGTCGTTCGCCTTCCGCGGCGCGGAGCCGGTGCGGCGGGCGATGCACGCGGCGTTCTTGTACCACGCGATTCGCGCGGGCCTGGACATGGCGATCGTCAACGCCGGCCAGTTGGACATCTATGAAGACATCCCCAGCGAATTGCTCGAGCGCGTCGAAGACGTGCTCCTCGACCGCCGCGCGGACGCCACGGAGCGGCTGGTGGCCTTCGCCGAATCGCTCGCCGGCCAGCCAGAGCAAGCCAAGGCGAGACTCGCCTGGCGCGACGCCCCGGTCGAACAGCGGCTCCGCCACGCCCTCGTCGAGGGCATCGTCGACTACATCGAAGAGGACGTCGAAGAGGCTCGCGGGCAATATCCCAGTTGCCTGGCGATCATCGAAGGGCCGCTCATGGCGGGGATGCGGGTGGTGGGCGACCTGTTCGGCGCCGGGAAGATGTTCTTGCCCCAAGTCGTCAAAAGCGCCCGCGTGATGAAAAAGGCCGTGGCCTATCTCCTGCCGTTCATGGAACAGGGCAAGGACGCCGGTTCGTCGGGCAACAACGCCCGCGGCACGATCGTCTTGGCCACGGTCAAGGGCGACGTCCACGACATCGGCAAGAACATCGTGGGAATCGTCCTGGCGTGCAACAACTATCGGGTGATCGACCTGGGCGTGATGGTCCCTTGCGACAAGATCCTCGACACGGCGATCGAGGAGCGGGCCGACCTGATCGGCCTGAGCGGCCTGATCACGCCGAGCCTGGACGAGATGGTCCACGTGGCCCGGGAAATGGACCGCCGCGGAATGGATTTGCCGCTGTTGATCGGCGGGGCGACGACCAGCGCCAAGCACACCGCGGTGAAGATCGCCCCGGCCTACCGGCACATCACCATCCACGTGCCCGACGCCTCGCGGAGCACGGGCGTGGTCGAGCGACTGATGCAGCCCGACTCGCGGCAGGCGCTCGACGCGGAAAACCGGGCCGAACAACGCCAATTGGTGGAAGCCTACCAGCGGAGGCTGCAAGCCGAGTTGGTTCCCTACGCCGAAGCCCTGGCGAATCGGTTTCCGACCGACTGGGCGGCGGCAAGGATCGACACGCCCGCCTTCCTCGGCACGCGCGCGCTGGACGACTGTCCCCTGGAGGAGTTGGCGCGGTATATCGACTGGTCCCCGTTCTTCATGACCTGGGAGCTTCGCGGAAAGTACCCGAGGATCTTCGACGATCCCAGCGTTGGTCCCGAGGCCCGCCGCCTCTTCGACGACGCCCGGAAAATGCTCGACCAGATCATCCATGAGGGGTTCCTTCGCGCGCGGGGCGTGTATGGTTTCTGGCCGGCGGTTTCGGTCGGCGACGACATCGTGGTGTACGAAGACATCGAGCATCGCCGCGAGCTGGCGCGGTTCCACGCCTTGCGGCAGCAGTGGCGGCGGAAAGGGCAAAGTCATTTTCTGTCGCTGGCCGATTTCATTGCGCCGCGGGAGAGCGGGCGAACGGACTACCTGGGGGCGTTTGCCGTCACGGCCGGCGTGGGCGCGGCGGAATTGGCGGCGCGTTTCGAGGCCGAGCACGACGACTACGCCGCCATCATGGCCAAGGCCCTGGCCGACCGGTTGGCCGAGGCCTTCGCCGAGCGGCTGCACGAGATCGCCCGCCGCGATTGGGGCTACGGCCGCGAGGAGAACTTCACGAACGAGGACCTGATCGCGGAGAAATACCGCGGCATCCGGCCCGCCCCCGGCTATCCGGCCTGCCCCGACCACACCGAGAAGTGGACGCTGTTTCGCTTGCTCGACGTGGAGAAACACACGGGGATTCGGCTGACGGAGAATCTGGCCATGGAGCCGGCCGCCTCGGTGTGCGGCCTCTACTTCGCCCATCCCCAGGCCCGCTATTTCTCCGTGGACCGCCTCGCCCGCGATCAGGTTCAAGACTACGCCCGGCGCAAGGGCTGGACGCTCGCCGAGGCCGAGCGGTGGTTGGCCCCGAACCTCGGCTACGAACCGTGACCGGCTTCGGCCCGAAGCTGATCGCATCGCTTGCGAAGCGAGGCGAGAACCTCTTGAAACTGGGGGTTTCGGGCCAGATCGTTGACCTCCAGGGGGTCGTTCCGCAAGTCGAACAACTGCTCGTAGGGCGGCGTCATTTCCGGATAGCGAACGTATTTCCACCGCTCGGTGCGGACGCCTTCGATCAGGGGATAGTACTGTTCGGGCAGGACGAAATGGTTCTCGCAGAAGAAATCCGTCCGCCAGCCGACTCGCTCGCCGCGGACCAGCGGCAAGAGGCTGCGGCCTTGGATGGCCGGGGGCGCGGCGATTCCCGCCGCGTCGAGCACCGTCGGCGCCACGTCCAGATTCAGCGCTAGCTCGGTCCGTTTCTGACCTCGGGCCGACTTCGCCGCCCGGGGGTCGAAGACCACCAACGGAACCCGGATCGAGGCGTCGTAAAGCAGTTCCTTGCCGCCGAGCTGGTAATCGCCCATCATGTCGCCGTTGTCGCTCAGGAAGACGATCAGGGTGTTGTCGGCGAAGCCGCGGGCGGCCAACTCGCCGCGGATCTGGCCGATGGCCCGGTCCACTCCCGTGATCAGCCGGTAATAGTCCTTCATCGTCTCCTGGTATTTCTCGGGCGTGCTGAAGCGGAGTTCCCAATAGCTGGCGCGGGCGTTGCACTTGCGGAGGAACGGCGGCAGGGCGTCGAAGAACTCGCGGCGGGCGGTGGGCGGATACGGCACGACGGCGTCGGCGTAGAGTGGTTTGAGGTCCGGCTCGGCATGGTACCCCACGTAGCCGTCGCCTGAGTGCGGGGCCTTGAAACTGATCGACAGGCACCAGGGCTTGCCGGGCGGGGCGGTGGCGAGAAAATCGCGGGCTTGATCGACCATGACCTGATTGAGGTGCTTGCCCGGATGCTCTTTCGGAAAATAAACGCCCTGCCCGTAAAAGCCATACCACCGATCAAAGACCTCGGGGCCCTCGATGTCCCGAGGCGGCTTGCCGCGGGGGACGTCGCCCACCCCGTACTTGCCGATGAAACCGGTATGATAACCGGCCTTGCGGAGCAGCAGCGGATAGCTTTGCTCCAGTTGGGCCCGGCGCAAGCAGTCCGTGTGGAAATTGCAGCGATGCTTGCTCTCGTACTGCCCGGTGAAAATCGACGCCCGGCTGGCGGCGCAGACCGAGCTGGTGACGAAGGCGTTGACGAACCGCGTGCCTTCGGCGGCCAGGCGGTCCATTTCCGGGGTGCGGAGGATCGGGTTGCCGGCGCAGCCCATGGCGTCCCACCGCTGGTCGTCGGTGAGAAGGACCAGGATGTTGGGCCGGTTCGGCGCTGGTGCGACCTCGGCGACGGTCCCGGCCACGGCGAGAAGGGCGAGAAGGCAGTTCATGACAGTCCGTATTTGGCTAGTTTGTCGCGGAAGGTGGAGGGTTTCATGCCCAAGGCCGCGGCCGCGGCGTTCTTGTTGCCGCCGGCGGCTTGAAGGGCGCTTTCTAGCATTTCCCGCTCCGTCTTTTGGACAGCCGCCTGAAACGAACCGCACGCCGCGGCCTGATGCTGGCAAAGGCCGTCGATCTCGGCCATCAACAGGTTGCCGCTGATCACGCCCGAGCCGACCAGATAGGCCCGCTGCAACACGTGAAGCAGTTCACGCACGTTGCCCGGCCAATCGTGACGCTGAAGGACCTCGATGGCCGAAGGCTCCAGGACCGCGGGCTGGTCGGGGGAGATGCGCTTGAGGAGGTGTTGGGCCAACAGCGGGATGTCGTCGCGCCGCTCGCGGAGCGGGGGTATGTTCACGCGGAGCACGTCCAGGCGATAGTACAGGTCCTGCCGGAAGGTGCCGCCAGACACCTTCTCCAATAGGTTCTTCTTGGTCGAGGCCACGATCCGCACGTTGGCGCGGATCGGTGTCGTGCCGCCGACGCGCTCGAAGATCTTTTCCTCGATCGCGCGGAGCAGCTTGGCCTGGTGCTCCAGAGGGATGTCGTCCACGTCGTCCAGGTAGAGCGTCCCGCCTTCGGCCAGCTCGAAGCGTCCGGGCCGCCGCTGTTCGGCGCCGGTGAACGATCCGCGTTCGTGGCCGTACAGCTCGCTTTCGATGAGCTGGCTGGGAAACAGGGTGCAACCAACTTTGACGAAGGGGTTGGCACGGCGGGCGGAATTGCGATGGATCGCGGAGGCGATCAGGTCCTTGCCCGTCCCCGTCTCGCCAAACAGCAACACGTTGGCGTCGGAGCGGACGCAAATCTCGATCATCCGACGCACCCGCTGCATCGCCGCCGACTGGCCGATCACGGTCGAATCGATGTTCTCGCTGGCCGATTCCAAGGTGGCGTGCCGCGGCGGCGTGGCGGGGCGTCGGGCGGCCTGGATTTGGGCCAAGAGGGGGAAGAGGTCTTCATTGCGGAAGGGCTTGGTGACGAAGTCGTACGCGCCGAGTTTCCCCGCCTCCACGGCCAAGGGAATGCTCCCGTAGGCGGTCATGATGATGACCTCGGTGTCGGCGGTCGGGTCGCGCTTGATTTGTTTGAGCAGTTCGATGCCGTCGATCTTGGGCATTTTCAAGTCGGTGATGACCACGTCGAATCGTCCCGACTTGAGCAACTCCAGCGCCTCCAGCCCGTCGGCGGCCGTGGCCACCTCGTGGCCCTGGCTGGCCAGATCCTGGGCCAGGGTGACCCGCTTCATCTTCTCGTCGTCGGCGACCAGGATTCTCATGGCTTGCGACTGGGGACCCCCTTGACAGGATCGAGGATGACCCGAAACACCGTCCCGCGCCCCACCACGCTTTGCACCTCCATGCGCCCGCCCATTTCGCTGACAAGCATTCGGCATAAGCCCAACCCCAGTCCGGTGCCGCCGCTTTCCGCCCGCGTCGTGAAGAACGGCTCGAACACCTTCTCCAGGAGCACCCGAGGTATCCCCACTCCCGTGTCCGCCACCTCGATGGCCACTCCTTCCGTGGATTCCTCGTCGCGGCTGCCCAAGGTCCGAGTCCGCAAGGTCAACGTCCCGCCCTCGGGCATGGCGGCAAAGGCGTTCATGCACAGATTGAACAGCACCTCCTGAAGAGTATACGAATCCCCGTGGACCAGAGGAACCTCGCCCAACTCGGCGCGGATCTCGATCCCATTTTTTTGGGGGACCGAGAGAAACTGCAAGGTCGCCTCCACGACCGCGTTGACGTCGGTGGGCTGGACGGTGATGCCATGAGGCCGGGCAAACGACTGGACTCGCTTCGCCGTCCGTTCGATCCGATCCAGGGCGTCGACCATCATCTGGACGTAGTCGGTCAGCAGGGGATCGTCCTTCAGCCGCTCGCCGATCCGCTGGAGGCAATTTTGCAATCCGTCGAGCGGGTTGGCGATCTGGTGGGCAATCCCCGCCACCAATTGCCCGATGCCCAGCAACTTCTCTTTCTGGCGAATCTCGGCGTGGGCGGAATCCACGTAGTGGCGGATCGAGGTGGTGAAATAGGTCGCCATCGCCAGCGTGCTGGCCAGGCCCGCGAACACCATCAGCAAATAGAGGCCGTCGGGCTGCCAGCCGCCTGGAGGATCGGAGCGGAAATGCAGCGAGGCCGGTCGAATCGCTCCCCACCATTGCAAAAGCATCACCGCCGCGACCATCCCCACCGCCGTCAAGCAGACCGCGTAGGGCGTCCGCCCACGCAGGTACATGCCGGCGATGATCATGTGAAACACATAGAACGGCAGGAAAGGATTCCGGGGAAGGTCGGAAAAGTACAACAGCAGGGTCAGGGCAACGAGATCCACCAGGATTTGGAGGAGGATGTTCCGCTCCACTCCTTGGCGGATCTCGCCCCAGTCGCGCTGGCTGAGTCGAAACAGCAGATTGAAACCGAGCATCGCCGCGCCGACGGCGTACAGCGGGACGGGATTGGGCAAGACCCCGATGGTCCAGGCCAGCGTGGTCACCAGGAACACCGCCCCGCAGGCCCAAAACCGCAAGGTAACCAGCCAGCGAGCGCCTTCCGGAGGAAGTTTCATCTCAGTACGACGCCATCTCGCGGACGATGTGATCGGCCAGGGCGGATCGGGTCCGGGCATCCAGCCCGGCGATCCCGCCCACCGCGTCCGGTTGCACGGCCAATGTCGTTATCTTGCCCGCCACGTCGCCCGACTCGACGGCGAACTCCGGCTTGCTGTGCCGGGCCAGTCCACCGGGCAGCAAGCCGCTGTCGCGGGCCAAGAGGACCAACACGCGATCGCACGCCCCGGCGGTCTTCAGAATGTTGGCCGGGGTGAGGTTGGCCTCGCCGGGCGTGATCACCACCGGAAACATCATGGCCAACAGCTTCTGTCCGATTTCGTGCCCCAGCCCCTCGTTCCGCCACAACAGGCCTGGCCCCGCCATCAACTGGACCTTGTGACCCTGGCGGTTGGTGATGGAAATCGTGCTGATCGGCTCCGACGGCCCCTTGGGACGCTCCGGCTTCGGACACTCCTGGACGCGGAAAGCGGCGGCCAGGATGTCGGCGATCTCGCCGTCGGCGAACGGCTCGACGGCGTAATAGAAGATTTTCTTCTTCCGATAAGCGGTCTCCAACGCCTCGCCCTGGGCGGCCACCACCACCACCCGCAGCGACGGCGCCCGGCTGTTGATCATGCCCACCAGTTCCGGACCGCTCTCGCCACACGACACGGCGTCCAGGATCAGCACCCGACCTTCGACGTCATTCAAGGCCGCGGACACCGCGTCGCGGTCGGAAAGCGTCTGGACCTGGCACCCCAACGCCGTCAGTCGCTTCGCCTGTTCCTCGGCCGATCGGGGATCGGCATTGACCAGCGACACCTGACGCGGCCGGCAATTCTTCAATTCCTCTTCGTAACGCGTGGTGCAAACGCACGCCAGCCAACCCTCGCCGCACGGGTCGCTGGCCAGCCGAGCGGGATGCTTGGGCAGACTCTCGTTGACCGCCACCACCACGCCCGAGATCGGGGCCGGGACGAGCACCGGCGGGGCGTCGCCCGCGGTGACGCTCGCCATGGGAAGCCCCTGATAGACCACTTCGCCGATCCGCGGCAAACGGATGGCGATCTGGCTTGCGCGGTGAAGCCCCGAAAGCACCGCCCCCACGCAAGCCGAACCGTCGGACTCCAACCGGAACCACGACTCGTGCCAGAACAAGACTTGCTCGACGGGAGCGGGCGACGCTGGCGCGAGTTCCTCCGGCGCGGCGGCCTCCACCGGTTCCGGACGCGTCGCCAACACCCGCTGCACCGCCCGAGTGATTTCCTCCGACGTGAACGGCTTCGTCACATAGTCGCTGGCCCCCAACCGCATCGCCGCCGCGGCGTTGGGAATGCTCGGATAGCCCGTGATGATAAGCACCGGCACCTCCGGATCCTTTTCGCGGAGCAATTCCAGGAATTGGATGCCGTCCATGTTGGGCATCTTGATATCCAACAGGATGATCCGGTACTTCTTCTGCTTTGCCCAAGCGAGCCCCTCTCGGGCATCGACGGTAGTCTCCACGTCGAAACCCTGACGTGAAAAGATCCGCCGACAGGCCTGGCAAACGACCTCCTCGTCGTCGACCACCAACAGTTTTGGATTTTCCGCCATAGCTTGTTCTCCCCCAGTCGCTAAAAGCCCCTCGGATGCCGTGGCGGCCCTCGCCCGGTCGATCCAAGCGTTGCCCCAAACGGAAAGCAACACTCGTGCCAATGTCTACAGGCCCGCTCGTCAATCGCGCAAGGTACGTCCAGGTTGCTGGTACATGTCGCAAATCAATGCTAAATAAGCCTTTATGGTTTTCATAACACCTTAGACGCCAAGCCGAGTACCAAACGAAGACCAGGGCTTCGGACGACGCATGGGAAGACAGGAGTATGTAATATCATACAGTGTATGAAATACCATACGCATCCTATGCAAGCGTTGTCTTGATCGCGGTTGAGCAAGCTCGGAGGGCAGCCAGCCATACTCCGCACGCGTTGAGATGACATGTTTTTCGGGCGAAAAGGACTCATTCTCGGCCGCGCGCAAAATAGCGCGAGGATCGCCG